>Ga0310696_10002310_pt1 | contig 25614 bp, 23 predicted proteins | sample AusTroGonzalo_MG_4_FD_203885 | JGI IMG/M metagenome (GOLD analysis project Ga0310696, IMG submission 203885) | Bovine rumen microbial communities from tropical cattle in Woodstock, Queensland, Australia - Gonzalo_02 (v2) (version 2) | ecosystem: Host-associated > Mammals > Digestive system >...
ATTGACAATCCATGAGGCCCAGAAAGCGCTGTGATAGCCCCAGAATTCACTGCAAACGCCTCCTATCAGGACGCCCAGACCAACGCCGGCATCCCAGGATGTGAGGATGGATGAGTTGGCGGTGCCGCGCTGGGAGTGCTCGGCCAGATTGATGAACATGGTCTGGAAGGCGGGGTACATGTGACCGTTTCCAAGGCCGATGATAAGGGCTGCTCCGTAATAGCCAATAGGGTTATGTATTGCGGCAAAGAGGAAATAGCCTACCAATGATACGCACATACCCATGGAGGCGTTGCGAGATACCTTGCCGTCACGCAGGTATTTTGCGCCTGTAAGGCGTGACAGTATGAGACCGACGGCGCATAGGCCAAAGAACAGGCCCGTTCCACCGGTGATCCCAAGTTCTTCCTTGCCGTAGATGGCTACATAGGTGGAGAGAATACCGTAGCTGAATGCAAAGCATGTAATGCCGATGGCCTCGCGCCAGCCGTGGAGCAGGAAGAAACGGTCAAGTGAAAGCACTTTCTTCTGGGGAGTGAAATCACGTTTGGGCAGACGTATGGAGAGTTCCAGCAGAAGTCCTATGAACGATGCCGCAAGTGATACCCAGAACAGGGCCTTGTAGTTGTTATGGAATGCGCCAAGCAGTACTATCGCTATGGCGGGACCCAAAGCCATGGCCAGGTTGTTGCTCAGGCCGTAGTAACCTATGGCCTCACCGCGGCGTGAGGACGGCACGGCATCGATGGCTACGGTGCTGGCTGCCACGGTTGTGGCACCGAAAGGTGCGCCATGGACTGTACGGAACACGGCGAATGCAGCCAGTGATCCTGCTGCCAGATAACCTGCAAATACTCCAAAGAATAGGGTGCCGCAGATAACCAACACGGTCTTGCGTGGAAAGCTGTCAACCAGATATCCGCTGAACGGCCTTATGAGCAGTGCCATTATGCTGTATCCGGTGAGCACCATTCCAATGGTGTCCTTGGTGGCACCGAATGACTCGCTGAGATATAGAGGAAGCAGTGGAACGATAAGCATAAAGGAGAAATGGACCAGGAAATTCACGGTCCATATCTTTATGTAGTTAGCGTTCCACAGTTTCTCAGAAGTCATTTTGTTCCGCAGATATCCTGCATGAGATGTGCCGTTTCCAACGCATCTTTTGAGTAGTATGTGGCACCTATGGCGCTTGCGATATCGGGAGTCATTACAGCTCCGCCTACTACGATAGGGCATGTGATGCCGTTGGCACGCAGATACTCTATGGTCTCCTTCATGGAGTCTACGGTGGTGGTCATAAGGGCACTCAATCCGACGGCATTGGGGTTCTCGTTACGGGCAGCCTCAAGTACAGTCTCCTTGGGTACGTCCTTGCCCAGGTCCGTTACAGTGAATCCGTGGCTCTGTACCACAACCTTTACTATATTCTTGCCGATGTCATGGACATCGCCTTTTACGGTAGCTATGATCATGTGACCCTTTGAGGGCTCATCATCTCCCTTGGTGCTGAACTGCTCGGATATGATGGCAAAGGCCATCTTTGCGGCTTCGGCCGAACGGATGAGCTGAGGCATGAACACCTCATTGCGTGCAAACTTGGCACCTACGTCACCAAGTGCAGGAATGAGGACCTCATTTATGATACGGTCCTTACCCATATCCGGGAGCTCACGTTCCAGACAATCCTTGACACGGTCCTTGAGACCTTGTGATACGGCGTTGAAAAGGTTGTCAACGGTCTGTTCTTCTGATGCCTGGGTGTTGAAGTATATGAATCCTGCACAACCGGGGTCATTGCCTGTCAGGGCCATCGATGCACGCACGGTTGCAACCGTATCGTGGTCAAGCGGGTTCATGATAGGCATGTCAAGTCCGCCCATGAATGCCATGGCCAGGAAGTTGCGGTTAAGTGTACCGCGCTCGGGCAGGCCGAACGATACGTTTGACAGACCTACAGTGGTGAGCACTCCCAGTTTCTTGAGTTCCGTGAGTGTGTTTATGGTTATCTTGGCGTATTGCTGGTTTGATGAGATGGCCATGACCAGTCCGTCAAATACAAGCAAACGGCGGTCTATACCCATGCTCTCTGCACGTGCAATGATTCCCTTGGCAATCTCTATGCGGGATTCTGTGGTCTCAGGTACTCCGCGCTCGTCAAGCGGCAGTGTCACAGATGGGCACTGGTAGCGGGCTATGATGGGCAGCAGGCGTGACATGGATTCTTCACCTCCGTTCACGGAGTTGATCATGGGCACGCCGTTATAGAGACGTATGGCAGCCTGTATGGCATCCGGATTTGACGAGTCGAGCTGCAGGGGCAGGTCACAAACCTCCTGAACCTTACGGACTGCCTGGCACAAAAGTGCCTTTTCATCGGAGTTTGGTACACCGCAGTTCAGGTCCAGGAAATCAGCTCCGGCATCCTTTTGTGAGAGAGCCTCATGCTGCAGGTATTCAAAATTACCCTCGGCAAGGGCGGCCTTGAGCTTTTTCTTACCAGTGGGGTTGAGACGCTCACCGCAGATGAGTCCCTTGTCAAGCTTGAGCAGAACGGTCGATGAGCATATATATGTGCCGTCCGGCTTTGAAATCTCCGGAGCAGGAAGTCCCTTGTATTTTGATATTGCCTTTATGGTGGTAGGCGATGAACCGCAGCATCCGCCCAGAATGGAGGCGCCGGCCTCAATCAGGTCCTTGGCGGCATCTGCAAACTGCTCATCGGTCCAGTTGTAGACCACCTCACCGTCACGCATCTCGGGCAGGCCCTTGTTGGGCTGTGCCAGAATGGGGCAGTTTGCGAACGGTTTCATGCGGCGTACCACCTCAATCACGCCGGCCGGGTTGGTGGAGCAGTTGACACCCAGTACGTCAACACCAAGCGATGAAAGGGTCAGTGACACGATCTCAGGGGTGGATCCTGTGAGGGTGCGGGCCTGGTCATCGAAAGTCATGGTGGCGAATATGGGCTTGCTGCAGACATCACGTATAGCCAGGATGGCGGCACGCAGCTCATACAGGTCACTGAATGTCTCAAGCAGATATCCGTCAACACGCTCGTGTGTATATTCTGCAACCTGACGGAAGTTGTCATAGGCCTGCTCAAAGGTGAACTGACCCACGGGTTCCATGAGCTGTCCTGATGTGGAGACGTCAAACATGACCATGGCACGGTCACCTACGGCTGTGCGGGCGTTCTTTATGGCCGCATCGGCTATCTCCTGCCATGTGTATTCAGTAGATTGCCATTTGACGGGGTTGAGTTCGAATGAGTTGCAGGTTATATACTGGGCTCCGGCCTCAAGGTAGTCTGTGTGCATCTTCTGCACACGGGCGGGATTGGTGAGGTTGAGTACGGCAACACCGTTATGCTTGGGCTTGCCCTCGCCGGGTTCCTGCGGATGGGCATCGGCCAGTACCGTTCCCTGTGCTCCGTCAAATATCTGAATCTTGTCTATCGTCATTATGCTGTTTTCAATGGTTATTTGAAGAATCCGGATGCGACATAACCTATGTTGTCCATAAGCTTGCTTATGAATCCGCTCTTGTTCATGGAGTAGATATGAATTCCGTCTACGTCATTGGCCATGAGGTCAAGTATCTGGTAGCTGGTGAATATGAGTCCTATCTCCTCAATTGCTGCCTTGTCATCCTTGTAGCGGTCAAACTGGTTGAGGAGCTTGAGAGGAACCTTACAGCCGGTAACCTGCATCATGCGGTCAATCTGGGAGTAGCTGGTTACAGGCATGATACCCGGAATGATGGGTACGGTAATGCCTGCCTTGCGGGCCTTGAGCAGGAAATGGTAGAATACCTCGTTGTCAAAGAAAAGCTGGCTGTCAAAGAATTCCATGCCTGCGTCCTGCTTGACCTTCATGAACTCGATATCGGTGATGATGTTGTCAGCCTCAGGATGCTTCTCGGGGTAGCAGGCTCCGGCCAGTCCGAACTGTCCGTCATACTTGCCCTTTATGTATGATGCAAGGTCACTTGCGTGCTTGAAATCTGAGAATATCGGGGTGGTGGTATCCTTGGGGATGTCACCGCGCAGGGTGAGAATGTTGCTTACTCCGTAGCTCTTGAGCTCATCACATACGCTGTCAACCTTTTCACGGGTGGATGCTACGCAGGTAAGGTGGGCCAGAGGTTCAGCCTTGGTATTCTCCTTGATATTCTTGGCTATCATGGCGGTGTTGGAAAGGGTATTGCCCAGAGCTCCGTATGTGACGCTCATGTAATCAGGCTTATAGCTTGCCAACTGCTTGATGGTCTTGTCAATCAGGGTAAATGTATCTTCCTCTCTCTTGGGAGGAAAAATCTCGAATGATAAAGTCTTCTTCTTGGCCAGAATTTCTGAAATCTTCATTCTTTCCTGTCAGAGTTATCGGGACAGGCTGGGGGTACCGGTCCGTAGGTTTAACAAAATTCTTTTCCGATGGGGGTGCAAAGGTAATACTTTTTTTGCGCTCCCGTGACCGGTTTTACTTATTTAAGTAACGTTCAGCTTCCATGGCAGCCTTGCATCCGCTGGCTGCGGCGCAGATAGCCTGACGGTAGTTGGGGTCTGCAACATCACCTGCTGCAAATACTCCGGGAACGTTCGTGAGCGGACGTGCGCCCTCTGTCTTGATATAGCCGTTTTCATCGGTCTCTATCCAGGGCTTGAAGACATCAGAGTTGGGCTTGTGTCCGATGGCCAGGAAGAAACCGTCAATGGGTATCTCGTAATGACTCTCGGTAGGCAGGCCCAGATCCTTTACCAGCTTTACGCCCTGAACCTTGGCGTCACCGGTAAGACCCTCGGCATTGTGACTGAACAGGACCTCTATCTTGGGGTTCTCAAGCACACGTTTCTGCATTATGTCACTGGCACGCAGGTAGTTCTTGCGGACTATCAGGTAAACCTTCTGGGCAAGGGTGGAGAGGTAGTTGGCCTCCTCGCATGCGGTATCTCCGCCACCTACTACGGCTACCGTTTTCTTGCGGAAGAAGAAACCGTCACATGTGGCGCAGGCGCTTACTCCGCGTCCGGCGTATTTCTTTTCATCCTCCAGACCAAGATACTTGGCTGTAGCACCGGTTGATATGATCACGGTATCTGCCTGCAACTGTGTGCCGTCATCAACGGTTACGGTGTAGGGCGCAGAGCCAAAATCAACTGCTGTGATGATACCCATACGGATGTCGGCGCCGAACCGTGTTGCCTGGGCACGCAGATCCTCCATCATGTCATATCCGCTTACTCCCTGGGGGTAGCCGGGGAAATTCTCCACTATAGTGGTGGTTATAAGCTGTCCGCCGGACTGTTGTCCCTCATAGAGTACAGGGGCAAGGTTGGCACGGGATGCGTAGATCGCTGCGGTGAATCCGGCGGGTCCGGATCCGATGATAAGGCATTTTACTCTTTCCATATTGTGTCTGTTTTTATCTCAAATCAATGACCTCGACGTCATCATATTCACTGACGGGGCAGATGAATGTCTTTTTGTCAAAGGTCTGTCCGGGATTGTACCCGGTTACCTTTACGGTAACGGAAATGTTGCCCAGTTCCTCGGCAAACACTATGCCGATGGTCTTGAAAGCGTATGTCTTGGGATCGACTTTTGCGGTTATGCTGCATATCCCGGCCACACTGTGGTCAGAGTTCGTGGCGGTAAGGGTAAAGGTGTCGGTCCCGTTGCCGCTTACGCCGAATCCCTGATGCTTGCTAAGGAGTGCTATGATGTCATAGCGGGCTTTCTCCTCGGGGGTGGGCTCCGATATGTATATCTCTTCCACGCCGGAGCCGAAATCATTGGCTCTCCACATGGTCTTTCCGTCAAACCACATGAGGTCATCCTCCTCCTTTACAAAGAAGCTGGTGCCTTGCAGCTTGAGTTCCATATCCACGATGTCAGTACCGTTCTCATCCCTGATTTCAGCCTCAAGAGTCATTGCTATGGCTCCGTCTTTCTGCATCTTTGAGACGGTTTTCTGCAGCAGTTGCTCGGCGCTGTTCTGGGCGCTGACCGGCAGGACAGCCATGAGCGAAATAATTATGAGCAGATATTTACGCATGATCAAAGCAGATTATAGGTTTCAAGTATGCGGTCCAGCTGAACCTCATCGGCCACGAGTACGGGACGAGGCTTGCTGCCATCGGCCTTGCCTACTATGCCGGTTGCCTCAAGCTGGTCCATAAGACGGCCTGCACGGTTATATCCGATGGAGAACTTGCGCTGGATGAGTGATGTGGAACCGGACTGGTTGACAACCACCAGTCGTGCGGCCTCGGCGAACATGGGGTCGAACTTGCCCATCTCAATGCCGCTTTCAATAGGTCCGCCCTCGTTTTCATCGACATACTCAGGCAGCGGGTAAGCCTCGGTATAACCCTGCTGATGACTTATGTACTGGCATATGGCGTTGACCTCAGGGGTATCCACAAACGCGCACTGTACGCGTACCGGGTCGCTGCCTGAAAGGAACAGCAGGTCACCACGACCTATCAGCTGGTTGGCACCCGGACGGTCCAGGATGGTGCGGGAGTCAATCATGGAGCTTACGCGGAACGCCATGCGGGCCGGGAAGTTGGCCTTGATGGTACCGGTGATGATGTTGGTGGTAGGACGCTGTGTGGCAATGATCATGTGCATTCCCACGGCACGGGCCTTCTGGGCGATACGTGCTATAGGCATCTCGATATCCTTGCCTGCAGTCATGATCAGGTCACCGAACTCATCAATGACAACCACGATGTAGGGCAGATAGCGGTGGCCCTTCTCGGGGTTGAGCTTACGGTCCTTGAAGAGGTTGTTGTACTCAATCACTGAACGTACGTTGGCGTTCTTGAGCAGCTCATAACGGCTGTCCATCTCAATACAGAGTGACTTGAGGGTATGTATGACCTTTGTGGTATCGGTTATGATGGCCTCGGAGTCATCTACATCCGGCATCTTGGCCAGGAAATGTCTGATAATGGGGGCGTAGATGCTGAACTCAACCATCTTGGGGTCAACCATGACCAGTTTGAGTTCTGCCGGGTGTTTCTTGTAGAGCAGTGATGTGATGACTGCGTTAAGACCTACTGACTTACCCTGACCTGTGGCACCGGCAACCAGAAGGTGAGGCATCTTGGCCAGGTCAAACATGAAGACCTCATTGGTGATGGTGCGGCCCAAAGCTACCGGAAGCTCCATCTTGCTCTCGGCAAATTTGCGGCTGTTGAGGATGGACTCCATGGATACCATGACGGGCTTGGCGTTAGGTACCTCAATGCCGATGGTTCCCTTGCCGGGGATAGGTGCTATGATACGGATTCCCAGTGCGGCAAGGCTCAGGGCTATGTCGGCCTCAAGGTTTCGTATCTTGGATATGCGTACGCCGGCTGCAGGGGTGATCTCATAAAGCGTTATGGTGGGACCGACCGTGGCATTGATGGTGTCTATCTCTATGCCGAAATCCTGCAGGACCTTGATGATGCGGTGCTTGTTGGCCTCCTGCTCATCCTTGTCTATGGCAGGGGCGTCATTCTCGTAGTGCTTGAGCAGGTCCAGGGTGGGGAACTTGTAGTGTGAAAGGTCCAGACGCGGATCATACGGCTCCTGGATCTTGCCCTCGGCCTTCTGCTCCTGAGCGCCGGTGGAGATGGTCATCTCTATGTTGGCCGGGTCCTCTGCATCGGGCTTTTCCTGTTTCTTTTCAGGCTCTTCCCTTACAGGCTCCAGTATTTTGGTTTCAGGCTCCTTTTCCTCAGCAACGGGTAATACTTCATCCGGCTGTTTCACAGGCGCAGGCTCATAATAGTAATCATCATCTTCATCCTGGGCGACTGGGATTTCATCGGCCTGTACCGGTGTCTCGACAGGCTGTTCCTTACGGCGGATTCCGCGTTTTAGACCTTCTGCTCCGTCACGTATCACCTGGATGGTGCGGCGTGTCAGGTAGATGCAGAATATGAGCATGGTGAGCAACAGGGTGAGAACAAGCCCGGGGACGCCTATGTAACTGCGCATGAGAGCTGTCAGATTCATACCGTGGCTGCCGCCCGGGATTATGAATGAACTCTGCATCAGGGGTGAGACGGTGAGCTGAAGGAATATGGAGAGCCATACCATGAGAAATGTGCAGGCTACAAACCATCTGAACACCCTGAAGTGGGTGATGCGCATCATATTGAGGCCGCAAATGATGAGGAAAACGGGGATGAGAATGGATGAGAATCCGAACCACCCGTTCACAATGCGCTCTGACATGGTTGCGCCAAGTTTGCCGGTGCTGTTCTCAATCTCCTGGACGCCGCTCAACAGGGCGCTCTGGTCAGTCCCTCCGGTAAAGAGGAAAGACGTGTAGGCAATGACAAAAAAAATGGCGATGATAGTCAGTACGGCACCGCTCACAAATAGAAAAGTCTCGTTTCTGAAAGAGTCGGCTATTCTGCTGATGCTGAACTTGAATTCCGGTTTCTGGGTCCCTGTGCGGGGTTTAGTATCTTTTTTTCTGTCACTCATAAATGTGTCCCGGGGCCTTTGAGCCCTTAAAGCGCAAAGTTAGTAATTGTTTATGACAATAAAAAATGAAATAGGGGTGGGTTGTAGACGAAAAAGTGAGTAATTTCGCACCCGAAAACTTTTTATAATGGAATCATCATCAGCTTTTAACAAGAACACCGTTGAATTCGTTACAGTTGCGGCCGAATACTGCGCCTTCCTGGAGCGTCTTGCCGAACAGGAACCAGACAGAATCGTTGACGTGCTGTGTAAACTCCTGCCGTTGGTTTATCTCAAGGCATCAATGCTTTCTGAGGTTGAACCTGAGGGACTTTATCTGGAGGAGACTGTAATGGAACAGGATTATGAGGATATCCGCATGGAGCTCTCCCGATTTCTCGGTGAAAAGGATGATTACCTGGAGGTTTTTGTTGAAGACATGAAATACAGTGATACTCCGGTGCGCAAGTGCATATCGGAGGATCTGGCTGATATTTATCAGGCTCTCAAGAACTTTGTACAGTCCTATCGCAGTGGGCTGGAAGAGGTTATGACAGAGGCTGTTGCAGTATGTGCCGAGGGGTTCCGTACCTACTGGGGGCAGACGTTGACCAATACGCTGCGCGCTATCCATAACGTAAGGTATGAGGAGAGTGAGATATGATAGAGTTTCCTAACAAGATAGACAAATCAGAGCTGGCCGATAAACCGAGAGTGGCTTTTGACGGCATTGTTGAGGAGATTGATACAGAGGAGAAAGCCCTGAAAGCCATTGAAACGCTTTCAAAAGAGAAGGTCGTGGGATTTGATACTGAGACAAGACCTTCATTCACACGCGGTGTGGCTCACAAGATAGCTCTCCTGCAACTGTCAACAGACAGGAACGCTTTTCTGTTCAGACTCAATAAGATGGGTATTCCCGACTGCGTGGCAGAGTTCCTTTCAGATCCATCCGTCATCAAGGTGGGCATATCCATCAAGGATGATTTCCATTCACTTGCCAGCCGTAGGAAAATGACACCTGCCGGATTTGTTGAGTTACAGGATTATTGCGGTGAAATGGGCATTGAAGAGAGGGGGTTGCAGAAACTGTACTGTCTCCTTTTCAAGGAACGCATATCCAAGAACCAGCAGCTGAGTAATTGGGAGATAGACAGTCTTACGGAGAGTCAGCGCCAGTATGCGGCAATCGACGCATGGGCATGTCTGAGGATATACCGTTACGTATCGGAACTAAAACGCTCGGGAGAGTACAGGATAATAAAGAAATATGCAGAAGAGAGTAATACTTAAGAGAGGTAAGGAGGAATCACTCCTGCGTTTCCATCCCTGGATATTCTCCGGGGCCATAGCAACTATCGAGGGCGCCCCCGAGGAGGGCGAGGTGGTTGATGTGTTCACCCATGAGGGCAAGTGGATTGCAGTAGGTCATATCCAGGTGGGCAGTATCGCAGTACGCGTACTCTCTTTCAAACAGGAGACCATAGATGAGGATTTCTGGTTCAGACGTCTGACGGTTGCATATGAATTGCGCCGCTCGCTTGGACTTACAGACCGTAAGGACCATAACATATTCCGTCTGGTGCATGGTGAGGGCGACAACCTTCCCGGTCTTGTCATAGACGTATATGGGCATACCGCTGTGATGCAGGCCCATTCTGTAGGTATGCATTGTGACCGTATGGCTATAGCTGATGCCCTTAAGAAAGTGATGGGTGACGCCATTTCCGGTATATACTACAAATCAGAGACCACGCTTCCGTTCAAGGCCGATATAGACCGCGGTAACGGTTATATCATAGGCGGCCCATGTGACGATACTCCCTTGGAATACGGCATGAAGATGCCGGTTGACTGGATCAGCGGCCAGAAAACAGGACTGTTCATAGATCAGCGTGAGAACCGTGCCCTGCTGGAGAGATACTCCAAAGGCCGTTCAGTCCTGAATATGTTCTGCTATACCGGCGGTTTCTCTCTTGCGGCACTCCGCGGCGGAGCCAAGCTGGTACATTCTGTAGACAGTTCTGCCAGAGCCATAGAACTTACGGAGGGTGGTGTCAAGGATAATTTCCCGGGCGATGACCGTCATGCCGCATTTGCCGAGGATGCGTTCAAGTATCTGGAGCGTATGGATCCGGTTTATGACCTTATTATATTGGATCCGCCGGCATTCGCCAAACATAAGGATGCACTCAAACATGCTCTTATAGGATACCGTCGTCTTAACCAGAAGGCAATGGAGAAAATCCAGCCGGGAGGAATCCTGTTCACGTTCTCATGCTCACAGGTGGTTACCAAGGACCAGTTCCGTATGGCTGTGTTTACAGCCGCCGCCCAGGCAGGGCGCAGTGTGAAGATTCTTTATCAGCTGCATCAGCCTGCAGACCATCCTATAAACATATTCCATCCGGAAGGAGAGTATCTTAAAGGTCTGGTTCTCCAGGTGGAGTAATGTGAAATATTGTTAAATGTTGGAATTTTTATTCTGAATAAGAGCCGTATATAAATTAAAGGCATATCTTTGTGATGTGTTTTTCATGGTATTAGATTTAATTTGAAACCGAGTTGTCGTGATGACAACTCGATTTCTGCTTTTTGAATAGTTCGCTATTCAAAAAGCAGAAATCGAGTATAACCTTTTAATTTCCTTTACTTTTATTTGCGTTTGAAACGCTTGCCGGTCCAGGTGTAGATGATGGGATCTGATTTGATCCAGGAACGGTATCTGTCTGCATCCTCACCTATATAGTCAAGTGATGTATAACGGAACTCCAGGGCGTTCTCTACTGCTGTAATTGACTGCAGCCTGAGTATGGAGAGTTTTTTGAAATAGGAGAGTGAATCCTGTCTAAGCGCCTCTCTGGTGAGATAATCATCAAATCGGGGCAGTTTAATAAGCTTTTTGGCATCAACCGGCGTCCAGTCCTCATTATAGAACTCAAGACGTGAATCATCATAACGTGCTGTGACAGTCTTTATGATGCATATCAGGTTTGAACCGTTCTTGCACGGCAGCAGCACCATGTCAACTTTTCCGGATCCAGATGTGGTAACGGAAAGCATGCGCTCAGACAACTCTGTCATGACGCTTTCGCCTCCCAGCTTGTTCGTAGCGCGCGCCTTCATGCCTATGTCCTTGAAATCAAGGAAATCCATACGGTCACTCCTGGTCAGAGTGGGCATAATTGAATCGGGCATGTTCAAGAACAGTGTGCGCAGATCCTCGGCATAGGCTGAGCCCGATGCGGCAACACAGATAAGCAATATGGTAAGAATTCTCCTGATCATATCTGGAAAAGGTTTTCTGGATACTCTATCTTGTAAAGGAACAGTCCTTGTGCGGGTGCCGAATCACCTGCGCTGCAACGGTCCTTGTTCTCAATTATCTGCCTGAAACCGTCTATGGTGAGTTTGTGGCGTCCCACGTCCATAAGTGTGCCTACGATGGCACGCACCATATTGCGTAGGAACCTGTCGGCGGTGATGGTGAATACCCATCGGCCGTCATCAAGTGAGGTCCAACGGGCCTCAGTCACGTGGCAGTCATTGGTCTTGGTGTCTGTATGCAGTTTGCTGAAACTGGTGAAATCAACCGTTGAAATGAGCAGTTCAGCGGCTTTGTTCATGAGATCGAAATCGGGCTTGTTGGGCAGATACCATGAATAACTGCGGTTGAACGCTGTCTTGCCCAGTGTTACGTAATACTTATATGTCCTGGCAGTTGCGTCAAACCGGGCGTGGGCATCGGGCTTGACCGGTACTATGCTGTGCACAGCTATGTCGGCAGGAAGGATTCCGTTCAGTTTACTGAGCATCCATGCGCAGTCCTGCGGCTCATCCAGGTCAAAATGGGCTGCCATCTGTGCGGCATGGACTCCGGCATCGGTGCGTCCGGCGCCTGTCACGCTCACCTTGGTGCGCAGGAACAGGGCCAGAGACTCCTCAAGAGTCTGCTGCACTGACGGTGAGTGGGGCTGAATCTGCCATCCGCTATAGGCGGTTCCGTCAAACTCCAGATATATAAAGTATCTCATTCTCTTCTCTGTCCGGCCAGGTTCATTATATGTACCGCAACCAGCGCGGCTGTCTCTGTCCTGAGCCGTGACGGTCCAAGTGAAATGGGGCGGAATCCGGCCTTGAGCGCCATCTCTATCTCGGCAGGACTGAAATCACCCTCGGGGCCTATCAGTACCAGTGAATCATGTCCCGGTGTCACTGCATCCTGCAGAAGGACCTTGGATCCCGGCTCACAATGGGCTATGAACTTGTCACCGTCAAAACCTTTCTCAATGAGGCTGCGCAGCGTAGTCATTCCGTTAAGCACCGGAAGCGTTGCCTTCTGTGACTGTTTCATGGCCGATACGGCTATCTTCTCAATGCGCTCCATCTTGACCACATCGCGTTCGGAGTGGTCTGTCTTGAGGAACGTAATTTCATCTACGCCTATTTCGACTGCCTTTTCAACGAACCATTCGTTGCGGTCCATGAGTTTGGTGGGGGCAACGGCAATATGCAGATGTCCGTCCCAAAGGGGCTGCTGCACCTCCCGGTTCTCAATATGAACCATGCAGCGCTTGCCCGATACCGCGCTTATGACAGCATTGTAAAATGACCCCTTTCCATCGGTCAAACGGATACGGTCACCCTCTTTCATGCGCAGTACGCGTATGCAGTGTCCGGCCTCCTCCTCGGGGAGCTGCATGTCATCCTGGATATCGGGAGTATAGAATAACCACATAATTCAGATTATATCCATGTCAGATTCGTCACTCTGGCTGCGGCTGTTTATCTCGTCACGCAGGCGGGCCGCGAATTCATAGTTCTCGGATGCGATGGCCTGCTCCAGGGCCTCCTTGAGCACCTTGGTACTTGCGGTGGTTATGGGCAGGGTGTAGGCGCCGTCGGGTTGCAGACGTACGCAGTTGCTCTCAAGTAGGCTCTCATCAATGTAGATGGGGATGCCACTGCGTACCGCCAGCGCCAGTGCGTCGGATGTACGGCAGTCTATGTACGTGGTGTTGCCGTCACGCTCCATGAACAGATGGGAGTAGAATATGCCGCCTTTTATCTTGTAGATATGGACGCTGCTCAGTTGGGCGTCAAAAGACTTGAGCGTGTTGATGTAGAGCTCATAGATTCCGGGATGCGGAATCTTGTGGCGGAACAGGCTTACTACAATGGCCTGAGCCTCAAGAGGGCCTACCAGGACCGGCAGACAGCGCAAGCCGGGGCCCTGACAGTCTTTCTCCTTGAGGAGGGCTATCAGCGCCAGGTCGGATGGTTTCCTGTTCAGAATCTCACCGACAATAAGCTCTATCTTTCTGTCCTGATCCATGTATCACTGCAAAGATATAAAAAAAAGCCGGCGCATTTGCACCGGCTTATTATGTATGGGAAGTTGACAATTACTTGCCTCCTCTGCTCTTTGCGTAGCGGCTCATGAACTTGTCCACACGTCCTGCGGTATCAACCAGCTTAGACTTACCGGTGAAGAAGGGGTGTGAAGTGCTGGAGATTTCAAGTTTGATTACGGGGTAGGTCTGACCCTCGAACTCAATTGTCTCCTTTGTTGCACAAGTTGAACGTGACAGGAAGCAGTCGCCGTTTGACATGTCCTTGAATACTACAGGACGATAACTTTCAGGATGAATACCTTTTTTCATAACTTATTTTGTTTTTAATTTCTCCATTTTGCGCCCGCCGGAATATAGGCGGAACCTGATTATGGGGGTTTCAGCGCGCAAAGGTATGATTATTTGTCGTAACGGCAAAATGTTTACGGAAGTTTTTGTACATATATACAATCTGACGATAAAAGAAGTAATTTCGCGGATCATTAATGAATTATGATGTCCGGATTAAGGGAGAGCATATATTCCAACCTGCTGATTGAAGACCGTTGGCTTATGATGACCGACGGCCTGGCCAATACCCTCAGGGTTGCGCTCTGGTCTGTTCTGCTTGCCACCATGTTGGGAGCCATCCTTTGCGCCGTCAGGATGTATTCCCGGAATTGGGCAAGGAACTGCGTTAAACTGTATGTGGAACTGATGCGTGCCATCCCGCTGCTGGTTTTGCTGCTGCTCCTGTTCTATGTGATCCTGGCCGACTCGTCCCTCTCGCCTTTATGGATTGCCATCCTGTGTTTTTCGCTCTATTTCAGCGCCTATTTCAGCGAGATATTCCGTTCCGGTATAGAGGGCGTGAACCGCGGGCAGTGGGAGGCCGGACTGGCACTGGGACTCACTCCGTGGCGTACGTTCATCAAGGTAATCCTGCCGCAGGCACTCACTAAGATAATCCCGGTCTATAAAGGCCAGATGATAACGCTGGTCAAGAGTACTTCAATTATAGGCTATGTGGCTGTGGTGGATCTTACCAAGGCCGGCGACCTGATACGCTCACGCACTTTTGACGCTTTCTTCCCGCTGCTGCTTGTGGCCGCAGTATATCTGCTGCTTACGCTGCTGCTGGGATTGTTGCTTGACCTGCTTGAGAAAAGACTCAACCCTAAAAGCCGTAAGATATGAAAAGACTCAGGTTTGTTCTGATTGCGGCGCTGATGTGGCTCAGTTCCTGCGGAGAGCGTAAGACTCCGGATCTGACAGACGTAAACAGTGTTGAGGACCTTAAAGGACACAGCGTTGCCGTGGCAATGGGAGGTTCTTTTGACCTTATGCTCTCGGATATAGGCGGAGTGGATATCGTCAGGCTGGGAGTGGGCGAGTTGCTTGTAGCCGTGGAGAAGGGAAGGGCCGAATTCTGCATCATGGACCAGTTTCAGGCTGTAATGCTGAACCTGGAGTCGCGCGGTCTGGAGATGAAGTTCAAGGATATACTCAAGGGAACTGCCGGAGCGGGATTCCGAAAGAGCGATTCCCTGCTTTGTAGTCAGTTCAATGATTATTTAAGGGGTATCCGTGTAAGCGGGGAGTATGACCGTTGGCTTGATGAATGGAAGGCTTCATCGGACTCCATGGCATATGCCTCGTTTGCGGTTCCGGTTCATGAAAAGGAGCCAGGCAAGAGGGCTCTGCACGTAGGCATAACCGTAAACTATCCCTATCTTTTCCTTAAGGATAACCGCCTTACCGGCATAGAGGTGGATCTGTTCAACCGGTTCTGTCAGGAGGCCGGGTATCCCGTGGATTATGAGATTTATGATTTCAGCGCCCTGATTCCGGCGTTGAATTCGGGAAAAATAGATGTGATACTGTCGCATATGCGCAGGACCGAGGAACGTGCAAGGCAGATCCTTTTCAGTGATCCCTATATTGAGGGCGGCGGTGCTGCAGTATGCAGGAGAGCCAATGGAACGGTTGCCGTATCTGGTGCCGGATTCATGGAGCGGATGAAAGAGAGTTTCCGCAACAACCTGATGGAGGAGCAGCGTTGGAAACTGATGACCGACGGACTGTGGGTTACCGTGAGGATATCGGTGCTGTCCATTCTGGCTGCAGTAATAGCCGGAATAGTGATGTGCAGGCTACGTATGAGCCGCAGGCGTATCGTAAGCTCGCCCGCGGGCTTTGTGATTGACCTTTTGCGCGGCATTCCGTTGCTTGTTATCCTGATGCTTATGTTCTATGTGGTATTCGCATCATCAAGGATAACGGGAACGTGGGTGACCGTTATGAGTTTCGGCCTCTATTACGGAGCCTATTTTGGCGAGGTGTTCCGCACAGGAATGGAAAGCGTGGACAAAGGGCAGTGGGAGGCCGGATGGGCCCTTGGAATGGGCAGGTTCCAGGTGTTCCGCAAGATTGCGCTCCCTCAGGCCCTGAGCAGGATCATACCGGTCCTTAAGGGCGAGGTGATAGCGCTCATAAAAATGACATCGGTTGTAGGATATGTGGCCGTGGTGGATTTGACCAAGGCCAGTGATATAATCAGGTCACGGACGCTTGATGCGTTCTTTCCGCTAATACTTGTATCGGTTGTCTATATTCTGTTGGCATGGCTGACAGGTCTGGGTCTTAAAGCCCTGGAAAGACGGATGGTTTCTAAAAGCAGGGGATTATGATTAAGGTAAGAAATCTTAAGAAAGTGTTCAGGACTCCTGACGGCGAGGACCTGACGGTATTAAGGGACATAAACTGTGATATTGAAAAGGGCGAGGTCATATCCATAATAGGACCCTCGGGAACCGGCAAGAGTACGCTGCTGCGTTGCCTGAACCGCCTGGAGGAGCCTACGTCGGGTGTCATTGAGGTGGAAGGTACCGATATCCTGGACCGTAAGACCGATATAAACCTGATAAGGCGCCGTATGGGTATGGTGTTCCAGAACTTCAATCTGTTTGAGCATCTTACCATCCTGGACAATCTTACCCTTTGTCCCATGATGCTGCTTGGAAAAAGCCGTGAGGAGGCCGAGAAAGCCGGAATGGAACTGCTGGATACCGTGGGGCTTCACGATAAGGCCGGCTGTCTGCCAAGTCAGCTGTCAGGCGGTCAGAAGCAGCGCGCGGCCATTGCACGCTGCCTGGCAATGGAGCCGGAGATCATTCTGTTTGACGAGCCGACCTCGGCGCTGGATCCTACAATGGTGAGCGAGGTTCTGGCTGTAATCAGGCATCTGGCCAACCAGGGCATGACCATGTGCATTGTGAGCCATGAGATGCAGTTTGTCCGTGATGTCAGCACACGTATTCTTTTTCTCAATGACGGTATTGTATATGAGGAGGGTACGCCGGAACAGATTTTTGAACATCCCGTAAAACCTGTCACCAGGGCGTTCATCAACAGGATACGTACCTTTGAGTCGGTCTTTGAGAACCGTCATTTTGACCTGTACGGACTGTTCGGCAAGATACATGCGTTCTGCGGCAAATACGGACTGGGAACAAAGGTTACGGCTAAGGTGGAGCATATTACCGAAGAGATGCTTTGCGGAATAATTCCGTTCACCGGTCCTGTAAGACTGACTGTGGAATACAGTGAAAAGACTTCCGGTTTAAGTATGACTTTCTGCCAGGAGAATGCGCCGGGCCGTATTCTTGACATGGTCGATGACGATTCCCTGTCACTCATGATGGTTAAGGGTATGAGCAGTTCGGTCACTGAGCCCCAGGCGGGAACGGTTTGCGTTGAAATATAAGATAATGCCCCGCTATTGCAATGTCATGTTTGCAGTTTGCGGCATTTGACCTTAAACTTTGTGAAAGTGTGGATAACTTTCTTGTATATTATATAAAAATAGTAGAGAAAGAGTGTAATTTCGCGGCTGAAATCAAACGAGTACAAATATTCACCAAATAAAACAATACTATTATGGTAAGCTACAAAGATCTGGGTCTTGTAAACACCCGCGCAATGTTTGCCGCAGCCGTTAAGGGCGGATATGCTATCCCGGCATTCAATTTCAACACAATGGAGCAGATGCAGGCTATCGTTCAGGCTGCAGTTGAGACCAAGTCACCTGTTATCATGCAGGTTTCAAAGGGCGCTCGTAACTATGCTAACGCTACTATCCTGCGTTACATGGCACAGGGTGCTGTAGAGTACGCCAAGGAGCTTGGCTGCGCTCATCCTGAGATTGTTCTCCATCTTGACCACGGTGACAGCTTCGAGCTCTGCAAGGACTGCATCGACATGGGCTTCTCATCAGTTATGATCGATGGTTCAGCTCTTCCCTATGAGGAGAACATTGCTCTTACCAAGAAGGTAGTTGAGTACGCTCACAAGTATGATGTAACCGTTGAGGCTGAGCTGGGTGTTCTGGCCGGCGTTGAGGATGAGGTTGCAAGTGAGGTTTCACACTACACCAAGCCCGAGGAGGTTATCGATTTCGCTACCCGTACAGGTTGCGATTCACTGGCTATCTCAATAGGTACTTCACACGGTGCTTACAAGTTCAAGCCCGAGCAGTGCACACGTGACCCCAAGACCGGCAAGCTGGTTCCCCCTCCATTGGCATTCGACGTTCTGCATGAGATCGAGAAGAAGCTCCCCGGCTTCCCCATCGTACTGCACGGATCATCATCAGTTCCCCAGGACGAGGTTGATACCATCAACGCATTCGGCGGCAAGCTGCCCGATGCAGTAGGTATACCTGAGGAGCAGCTCCGCGAGGCTTCAAAGAGCGCTGTATGCAAGATCAACATTGACTCAGACTCACGTCTGGCCATGACTGCCGCTATCCGCAAGTATCTTGCTGAGAACCCCAGCCACTTTGATCCCCGTCAGTATCTCAAGCCCGCTCGCGAGAACATGAAGAAGATGTACATCCACAAGATTGTTGATGTACTGGGTTCAGACGGCAAGCTTCTGCAGAAGTAAGACACACCATAAACACACATACATTGATAATGGAGAGGACTATTGCGTCCCCTCCATTATTTTTTATCGGTTCCTGTGTAAATTAAATAAGGTTGAAATGTTCAATCCCCCGAAAAATCATTAAGTTTGTAGGATTATTGTTAGATGTGTATGAATATCCGAACCATTTTTATTGCGCCGGTCATGGCAATCGTGATGCTTGCATCATGTGCAGAAAAGGACTATAAAAAACTGAAAGACGGCGTTGTGGTGAATGTTAAGGAGAGCGCAGAGGGAGAACCTCAGAAAGTGCGCCTTACGGTTATGTCTGACCGTATCATACGAGTCACTGCAACACCTGACAAGTCTTTCCATGACAGAAACAGCCTTATCATACTTCCGGAGGCAAAGAGGAAAAGTGATTTTGCCATCCATGACAGTGCTGATGAGTTGGAATTGCGCACGGGAAGCCTGAGCGCGTTTGTAAACAAAACTGACGGTAAGGTCTATTTTACCGATGCAGGAGGAAACAGGATAATAGGTGAGACCCAGCCGGCCTCATTCAGTCCTATTGCTGTTGATGAAACTCACGGCTATTCTACCATTAACAGGTTTGATACACAGAAAGACGAGGGTCTTTACGGACTTGGTCAGCATCAGTCCGACCAGTGGGACTATAAAGGCCAGAATGAGGAACTGTATCAGTACAACACCAAGATCAGCATACCTTTCGTGATCTCTTCAAGAGGATACGGAATCCTCTGGGATTCATATTCACAGGGCAGGTTCGGTAATCCGGAACCATATATGCAGCTCAACCGTCTGTTCAAACTATTTGACAAAGACGGCAAACAGGGCAGCCTTACCGGAACATATTACGGCGGCATGCGCGGACGTACACAGGTCAGGGAAGAGGATTCTATCTATTTTGTTGATTCCGAGACCATCAAGAATCTTCCGCGTCTGGGCCAGAGGGTGGTTTATGAGGGCGCTCTTGAGGCTCCCGAATCGGGCGTATACAGCTTTATTCTCTACTACGCAGGTTACATCCGCGTTTTCCTGGGTGAAGAGGAGGTTGTAAAGGAGCGTTGGCGTACCGCATGGAACCCCAACTCATACAAGTTCTCTTTCAAGATGAAAAAGGGCCAGAAATATGACCTGCGCATTGAATGGCGTCCCGACGGCGGTACTTCATACTGCGGACTCAGGGCATATCCTCCTGTAACTGAGGAGCAGTCAGACAAACTGACTATGTGGAATGAGATGGTTCCGCAGTCTGATTACTACTTTATCTCCGGAGACGACATGGACGGCGTGATAAACGGTCTGCATACCCTGGTGGGTGGTCCAAACATGTTGCCTAAGTGGGCTATGGGTTTCTGGCAGAGCCGTGAACACTACCAGAACCAGACAGAGGTGCTTGAGACCGTGAAAGAGTTCCGTGACCGTGGAATAGGTCTGGATAACATTGTCCAGGACTGGAACTACTGGGAGCAGGATTCATGGGGTTCACATGAGTTTGACAAGAGCCGCTATCCGGATCCCAAGGCCATGATGGACGGGGTTCATGATATGAACGCTCACCTTATGATATCGGTTTGGCCCAAATTCTATGCATCCACCGAGCATTTCAAGGAATTTGACTCTCACGGCTGGATGTACAGACGTGCCGTTGAGGACAGCATACGTGACTGGGTAGGTCCCGGTTACATCGGATCATTCTATGATGCCTATTCGGCAGGAGCAAGAGAGTTGTTCTGGAACCAGCTCAAGGACCACCTGTACGGATACGGAATCGATGCATGGTGGATGGATGCCAGTGAACCCAATATCCGAGACTGCGTACCTATGGACTATTGGAAGGCTCTGTGCGGTCCTACAGCATTGGGCTCATCGACAGAATATCTTATGGCATACTCGCTCATGAACGCCCAGGCTATCTATGAGGGTCTCATCAAGGAGGATCCTGACAAACGCGTATTCCAGCTTACCCGCTCAGGATTTGCCGGCCTTCAGCGTTATTCTACAGCATCCTGGAGCGGTGACATAGGAACCCGATGGGAGGATATGCGCTCACAGATCACCGCCGGTTTGAACTACTCCCTGTGCGGTAATCCCTATTGGACCATGGATATCGGAGGATTCTGCGTAGAGAACCGTTATGCCAATGCACAACGTATGTATGACCGTATGCATATTGAGACTCCCGATCTCAAGGAGTGGCGTGAACTTCAGACCCGCTGGTATCAGTTCGGCACATTCTGCCCGCTGTACCGTGCTCACGGACAGTTCCCGCTGCGTGAGGTCTGGAACATAGCACCGGAGAATCATCCTGCATACCAGTCTATCGTATACTATAACCGGATGCGTTACAGGCTTATGCCTTACATATACTCTCTTGCCGGTCAGTCATGGCTTAAAAGCAGCGTGATAATGCGCGGTCTCGTAATGGATTATACAGAGGATCCGGTGGCTCGTGAGGTGGCAGACCAGTATATGTTCGGTCCGTCCCTTATGGTTTGCCCCGTATATGAGTATGGTGCTACATCAAGAGAGGTCTATCTGCCCAAGGGTAGTGTATGGTATGATTTCTACAATGATTCAGTCTACTCCGGAGGCCGGACCATCAAGGCCGATGCCCCCTACGAGCGCATACCGTTGTTCGTTCCCTCCGGATCCATAATCGTATCAGGACCTGATATCACGTATGTTGATGAGAAACCTGCAGGTGAACTGACAGTTGACTGCTATTCGGGAGCTGACGGCCGTACGTTCCTTCTTTATGAGGATGACGGTACCACTAATGCATATAAGAATGGCGCATACTCGGTAATTCCTATCTCTTTCACGGAGAATGAAGAGGGTGTGGTGTTTACTATCGGCGCACGTGAAGGTAACTACAAGCCGTTTAACGGTAACCGTAAATTCAAGATACGCTATCATACTCCCGGTAAGGTGCAGGAGGCTGAGATGGATTATACCGGTGAAAGGGTAATGCGTTATCATATGATTCTGGGATAATAACTTTAACAAACAATATACTTATGAAGAAATATCTGTTAGGCTATGACATAGGCAGCTCGTCAGTTAAGGCTAGCCTGGTGTCTATTGAGACCGGCAAAAGTGTTGCATCAGCTTTCTATCCTGATTCTGAGGCACCTATCAAGGCTCTGAATCCCGGATGGGCAGAGCAGGAGCCCGAGGACTGGTGGAAGTACCTTAAGAACGTTACCGCCAAGGTCAAGGAGATGTCCGGCTCCAAGGGCGACGACATCGAGGCTATCGGTATCTCTTATCAGATGCACGGTCTGGTTTGTGTTGACAAGAACGGCAAGGCTCTGCGTCCCGCCATCATCTGGTGTGATTCACGTGCAGTTCCTTACGGCGACAAGGCTTTCCGCGAGATAGGAAAGGGCCAGTGTCTTACAAATCTACTCAATTCACCGGGTAATTTCACTGCCGCCAAGCTGGCTTGGGTAAAGGAGAACGAACCTGAACTCTATGCCAAGATTGACAAGATCATGCTTCCGGGTGATTATATCGCAATGCGTCTTACCGGTACTACATGCACTACCGTATCAGGTCTGTCTGAGGGTATGATGTGGAACTTCAAGGAGAATGACGTTGCTGAGTTCCTGCTGGACTACTACGGTATCAGCAAGAGCCTCATTCCTGAGATCAGACCTACATTCTCAGAGCAGGGTCGTGTATCACTTGCTACCGCTAAGGAACTGGGTCTGGAGGCAGGCATCCCTGTTACCTACCGTGCAGGTGACCAGCCTAACAACGCCCTTTCACTGAACGTTTTCAATCCTGGTGAGATTGCCGCTACAGCCGGTACATCGGGCGTAGTATACGGTGTTAACGGTTCAGTTAACTTTGACCCGCAGTCTAGAGTAAATAACTTTGCTCACGTTAACCATACAGCCAAGCAGACACGTCTTGGAGTTTTGCTGTGCATTAACGGAACAGGTATCCTGAATGCATGGACACGCCGTAACATCATGCTTGAGGGTCTTTCATACGGTGATATGAACAAGATTGCCCAGAGCGTTCCGGTAGGTTGCGACGGTGTTTCCGTACTTCCGTTCGGTAACGGTGCTGAGCGTGTGCTTGGTAACCGTAACGTCGGCTGCAGCATCCACGGATTCAACTTCAATATCCACAACCGCAACCATATGGCACGTGCCGTCCAGGAGGGTATCGTATTCTCATTCAAGTATGGTATGGATGTAATGGTTGAGATGGGTATGGAGATCTCAAAGATCCATGCAGGAAACGCCAATATGTTCCTCAACCCCGTATTCCGCGAGACTCTTGCCGGAATTACAGGTGCAACCATTGAACTGTATGATACAGACGGTTCAGTAGGTGCTGCAAAGGGTGCCGGTATGGGTGCAGGCGTTTACAAGGATCACGACGAGGCATTCTCAACACTTGAGAAGATCAGTGTCATTGAACCTGACCTTAAGCTCGTTCCTCAGTATGAGGAGGCTTATGCACGCTGGAAACGCATACTTGGAATGTATCTGAACGAGTTTTGATGCGGGCTTTGAAGTGACGTTCTGAGGGCAAAAAAATCGTGGTTCAAGAGTTGATTATTTGAATTATAAACGTATCTTTGCCTTCCGTCACGTAGAGTGGCATAACATAGTTTGAAACACATTGTTTTATTAATAAAAAATCAATTATGGCAAAAGAGTATTTTCCCGGTTTGAAGAAAATCAAATTCGAGGGTAAGGACAGCAAGAATCCTATGGCTTTCCATTACTATGATGAGAACAAGGTTATCATGGGTAAGACCATGAAGGATTGGCTGCGCTTTGCAATGGCATGGTGGCACACACTGTGCGCAGAGGGTGCAGATCAGTTCGGTGGTGGCACAAAGAGCTTCCCCTGGATGGACGCTGATCCTCTTCAGACCGCTAAGAACAAGGTTGATGCCGGTTTCGAGTTCATGCAGAAGCTGGGTATTCCTTATTTCTGCTTCCACGATGTTGACCTGATTTCTGAGGGCAAGAACGTAGCAGAGTATGAGGCTAACATGAAGGCTATCGTTGCTTACATCAAGGAGAAGCAGAAAGAGACCGGTGCCAAGCTGCTTTGGTCAACCGCTAACGTATTCGGTAACAAGCGTTACATGAACGGTGCTTCTACCAACCCTGACTTTGACGTTGTAGCTCGCGCTATCGTTCAGATCAAGAACGCTATCGACGCAGGTATCGAGCTGGGCGCTGAGAACTATGTATTCTGGGGTGGTCGTGAGGGTTACATGAGCCTTCTCAACACTGACCAGAAGCGTGAGAAAGAGCACATGGCTACCATGCTGACCATGGCTCGTGACTATGCACGCAGCAAGGGATTCAAGGGTACATTCCTGATCGAGCCCAAACCATGCGAGCCTTCAAAGCACCAGTATGATGTTGACACTGAGACTGTTATCGGTTTCCTCAAGGCTCACAACCTGGACAAGGACTTCAAGGTAAATATCGAGGTTAACCACGCTACTCTGGCTGGCCACACATTTGAGCACGAGCTGGCTTGCGCCGTTGACGCTGGCATGCTTGGTTCAATCGACGCTAACCGTGGTGATGCTCAGAACGGTTGGGATACTGACCAGTTCCCCATCGACAACTACGAGCTCACTCAGGCTTGGATGGAGATCATCCGTGGCGGTGGTCTGGGCACCGGTGGTACCAACTTCGACGCTAAGACTCGTCGTAACTCAACTGATCTTGAGGACATCGCTATCGCTCACATCAGCGGTATGGATGCTATGGCTCGCGCTCTTGAGTCAGCTGCCAAGCTGCTTGAGGAGTCACCCTACAAGAAGATGAAGGCTGAGCGTTACGCTTCATTCGACAGCGGTATGGGTAAGAAGTTCGAGGAGGGCAAGATGACCTTCGAGGAGGCTTACGAGTACGGCAAGAAGGTTGACGAGCCCAAGCAGACCAGCGGCAAGCAGGAGCTGTACGAGGCTATCGTTGCCATGTACGCTTAATCTTAAGCATAAACAATCAAAAAAGGTCCGGAAGCAATTCCGGACCTTTTTTGTTATAACTTGTAGTAGGAGCCTAGGATGCGGTCAAACCATTTGGAGGGGAGGATTGCTTTGAGCAGGACTGAGGCTTTCTGGACTGTGGTGGCGATGATGTAGCGGTTGCGGGGATGGCGTTTGCGGACGATTCCGGAAATCTTCCTGGCCAGATGGTCGGGCTGCAGACCGGAGCGCTCATCGCTCTCTATGTTACTCATTGAGCCTGCATAACCGGGGTAGGCGGCCAGAGCTTCGGCGGTGAGGTTCTTGGTTCGGGCTGCGGTGAACCCGGTAAAGAAGTCTCCGGGATTGATGGTGGTTACGTGTATGCCGAACTGGCGCAACTCAAGACGCAGAGCCTCGCAGTAGCCTTCAATGGCGAATTTGCTTGCAGAGTACATGCCCTGATACGGGAGTCCCATAAGTCCTCCTATGGAGCTTATGCATATTATATGTCCGTGGCGTTGGGTTCTCATTACGGGTACAACGGCGTTCAGGAAACGTACCATTCCCATAAAATTGACATCCATCTGTTTTTGTGCATCCTCAATGGAGGTGAACTCCAAAGGTCCGCCTATGCCCATGCCGGCGTTGTTTATGAATACGTCTATGCGGCCCTCTGCATCAAGCACTGTTTTTACCGTTTCATCGATTGATTCAGGTGTCTGGACATCGGCTTTGATATATGTGACTCCGGGAATGCGTTCACACTCCTTGCGGTGTGTTCCGTATACCTTGTGCCCGTCGGCCTGAAGACGGCTGGCCATAGCCTTGCCGAATCCTGATGTTATACCGGTGATAAGTATTATCATATCAGCTTTTTAAGGTTACGTCCATGTGGGGATATGCA
>Ga0310696_10002311_pt1 | contig 25611 bp, 20 predicted proteins | sample AusTroGonzalo_MG_4_FD_203885 | JGI IMG/M metagenome (GOLD analysis project Ga0310696, IMG submission 203885) | Bovine rumen microbial communities from tropical cattle in Woodstock, Queensland, Australia - Gonzalo_02 (v2) (version 2) | ecosystem: Host-associated > Mammals > Digestive system >...
CCGCCAGCTCAAATCCTGGGATATGGTCAACGCCGCATACGAAAGCGGTGAGGTTGTGAAGGGTTATGTCAAGACCCGCACCAAAGGTGGCATGATCGTGGACGTGTTCGGTATCGAGGCCTTCCTCCCCGGCTCTCAGATCGACATCAAGCCCATCCGTGACTACGACGTTTTCGTGGACACCACCATGGACTTCAAGATTGTGAAGATTAACCAGGAATTCCGCAATGTGGTTGTTTCCCACAAGGCTCTCCTGGAGGCCGAACAGGAACTCAAGCGCACGGAGCTCATCTCCAAGCTGGAGAAGGGCCAGGTCCTGGAAGGCGTGGTGAAGAACATCACCAACTACGGCGTGTTCGTAGACCTGGGCGGCGTGGACGGTCTCATCCACATCACCGACCTCAGCTGGGGCCGCATCTCCCATCCCGAGGAAGTGGTTGCCCTGGACCAGAAGATCAACGTGGTCGTCCTGGACTTCAACGAGCAGCAGAAGCGCATCGCCCTCGGTCTCAAGCAGCTCACCCCTCACCCGTGGGAGGCCCTGTCCGCCGACCTCAAGGTGGGTGACACCGTGAAGGGTAAAGTGGTTGCCGTTGCCGATTACGGCGCCTTCGTGGAAGTGGAACCCGGCGTAGAAGGCCTGGTACACGTGAGCGAAATGAGCTGGAGCCCCCGTCTGCACAGCGCTCAGGAATTCCTGAAGATGGGAGACGAGGTGGAAGCCGTCATCCTCACCCTGGACCGCGAAGCCCGCAAGATGTCCCTGGGCATCAAGCAGCTCACCGCCAATCCTTGGGAGAGCATCCGCGAGAAATATCCCGTGGGTTCCCAGCACAAGGCTACCGTTCGCAATATCACCAACTTCGGTGTGTTCGCCGAGCTTGAGGACGGTGTCGAAGGTCTCATCCACATCTCCGACCTCTCCTGGAACAAGATCAAGCATCCCGCCGAGATGGTACAGAGCGGTGACGTGATCGACGTCGTCATCCTGGACTTCGACGAGAACAGCCACAAGCTGTCCCTGGGCCACAAGCAGCTCACTCCCAACCCTTGGGACGAACTGGAGGCCAAATATCCCGTCGGCACTGTCGTTGACGCTACCGTGAGCGTGATCGGTGACAAGAACACCACCCTCACCCTGGCCGACGGCACCGAGGTGACCGCCTTCAACCGCGAGCTCACCAAGGAAGACGGCAAGAACGCCCTGGTCGGCGAGACCCTGTCCGTGAAGGTCGTAGACCTGCGCCGCAGCACCCGCACCATCCGCGTTTCCCACGTCCGCACCTACCAGGAAGCCAAGGCTGCCAAGGAGACCGCCGAGGCCGAAGGCACCAAGAAGGCCATCAAGAAGGTCCAGAGCAACGTAGAGAAGACCACCCTCGGTGACATCTCTGCCCTGGCCGCCCTCAAGGAGCAGCTGGAAAAGGGTGAGTAATTCATCCAATATATTTAAGGTCACCTTACTGGGCACGGCTTCGGCCATGCCCGTAAGGGGCCGGAACCAAAGCGCCCAGGCACTGCAAGTGCACGGGCGCTTGTTCCTTATAGACTGTGGGGAAGGAACCCAGTATGCCATGGTGGAGCATCACGTTCCCATGATGAAGCTGGATTCCCTCTTCCTCAGCCACATTCACGGAGACCATGTCTTCGGCATCTTTGGCCTGCTGAGCACCCTGGGCATGAAAGGCCGCCAGACGCCCCTGAACCTGTTCGCCCCCGTGAACTTCGGCCCCATCCTCAAATTCTTCCTCAGCTATTACGGAGACGGCATCGGCTTCGAGATCCGTTACACCCCGCTGAAGATGAAGGAGCCGGAAACCATCCTGGAAACCAAGAACCTGCGTGTCCAAGCCTTCCCGCTGAACCACGGTATCGAGACCTTCGGTTTCCGCATCGAAGAAAAAGAGCCCCTGCTCAACGTGGACAAGGGAGCCATCGGCCGCTACGGGCTCACCCTCACGGAAATCGGCACCCTCAAACGCGGGGAAGACATCGTACGGGCCGATGGTACCCGCATCCCCGTGACGGCAGCCGCCTACAAGCCCTACGAGCCCCGCAGCTATGCCTATTGCAGCGACACCGCTCCCTTCCCGGAAGAGGCGCAGTGGCTCAAGGGTACCACCGTCATCTATCACGAAGCCACCTATCTGCAGGAACTCGCAGACCAGGGCGCCCTGCGCCACCATTCCACCACCCTGCAGGCCGCGCAGCTGGCCCGGGACGCCGGAGCCGGGAAACTTCTCATCGGCCACTATTCCTCCCGGAACACGGAAGTACAGGCCTACGAAGACGAGTGCCGCACCGTTTTCCCCGAAACCTACGCCACTTCGGACGGCCAAATCTACGAAATTTGAAAATTTCTTCTTAACTTAGCAACGTTGTAGTAATGTTGCCTGAAATGAAGAAGTTTTTCGCGCTGCTGCTGGTTTTCCTTTCCATGACGGCCGTAGCGCAAACGCCGCAGGAAAAATACATCAAGAAGTACGCGCCCGTAGCCGTGAAAGAAATGCACCGCAGCGGCGTGCCGGCCAGCATAACCCTGGCCCAGGGTATCCTGGAATCGGGTGCCGGCCTGTCTGAACTGGCCACCAAAGGGAACAACCACTTTGGCATCAAGTGCCACAATGACTGGACGGGCAAGCGCATGTACATGGACGACGACAAAAAGGGAGAATGCTTCCGCGTATACAAGAAGGCCGAGGACAGTTTCCGGGACCACTCGGATTTCCTGCGCTACCGGGACCGCTACAAGTTCCTCTTCGACCTGCAGCCCACGGACTACAAGGGCTGGGCCTACGGCCTCAAGAAGGCCGGCTATGCCACAGACCCCAAGTACCCCGCCAAGCTCATCAAATACATCGAGGATTACAACCTGGCCCAGTACGACCGCAAATCGGCCAAAGAGGCCGCCAAGGTGCCCGAACCGCCGCACAAGATAGAAGAACCCGTGGTGGTACGGCCCCGCAAGACCGGCGTGGACGTGCCCGTTTCGGAAGAATTCACCTTCAGCCTGGACGGCACCCTGTACTCGCTCAACGGCGTTCCCTTCGTGTATGCATCGGAAGGGCAGACCTATGCCTCCATCGCCGCCGACCATCAGCTGTTCAAGGGGGAAATCCTGCGGTACAATGACCTCAAGGCCGAAGAAAAACTCACGCCCGGCACCATCGTGTACCTGGCTCCCAAGAAGAACAAGGCCCAGGCCGGCCTGGAAAAATATATCGTGGGAAAGGACGGAGAGGACTTCCACGCCATCTGCCAGCGCTTCGGCGTGAAAGAGAAGGCCATCCTTAAGAAAAACAGGCTCTCCTACCCCGTAAGGCTGCGGGAAGGGGACGAGCTAAAACTCCGCTAGCCTATGAAAAAGCCGGTACTTTGGATCCTGTTGGTACTGCTGCTGGTGGCCGCCGCCATCGGCGGAGTATTCGCCTACCATTACTGGTACGACCGCAAAGCCCCTAATTTCCAGGGGGCAATGGACCTGTATGTCTATCCCTGGATGGAGCCCCAGAGCGTATGCGACACCATCCTGGCCAGCGGTAAGGTACGTAATCCGGCCAGCCTCCAGCGCGTTTTCAAAGAGGCCGAAACCCTTCGGGTGGGACACTATCGCATCGACTCCACCTGCACCAGCATCTACGTTACCCGCATGTTGCAGAAAGGCTGGCAGACGCCCGTGAACCTCACCCTTTCCGGCACCATCCGCACACCCGCCGTTTTGGCCCGCAAGATTGGCGCCCAGATGCTGGCCGATTCGGCCCAGGTGGCCTCTTTCATCTCCTGCGACGATTCCCTCGCCTCCTACGGCGTAGACCGGAAGCAGCTGTTCACCATGGTGATACCGGATACCTACCAGATGCTGTGGACGTCATCCGTGCGGGACATCTTCGACCGCTTTGCCAAAGAACGGGACGCCTGGTGGACCGCCGAACGGAAGGAAGCCGCCCGCGCCCAGGGCCTCACCCCCCGGGAAGTGGCCACCCTGGCCTCCATCGTGAGCGGGGAAACCCGTTATGTGCCGGAACAGCCCACCATCGCAGGCGTATACCTGAACCGTCTGCGCATCGGCATGAAACTGCAGGCCGACCCCACCGTTGCCTTCTGCTTTGATTACGAGCCCCGGCGCATCCTCAATTCGCACCTGGAAGTGGATTCGCCCTATAATACCTATAAGTATGCCGGCCTTCCTCCGGGTCCCATTTCCTGCCCGCCCAAGAGTTGTCTGGAAGCCGTTCTGAACCCCGAATCGCACAACTACTTCTACTTCTGCGCAGACCCTTCCTTCAACGGCAGCCACCGCTTTGCCGCCACTTACGCAGAGCACCTGGCCAATGCCCGGGCCTTCCAGAAGGCACTTTCCAACCGACAAAGAAATCAATAATATGTATACGTCCACTCCTCTCATCGACAAGGCACGCGCCGCGGCGGCCGAAGCCCTGAAAGACTACACCCGCCACGACGGGACGCCTTTCATCGGCCATCCCGACGCCGTAGCCGGCATCGTGGCCGACGAAATCGGCCTTCCGGAAGAGTGCATCGCCGCCGTCTACCTGCACGAAGCCAGCCGCATGGCCGGCCTGGAGGTGAAGGAGGCCGAGTGGGGGGCGCCCATCTGCACCCTGGTGGACGGACTCAACAAAATTTCCACCATCAAGCCCAAGGACACGCGCCTGGAGGCCGAGAATTACAAAAAGCTCATCATCCAGTATTCGGCCGACCCCCGTGTGACGGTGCTCAAGCTGGCCGACCGCCTGGAAGTGATGCGCAGCCTCAAAATGTTCCCCAAGGCCAACCGGGAAGGGAAAATCCTGGAAACCCTCATGCTGTACATTCCCCTGGCACACCAGCTGGGCCTGTACAACATGAAGCGGGAGATGGAAGACATCTACCTCAAATACGCCGAGCCGGAGCAGTACCGCCTCATCACCAACAAGCTCAAGGCCGGAGAGAAGGACCGGGAGAAGCTGATGGCCGAATTCATCGAGCCCCTCAAGTCCCGGCTGGACGCCGAAGGCATCCAATACAAACTGAAAGTGCGCACCAAGGCCGCCTACTCCATCTGGCAGAAGATGTGCAAGCAGAAAGTGCCTTTCGAGGGCGTGTACGACGTCTTCGCCATGCGCTTCATCATTGAATGCGACCCCGAGAACCATCAGCTGGAAAAAGACCTCTGCTGGCGTGTATTCTCCTTTGTGACAGAAGAATACGAGCCCGACACCAAGCGCCTGAGGGACTGGGTCACCAATCCCAAGCCCAACGGCTACGAGAGCCTGCATATCACCGTTAAAAACAAGGACGGGGCCTACATAGAAGTGCAGATCCGCACGCATCGCATGGACGACATCGCCGAGAACGGCTTCGCCTCCCACTGGTCCTACAAGGGCATCAAGCGGGAGGAGACCATGGCCACCTGGCTGTCCTCCGTAAGATATGCCCTGGAGCATCCCCACGAAAACAACGAAGACCTGCCCCAGCCGCCTTCCAAGGAGATTTTCGTGTTCACTCCTACCGGTGAACTCCGCATCCTTAGCGCGGGCGCCACGGTGCTGGACTTCGCTTTCGGCATCCACACCAACATCGGCGCACACTGCGTGGGTGCCAAAGTGAACGGAAAAGCCGTTTCCATCAAGGAAAAGCTCTCTACCGGAGACGTGGTGGAAATCCTCACCGCCAAAAACCAGCATCCCACGCAGGACTGGATGAACTGGGTGGTTACCTCCAAGGCACGCGCAAAAGTCAAGCAGGCCCTGGCCTCCCAGGAGCAGACCCGCGCCGTAGACGGCAAAGAGCTGCTGGAGCGCCGCCTCAAAAACTGGAAGCTGGAGCTGCCCGACGCCATGCTCACGGAATTCCGCACCAAACTGGGATACGGTTCCCTCACCGGCTTCTACGCCGCCATCGGATCCGGAACCATCGATGTCAACAGCGTCAAAGACTACATCCAGGGAGAGGAACAGCGCCACGCGCAGTCGGTAGAGGCGGCCGAAGCCGTGCAGGCATCGGCCAAGGCCCAGCGCCATTACGAGAGCAAGGATGACATCCTGGTCCTGAGCGCCAAAAACGTGAAAGGCCTGGACTACCGCATGGCCAAGTGCTGCAATCCGGTGTTCGGAGACGATGTCTTCGGCTTCGTCACGCGGGAGGCCGGCATCAAAATCCACCGTATCTCCTGCCCCAACGCCGCCCGCCTGCTGGAAATGTTCCCGTACCGCATCCAGAAGGTAAAATGGGCCGACAGCCCCTCCAGCAGCAGTTTCCAGGTGGGCCTGAAGATTGTGGCTGACCTGGAGAATGCGGTGCTCAACCAGATTACGGAGATTGTGGGCCAGTTCAAGGCCAGCATCCGCAGTTTCAACGTGCAGGAAAACCAGCGAAACGGCACCTACGAGATTACCCTCAAAATCTCCGTGCCTTCCAACCTGGAACTGGACAAAGTGCTGTCCCAGCTCCGGGCTTCCAAACATGTCAACAAGATCAGCAGATTATGAAGAAGTGTGTTCTGGCAGCCTTCACCTTGGCCCTCCTGGTGACGGCTTGCGGCAAGGAAGAAAAAGCTAACAAACCCGATACCGTCCCGGACCAACCCGGCAACGAAGAGACTCAGCAGCCCGAAACCCCTCCGGACAACGTGGACCCCGTTCCCGAAGAGCTCACGGCCGTAGACCTGGGCCTGTCCGTTTCCTGGGGCAGCATCAACCTGGGCGGGGTGGCCTGGGGAGAAACCGCGCCTAAGCAAGATTATTCCTGGACAGGTTACCGCTGGGGCAATCCCCCTTCCAAATACAATATGGCCGACGGAAAGACCATCCTGGACCCGGAAGACGACAAGGCCTCCGTACAGGAAGGCGGACTCTGGCATATGCCCACCCTGGAAGATTGGAAAGAGCTGGCCTCCACGTCCAACACCGAATGGGTATGGGGCAAGAAAAATGACGTGAACGGCTATACCATTACCAGCAAGAAGAACGGCAACAGCATCTTCCTGCCCGCCACGGACGGCCCGCTCAACGGCCTGTACTGGAGTTCCACCCTGCTGGAGCCCACCTATGCCGCCAGCCTCCAGTTCGACAATTCCTCCCCGGAAGCCGGCACGCCCAACCTGCGGTACATCGGCCTGGAAGTACGTCCCGTCTACGGGCCCGTTTTCCGCATCGTCACCCAGCCCGCCACCTTGTCCTCCGAAGCACAGACGCTGGAGGTGGAGATCGTGAGCAACCTGGGGTATGAAATCAGCTCCCTGCCGGACTGGATGAAGGAAAGCGGAGACTCCGAAGCCGGCCTCAACCGCCATATTCACCGCTTTGCCGTGAGCGCCAACGAGGCCGAGGAAAGCCGCAACGGCATCATCGTCTTCTGCAACGAGAACAACAACTGCGTGCCCTTCTCCGTGACGCAGAATACTTTTGTTCCGGAACTCACCGTTACGCCCGAGAGCCTGTCGTTCTCCTGCCTGGAAGGTTCTTCTTACCTGGATGTCAACTCCAACGGGGACTGGAAGGTAACCTGCTCCGAGCCCTGGTGTGAGATTATGCCGGCCTCCGGCAGCGGAAATGCCCAGTTGAGCGTGGGCGTAGCCGCCAACGACGGCAAGGAAGTCCGCCAGGCCCAGGTTCAGATTACCCTGGCCGACGGCAGCATCACCCGCACCGTTACGGTAACCCAGGATGCCTATGACGCAACCGCCGCGGGCGTAGACTGGAACAAGAGTTTCTATCACCGTTCCCTGGTGATGCGCTTCACCGCCACCTGGTGCGGATACTGCCCCCTGATGGCCACGGCCCTGCATGCGGCCATGGAAAAAGCACCCGGGAAACTGGTTCCCCTGAACCTGCACGGCAATGGCAGCGATTTGGTCTTCAACAAGGTGTCCATCCTCATGAACCAATACGCCATCGAAGGTTATCCGTCCGGTATAGTGGACGGCCGGCGGGATGTTCCCAACTATAATGACTACAATGTCACGGCTTCCAAGATTGTCTCCTTCATGGAGGAGACCGAGGCTTACTATCCGGTAGCCAGCGCCATCGGCGTGGAATCGGCCCTGGAAGGCCGTCAGCTGGATGCGGACGTCCTGCTGTTCCTGCGCTATCCCGACGACTACAAGGTGACGGTCATCCTCACCGAAAGCGGTATTATCGGGAATCAGACCGACTATATGGCCGGCGTCACCCATACTGACTATCAACACGACGATGTAGCGCGCGTGGCCATGAGTTCCGTCCTGGGAGACGACATCACCACCACGGAGGAGCAGACGGGCATCAAACGCCACTATTCGGTTACCGTTCCCACCCAGTACAATTTGGACAACCTGCAGTTGGTGGTGTATGTGCAACGCGCCTTCGGAAGCCAGACGGTGATTGCTTCGGGAGATTACGGCGGCTATTACGTAGACAATGCCGTGGCCGTCCCCGTGGGAGAAACCCGGATGCCGGACTATGCCGATTAAGAAGCTGCTCCTGTTCCTCCTTCTATTGCCTGTGCCCCTGGGGGTGCGGGCACAGGAATCCGTGTTTTCCGGCAGCATCGAGTCCAACTCCCTGCTGGAGGGCGGCACCTTCCATTCCAACAACTACCTGAAACTGGACTTTTCCCGCGGCCGTTTTTCGGCCGGTATCCAGGCCGAATTCTACCCTCTCCCCCTGCCGGGCTACGACCAAAACCTCAAGGGGATCGGCCTGCCGGGCAAGTATGTCGCCTGGAAAGACACGCAGTGGAGCATCACCGCCGGGGACTTCTATGAACAGTTTGGCACCGGCATCCTCTTCAGGAGCTGGGAAGACCGCAGCCTGGGCTGGAACAACTCCCTGGGCGGCGGAAGGGCCACTTTCCGCACCCGGGACGACGTCTTCTCCGTCAAGGCCCTGGGCGGTGTAAAAAGGCAATACCTGTGGTATGGCTCCGACGCTGCGGCCGGTGCCCAGGCCGATCTCCGGCTGGGAAACGTGACGCTGGAGGCCGCCACCGTCGCCCGTTTCAGCGGTGGCACCACTTCCTGGTGGTGGTCGGCCCTGGGCGCATGGTCGGCCGGCGGGTTCAACGCCCGGGCCGAATGGGTAGGGAAACCGGGCGGAAACGCACAGACCCTGGAACTGGGATACGGGAAGAAAAAATTCTCTTCTTCCCTCACCATCAGGCGTTTACGCAATATGCTGGATCCCATGGGCCTCAACTACCTCCCCGCCCTGTGCATGGAGCAGTCCTACATGCTGGCCAGCCTGAATCCCTACACCAGCTTTGCCGAAGGAGAACTGGGCGGCTGCGCCGATATTTTCTTCAGCACCGGCACCTGGAAATTCCATTTGAACGGATCCTGGATCATGGCCCTGCCGGAAGCCTTGAAGAACTACGACGTACTGCGCCTGGCCTACCGGGACCTGAACATCCAGGTAGAGAAACGCTGGGGCCGCCGCCTCAAGACCGTGGCCTTCGTGAGCATCCAGGAAAACTCCCCTACACACGGGGACCGGAAAGCCACCAACGCCCAGAATGCCTTTGTGCTGGACGTCCTGTACCGGTTCCCCGGCAAACTGTCCCTGCGCGGCCAGGTACAATACTTGTATTCCCAGGAGCTGACGCGTGACTGGATGGCCGGATCGCTGGAACTTTCTTCGGTGGACGGCTGGAGCGTGCACGTGCACGACATGTACAACCACGGAGATACCAAACAGCATTATTACGAGGCCGGCGCCTCCTGGACCCGGGGCGGTTTCAAGGCCGACCTGGCCTACGGACACCAGCGTGCGGGCTATGTGTGCTCCGGCGGTGTGTGCCGCTGGCAACCCGAATACAAGGGCGCCCTGCTGCGCCTGGCCTATCATTTTTAGAAGATGAAAAAGTGGTATTACATACTGGCCGCCCTGTTGCTGGGGGCCTGCGTGGGACAGAAAGAGGACCCGGAACCCGAGCCCGTACCCGATCCCGTGGTGGATCCGGAAGGAGGCGCAGCAGAGGGAACGATACCGTTCCACCGCGTGTTGGCCCTGGAGTTCACGGCCACCTGGTGCCAGTACTGCCCCAATATGACCGAGGCACTGGTAGAAGCCTCGGCGGCCCGGCCGGGCCGTATCGTGGACATCGCCGTACACCAGTATGACGAACTGTCCAATCCAGACCTTTACGGCATCGTGGACTATTTCAAGGCCGGCAGCTTCCCGCAGATGGTCCTGGACTGGGACGCCGGCACCATGTTCAACGAGCAGCGGGCCCAGCGAATCCTGGACTATGTAGACGCAACGGTGGATAAACCCACTTGCAACATCGCCCTGGAGTGCAGCTATGCCGACCAAACCCTCAACGCGAAGGTGACTGTGAAGGCCGATGAAGCGGCAGCCTATTCCGTTACGGCCCTCCTGGTGCAGGACCTCATCCTGGTGGAACAGGCAGGTTACGGATCCGACTATCCCTGCATGGGCGTGTTGCGGCAGGCCCTGGGAAGCGGGACAGACGGGGAATCCCTGGGAAACCTGCAGAAAGACGAGGAAAAAAGCTATACCTTCCAGACTGCCCTGGATACCGGAGAAAATCCGGAAAGCGATTTCCGGGTAGTGGCCTTTGTCCGGAAAGACGGCCGTGTGGTGAACGCCATCGAGGCCGGCCTCAATGAAAAAAGCGATTATGCGTATGAAAAAGATAACTAGCCTGTTGCTGGCGGTGCTGTCCGCCACCCTGCTGCTGCACGCGCAGGATTATTCCAAAGTGGAAATCCAGACCATGGACGGCGGAAAAATCACCCCGGCCCAGTGGGTAGACCACCAGACACCTTACGTGGTATCTTTCTGGTTTGTCACCTGCAAATACTGTATCGAGGAAATGGACGCCATCTCCGAGGTCTTCGACCAGTGGCAGGCCGAAGCTCCCTTCCGCTTCATCGCCGTGTGCACCGACGACACCCGCTCCCTGCCCAAGGCCAAAGCCATGGCCCGCGGCCGCGGCTGGGACGGCTTCCAGTTCTATTTTGACGTGAACAAAGAACTGGCCCGCGCCATGAAAGTCACCTCCTGCCCGCACGTCTTCCTCTACGACAAAGACGGCAAACTGGTCTATTCCCACCTGGGCTACACCCCCGGGGATGAAGAAGTGCTGTTTGACAAGATAAAAGCGCTTTAGTCCTTCCAGACTTTCAGGTACTGTTCCAGGGCCCACATTTCGTCGCGATATTTGGCGGCGGCCGTGAAATCCAGTTCGGCGGCCGCTTTTTGCATCTTGCGCTTGGCCTCGGCGGCGGCCTTCTCCACCTGCTCCCGGGACATGGAACGGATGACGGGATCCTGCAGCACGGCGGCCAGGTCGGCCACCACATAGCCGTCCACATAGGCCGATGTCCCCTCCCGCCGGGCATCGTGGCCCAGGCCCACGGACACATCTCCCCTGCCCAGTTCGGAGGCTGATGGCACGTATTCCGGCGCGGAAATGCTGTCCCGGGCGCTCACGTGGCCGGTGACGCTGTTCTGCAGCACCGGGTTCAGGAAGCCGCTCACGTGGGTGGTATCTTCTCCGGAACGCACCAGCTCCGTAATCAGGGCGTTGGAATGAACCTGCACCTGCTTGGGCGTAATGTTGTGCAGTTTGTTGTATTCCTGCTGCTTGGCCCGGCGGCGCGCCGTCTCCCGGATGGTCTCGTCCATGCTGGGCGTGATGGTATCGGCATACATGATCACCAGGCCGTTGATGTTGCGGGCGGCGCGGCCGGCGGTCTGGGTAAGCGCCCTGCCGCTACGGAGGAACCCTTCCTTATCGGCATCCAGGATGGCCACCAGCGACACCGTGGGAATGTCCAGGCCTTCTCTCAAGAGGTTGACGCCGATTAGCACGTCGAACAGGCCGTTCTTGAAGTCCTCGATGATTTCCACGCGCTCGGCGGTGTCCACGTCGGAGTGGATGTAGCGGCACCGCACGCCGTTGCGGGTGAAGTAGCTGTCCAGTTCCTCGGCCATGCGTTTGGTGAGGGTGGTCACCAGCACACGCTCGTCTATCTCGGCCCTTTTGCGGATTTCCTCCATCAGGTCGTCCACCTGATTCTTGGTGGGACGCACCTCCACGGGCGGGTCCAGCAGGCCGGTGGGGCGCACGATCTGCTCCACCACCAGGCCCTCGCTCTTTTCCAGCTCATAATCGGCCGGGGTGGCGCTCACATACACCGTCTGGCCCGTTACGCCCTCGAATTCGTCGAAGGTAAGGGGGCGGTTGTCGGCCGCTGCAGGCAGGCGGAAGCCGTATTCCACCAGCGTTTCCTTGCGGGAATGGTCCCCGCCGTACATGGCGCGGATCTGGGGCAGGGTTACGTGGCTCTCGTCGATGAATACCAGGAAATCGTCCGGGAAATAGTCGATGAGCGTAAAGGGGCGCTGGCCGGGTTTGCGGCCGTCGAAGTAACGGGAATAATTCTCCACGCCTGGGCAGTAGCCCATCTCCTTGATCATCTCTATGTCATATTCCACCCTCTGTTTCAGGCGTTTGGCCTCCAGGAACTTGCCGATGGATTCAAAATACTCTATCTGCTTCACCAGGTCCTCCTGAATCTGGCTCACCGCCTTGGCGCCCTTTTCCTTGGACGTGACGAAGTTCTTGGCGGGGTACAGGTCTATCTTCTCCAGTTCCTCGAAGACGGCGCCGCTCACCGGGTCGATGAGGGCGATGCGGTCCACCTCGTCCCCGAAGAATTCGATGCGGGCGGCATAATCGGCCCCGCCCAGGAAGATGTCCACGGTGTCCCCCCGCACGCGGAAGGAGCCGCGCTTGAAGTCGGTTTCGGTCCTGTAGTACAGGGCATCCACGATTTTGTACAGGAGGCGCGTCATGGACATCTGCTCCCCCTTCCTCACCGTCACCGTCTGGTCGTGGAAATCGTCGGGATTGCCGATGCCGTACAGGCAGGAGACCGAACTGATGACGATCACGTCCCTTCTGCCGCTCATCAGGGCCGATGCCGCGCTCACGCGCAGCTCGTCAATCTTGTCGTTGATGGAGAGGTCTTTCTCGATATAAGTGTCGGTGCTGGGGATGTAGGCCTCCGGCTGATAGTAGTCGTAATAGGAGACGAAGTATTCTACGGCGTTGTCCGGGAAAAAAGCTTTGAACTCCCCGTACAGCTGCGCTGCCAGGGTTTTGTTGTGGCTCAGGATGAGGGCCGGACGCTGCAGGCGCTGGATGACATTGGCCATGGTGAAGGTCTTCCCCGACCCCGTAACTCCCAGCAGGGTAACGTTTTGCACGCCCTGGGATAGGGCTTTGCAAAGCTGGTCGATGGCCTCCGGCTGGTCTCCGGAAGGGGCGTAAGAAGACTGTAATTTGAACTCCATGGCGGCGGGATGGTTGTACCGCAAAGATAATTCTTTCAAAAAAAAATTAAAAATATTTCCAGGAAATTTGGCCCGGTAAAAAAAAATACCTAAATTTGCATTGATAAAAGGGCGAATTGTGCCCATGTGGTTAAGGAAGAAAGTAATTTAATTTTAGTAATACTTAATTATGAAAGGTATCAAAATGCTTCTCGGAGCCCTTGCAGCTGCAAGCCTCCTCTTCTCTGTGAACGCTAGCGCTCAGGAGAATGCCAATCGCGACGAGAATGGTAAAGTCGTCCGCGGTGCTTATGAGACCAACAAGGCCTTTGACAACATCTCCATCAATCTGGGTATTGGTTGGAATGCCGGCGTCAACTTCGGAAACAAAGGCAAGATTCCCTTTGCACAGGGTATGGGTGGCCTTGGTGTAGACCTCGGCGTCAGCAAGATGTGGACTCCGTTCATCGGCGCCCGCCTCAACTATCACGGCTTCGCCAACAGCCTGGAAGGCAAAGTTGACTTCAACAAGCGTCAGCACTTCCTCACCTTAGACCTCCTCTGGAGCCTCACCGACACCTTCTGGGGTTACAAAGAGACCCGCGCCTGGGATGTTCTCCCTTACGTATCTGCCGGTTATGCCCGCACCCGTACTCCCCAGCTCCATCAGAACTGGATCGTCGGTGCCGGTATCCTTAACAAGTTCTATATCTCCAACCGTGTTGACTTCATCCTCGACCTGCGCGCCATGATCGCCAAGGATGACTGGTATGGTCTCAACTACACCGGTATCGGCAAGTTTGAGTTCCCTCTCTCCGCCACCGTCGGTGTCGCCATCAACCTCGGTAAGACCAACTTCGACCGCCACAGCTCCATCACCCCTGTCGTGATCCCTGTTCCTTTCACCACCGAACAGTACAACGCCCTGGCCGACAAGGTGGCTGCCCTGGAGAAGGAGAATGCCGCCCTCAAGGACAAGATCGCTGCCCTGGAGAACGAACTCGACACCTACAAGAAGCTCCTCACCGATGGCCAGACCTACGTCTACGAGAATGGCAACTTCGTTGCTGTTGATGCCAAGGCCGGTGCTCCTATCACCCTCTACTTCGACTGCGGTTCCTCCACCCTGTCCGCTCGTGAAAAGGCTCACCTCGAGTACTTCTGCGACAATGTCGTGAACGCCGACACCAAGCTGGCCGTCAACGGTTATGCCGACAAGCAGACCGGTACCGCCCGTCGCAACCAGCAGCTCTCCGAGCAGCGTGTCAAGACCGTCGTCAACCTCCTCAAGAAGGCCGGCGCCACCGAGTCCAACATCGAGACCGCTGCCCATGGTTCCACCGTCCAGCTGTTCAACGGCGCTGCCAAGAACCGCGTGGTTACCATCGAGGTCAAGTAAGTTTATCTTACAACACACTAAAAGGGACATTCCTTAGGGGATGTCTCTTTTTTTTGTACCTTTGCATCTATTATATATAAGGTATGAGAAGAAAACCCATCATAGGACTCATCTACGACTTTGACGGAACCCTGTCCCCCGGCAACATGCAGGAGTTCGGGTTCATCCAGGCCATCGGCCAAACTCCGGAAGAATTCTGGTCCAAAAGCAACGGCATCGCCATCGGCCAGGACGCTTCCGATATTCTGGCCTACATGAAACTGATGGTGGATGAGGCCAAAAAGAACCACATCAAGCTCACCCGTGCCAACTTCCGCAAGTACGGGGCCGATATCAAACTGTATGAGGGCGTTCGGGACTGGTTCCAGAACATCAACAGCTACGGTCGGGAGCACGGTGTCATCATCGAACATTATATCAACTCCTCCGGACTCACGGAGATTATCGAAGGAAGCCACATCGCCAAGGAATTCAAGCACGTGTTCGCGGGCAGTTTCCTGTACAATGACAAAGGAGTGGCCGAGTGGCCCGGCATCGCCGTGGACTTCACCGCCAAAACGCAGTATCTGTTCAAGATCCAGAAGGGCATCTTCAGCTCCCGTGACGCTGTAAAGGTGAACGAGTCGCTGGCCGACGAATCCAAGCGCATCCCCTTCACCAACATGATTTACTTTGGAGACGGAGAGACCGATGTGCCGTCCATGAAGCTGGTCACCATGTTCGGTGGCAACGCCATCGCCGTGTTCGACCCCGCCCGGCCCAACAAAAAATCCGTGGCCCAGAAACTGCTGCGTCAGGGCCGTGTGAATTTCATCACCCCGGCCTCCTTCACCAAAGACAGCCGCACCTTCCGCCTGGTCTGCGCCATCATCGACAAGATCAAAGCCGATAATGAGCTGCGCCAGTTCAGCCGATATAAATAGAATCTATGAGAAAGCTAAAAATTGGCATGGTGCAGCAGCACTGCACAGCCGACATCCCCGGTAATATCGCCCGTCTGCAGGGCTACATCCGCGAAGCTGCCGCCCAAGGCGCCCAGCTGGTGGTGCTGCAGGAACTGCACAACAGCCTGTACTTCTGCCAGGAAGAAAACGCCCGGCTGTGCGACCTGGCCGAACCTATTCCCGGCCCTTCCACAGAGACTTTCGGCGCTCTGGCCAAGGAGTTGGGTGTGGTGATTGTGCTGTCGCTGTTCGAGCGTCGCACCCCGGGCATCTACCACAACACGGCAGTAGTCATGGAGGCCGATGGCAGCATCGCCGGCAAGTACCGCAAGATGCACATCCCGGACGACCCTCTTTTCTATGAGAAATTCTATTTCACCCCCGGAGACCTGGGTTTCCAGCCCATCAAAACTTCCGTGGGAACGCTGGGCGTACTGGTGTGCTGGGACCAGTGGTATCCGGAAGCCGCCCGTGCCATGGCCCTGAACGGGGCCGAGATGCTCATCTACCCCACCGCTATCGGCGGCGTGCCCACAGACCCGGACTGGGAGCAGGCCCAGCAGCGCCAGGCCTGGCAGCTGGTCCAGCGCGGTCACAGCGTGGCCAACGGCCTGCCGGTGATTACCGTCAACCGCACCGGTGTGGAGCCGGATCCCACCGGCCACTCTACCGGCATTGACTTTTGGGGCCATTCTTTCGCCACCGGCGCCCAGGGAGAACTCCTCACGGAGTTTGAAAAAGCCGAAGAAGGCGTACACGTGGTAGAAGTGGACCTGGAGCAGAGCGAATACGTCCGTCGCGGCTGGCCCTTCCTCCGGGACCGCCGCATCGATGCCTACGACATCCTTCTCAAACGATTTGGAAAGTAGCGGCAGGCCCCCTTTTCGGGGGACTCCGTTCGCTTCGCTCACTCCGGCCCCTCCCATTGTCTACTTCGTCCCTTCGGGACTCGTATCCAACGGGCCCCTCCCCCTACCCTTGTGCGGGGGTGCACAAGCCCCCGAAAGGGGGCCTGTCGCTACCACCCGAAGGGGTAATTCATGGTGATGCAGTGAAGGCCGCCGTGGCCGGAAAGCAGGGCGCGGCAGTCAATGATTTCCACTTTTCGGTCGGGGAAAGCGGTGCGCAGTTGGTTGGCAGCCACTTCATCCAGGGCGGACCCGGCACCGGGCATCAAAACAGCACCGTTCACAATCAGGAAATTGGCATAGGAGGCCGGGAGACGGTAGTCTTCCAAGTATAGCGGCTCCGGAAGGGGCAGCGGGATTAACCTGTAGGGCTTTCCATCCAGCGTGCGGAAAGTTTTCAGCTGCTCTTCCATCTCTTTCAGGGGGCCGTAGTTTTCATCGGCCTTGTTGCTACAGGAAGTATAGGCGATGGTGTCCGGCGAGCAGAAGCGGGCCAGGATGTCTACATGGCTGTCGGTGTCATCTCCGGCGATGGAACCATGGTCCAGCCACAGGATGCGTTGAAGGCCGAAGGCGTTTTTCAGATGCTCCTCAATCTCCTCGCGGGCCAGCTGCTCGTTGCGGTTCACCGAGCACAGGCATTCCGTAGTGGCTATGAGGGTACCGCAGCCATCGGTATCGATGGAACCTCCTTCCAGGACGAAGGGGCGCATGTCACAATAACATACATCGGGCGCAAAGACGCCGGCGGCATAGATGTTCCGGGTAATCTGGTTGTCCAGCCAGGCGCCGAACTTGAGGCCCCAGCCGTTGAAGACAAAGTCCTCGATGCACTTCTCTCCCTGGTCTCCCCAAACGGAGATGGCGCCGTGGTCGCGGGCCCAGGTATCGTTCAGGGGGCAGGTCACAAAGCGGACTTCGGGGCCGGGGATGTAACCGCGGGCGGCCATATCGGCCTTGCATTCCTCCAAGTCCCGGCACACGACCAGCAGCGGTTCATAGCGCGTAATGGCTTTAGCCACCTGCACATAGCAGTCCAGCACATGCGGGAGGTCATACCATTCCGTATCCTTATGCGGCCAGGTCAGTTGCACGAAGCTCTGTTTTTCCCATTCGGCAGGAAGTCTCATATCTTTAAGATTATACTTGGCAAAGATACGGTTTTTCCCGGAAAATTGCTATCTTTGTATGATAGTACAACCTTAAAACCGAATTATGGAACCTAAGTACCCGCACTACCTGCAGCGCCTCCAGGACGCCACCCGGAAATTCTGGGACAAACCGGCACTCAACACCATCGGCGGAGATTCTTTCACCTACGCCCAAATGGCCACAGATATCGCCCGCTTCCACATCGTATTCGAGAAAGCCGGCTTCAAGAAAGGTGACAAAATTGCCCTCTGCGCCAACAACGGTGCCAAGTGGGGTTTCGCCTATCTGGCTGTCAACACTTTCGAGACGGTCATCGTCCCCATCCTGGCCGATTTCACGCCGGAAAGCGTGATGGGCCTGGTGAACCACAGCGAGAGCATCGCCCTGTTCACCAACGCCGCCCGCTGGGCCAAGATGGATCCCGAAAAGATGCCCGCCCTCAAGGTGGCCTTCGACGTAGACAACTGGAAGGTTCTCTTCTGCCGCGATCCCAAGATTCAGGAAACGGTAGACAACCTGGATGAGCTCTTCGCCAAGAAGTATCCCAAGGGCTTCGGCCCCGACGACGTGGTATTCCCCACCAATAACTGGGACGACCTCTCCACCATCAACTACACCTCCGGTTCTACGGGAGATCCCAAGGGCGTCATGCTCACCTACCGTAACTTTAGCGCCAACGTGGACTTCAGCCAGCGCAACGTCCCTGCCGGAGACAAGATGGTATCCATGCTGCCCATGGCCCACATGTACGGCCTGGTCATCGAATTCCTCTATCCCCTGTGCAACGGCACCTCCATCTACTGGATGGGCAAGGCCCCTACCCCGGCCACGCTCCTCAAAGCCTTTGCCGAAGTTAAGCCTTACCTCCTCATCACCGTTCCGCTGGTGATGGAGAAGATTTATAAGTCCAAAGTAAAACCCACCCTGGACAAGCCGTTCATCAAGATTCTCACCAAGATTCCCGGCCTCAACAGTATTATCTATAAGAAGGTGAAGGACGGTCTGGTGCAGGCCTTTGGCGGCAACGTGCAGGAGTTCATCATGGGCGGCGCCGCCCTGAATCCGGAAGTGGAGCGCCTGTTCAAGAAGATCAAATTCCCCTATCTGGTGGGCTATGGCATGACCGAGGCTTGCCCGCTGCTGGCCTATGAGCACTGGACCAAGTACGTGCCCGGTTCCTGCGGCAAGGCCGTGGATGTGGCCGAGGTCCGCATAGACTCCGAAGATCCCCATCACGTGGTGGGAGAAATCCAGGCCCGCGGTGAGAACATCACCATCGGCTATTTTAAGAACGAGGAAGCCACGGCCAACGCCTTCACTGATGACGGCTGGCTGCGCACCGGAGACCTGGGCATCATCGATTTCGATGGCAATATCTTCATCCGCGGCCGTTCCAAGAACATGATCCTGGGACCTTCCGGCCAGAACATCTATCCGGAAGAACTGGAAGCCGTGGTGAACAACCAGCCCTACGTGATGGAATCCGTAGTGGTAGACCGCGGCGGCAAACTGGTCGCCCTGGTCTTCCTGGACGAGCAATCCATCGCCAAGGCCCTCCTGGACAACGAGGCCAAGGCCGAGATTCCGGAAAATATCCGCCTGGGCGCCAACCGCCAGCTGCCCGGCTACAGCCAGATTGCCAAGGTGGAACTCATGGACAAGCCCTTCGAGAAAACCCCGAAGATGTCCATCCGCCGCTTCCTTTACAAATAAGTCGGCACAGTCCAAGTGCAATAAAGGCCTCCAGTGCACCTGGAGGCCTTGTTTTATGCTAGTCCAGGTGCGCTGAGAGCGTGTAGTGCACCTGGCACATTATTTACTTCAGTAGACTGTAGCTTCTGGAGATGAAGTCGGCCAGGGCTTTTCCCTTTAGCATGCCGTTGGCCAGAAGGGCCAGATCCACAATCTGATGGAGTTCCTCATTGCCGGCGGCGAAGGCCTCGACATCGGCCCTGTGGGCCTTGCGAACGGCCTCACGGGCTTCGCGGGCCTTGGTCTTCTCTTCCTCGGAGGCGTTCTCAGGAGCTTCGGCGGGAAGTTCGTCCTGCGGCTTCACCTCGGCCTGCTTACCGGCCCAGATTTTGGCCACGATGGGGTGCTCCATGTTCACGGTAATGTTATAGCTCTCGGGCATGGAACCATAGAAGTTCATTCCACCGCCCAGGGCGCTCATTTCACGGTAACGGCGCATGAACTCGTTCTGGGTGATGAGGATAGGGGCCGATTCGGCGCCCAGGTTGTCGCCCGTCACATAATAATCGTTTCCTTCCGGCAGGGCGGCCTTGAACAGGTTCTCCAGGTCATAGCGCTCATCCTCCTTCATTTCCAGTTTCACGCGGTCCTCCTTGGGGATAAGGTTCTCAACGGCGTCGGAATCCACACGGGCGAAACGGGTGTCGGTGAGTTTCTGCTCCAGCAGGTTCACATAGTGGGAATCCAGCTCACAGTCCATCAGCAGGACGTCGTAGCCCTTGTCCTTGGCAGCCTGGATAAAAGCATACTGTTCATCGGCCTTGGTGGCATACAGATAAACCTTCTTCTTGTCTTTGTCGGTCTGCTGGTCCTTGACGGCGGCCTCGTATTCCTCAAAGCTGAAGTATTTGCCGTCGGTGTTCTTGAGGAGGGCGAACTTCATGGCGCGCTCGCAGAACTTTTCGTCGGAGAGCATGCCGTATTCGATGAAGAGCTTCAGATTGTCCCACTTGGCTTCCAGTTGCTCACGCTCGTTCTTGAAAATGCCTTCCAGGCGGTCGGCCACCTTCTTGGTAATGTAGGTGGATATCTTCTTCACAGCGGCGTCGCTCTGCAGGTAAGAACGGCTCACGTTAAGCGGAATGTCCGGGGAGTCGATGACGCCGTGCAGCAGGGTCATGAATTCCGGAACGATGTTGTCCACATGGTCCGTCACGAACATCTGGTTGCAGTACAGGGAAATCTTGTTGCGCTCCACGGCCACACGATCCTTGAGCTTGGGGAAATACAGGATACCGGTGAGGTTGAACGGGTAATCCACATTCAGGTGAATGTAGAACAGCGGTTCCTCGTTCATGGGGAACAGCGTACGGTAGAAGTTCTGGTAATCCTCGTCCTTCAGTTCGCTGGGGGCCTTGGTCCACAGCGGTTCAGTGGAATTGATCACCTTGTCTTTATCGGTATCCACGTATTTGCCGTCCTTCCATTCCTGCTCCTTGCCGAAGACAATGGGTACGGGCATGAACTTGCAGTACTTGTTGAGCAGGGCCTCAATGCGGGATTTCTCGGCATATTCCTTGGAATCGTCGTCCAGATAAAGGGTGATGACGGTGCCGCGGCCGGCCTTGTCAATCTCCTCCATTTCATATTCCGGAGAGCCGTCGCAGCTCCACTTCACGGCCTTGGAGCCCTCTTTCCAGGAAAGGGTCTCGATGGTCACCTTCTTGGACACCATGAAGGCGCTGTAGAAGCCCAGGCCGAAGTGGCCGATGATGTTCTGGATCTGGTCCTTGTACTTCTCCAGGAATTCTCCGGCCGATGAGAAGGCAATCTGGTTGATGTATTTGTCAACCTCCTCCTCCGTCATGCCGATACCCTCGTCGATGATCTTGAGGGTCTTCTCTTTCTCGTCCAGCTCGATGCGCACCTTGAGGTCTCCCAGCTCCTCCTTGCAGTCTCCGCTCGCGGCCAGCGCCTTCATCTTCTGGGTGGCATCCACGGCATTGGCCACCAGTTCCCGCAGGAAAATCTCGTGGTCACTGTACAAAAACTGTTTGATAACCGGGAATATGTTCTCGGTAGTTACTCCAATCTGTCCTTTGTTTGCCATATCTGATGTATTTTTATTGTCAAAACTGCTTTCTGAGTAGTCAAATTATAAGCCAAATAACATTTGCTGACAATTTGGCAGAAAAACACTATCTTTGTAAAAAATGTTCTGCATATGAAGAAGCTCTTAACCACCATCCTTCTGCTCGTCGGACTGGGCTTCGGCTGGAGCGCTTTTGCCCAAGATGCCTCCGAAGCCGGCAAACCCTACAAAGTGTACTGCGAGATTGTCTCTTCCTCCAGAGGCATTTTCTCCGACAAAACCTCCGTCGATTTAGACTTCGGCCAATACGCCAGCTGGTGGTCCGCAGACCGCAAACTGGTCGATGAAAATGGTAAAACCATCATCTTCAATTCGGTGCTGGACGCCGTGAACTACATGGCCAGAAGAGGCTGGACCTTTGAACAGATGTACATTGTCCAGTCCTTCAGCAAGGGCGATTCAGATAGCCCGGCCTACCACTGGATTATGTCAAAGATGGTCACCAGCGACGCACAGATTATGGAAGGCCTTAGTACACAGGGTTCCAATAAATAAGACACGTGCCAGGTGCACTACACGCTCTCAGCGCACCTGGACTAGCATAAAACAAGGCCTCCAGGTGCACTGGAGGCCTTTATTGCACTTGGGCGATTATTTTTCAATCAGCTTCAGGAATTCGTTCCGGGTTTTGTCACTCTTGAGGAAAATGCCGGAGAAGGCCGATGTGGTGGTGATGGCGTTGGACTTCTGGACGCCGCGCATGGACATGCAGGTGTGCATGGCTTCGATGACAACGGCAACGCCCAGCGGATGCAGGGAGTCCTGGATGCAGTCCCGGATTTGTTCAGTGAGGCGCTCCTGCACCTGCAGGCGGCGGGCATAGGTTTCGACCACGCGGGCCACTTTGCTCAGACCAGTGATCTCTCCCTTGGGGATATAGGCCACATGCGCCTTGCCGATGAAAGGCAGCATGTGATGTTCACAGAGGGAAAACAGCTCGATGTCCTTCACAATAACCATGTGGTTATAAGGCTCCTGGAACAGAGCGCTCTTGACGATGGTTTCCCCATCCTGGAAATAGCCCTGGGTGAGGAACTGCATGGCCTTGGCCACACGCTCCGGCGTCTTGAGCAGGCCTTCCCTTTCCACATCCTCTCCGAGCAGTCCCAGGATGGCCTTGATGTGCCCCGCAATCTCCTGCGTGGTCTTTTCGTCGTATTCTTCTATTTTCCTGTATGCCATGGTCTGTTCTTTGTAGCTGTTTCTCACACAATTGGACTGCAAAATTAGCGAAAAAAATCCATTATATCGTTTTTTTTTCTATCTTTGCAGCCCCGTTTGAAAAAGGCCGGGTTTAACAACTTGATTTTTAACAAATAAAACGATACAAACTATGTTTTGGACACTTGAACTAGCCAGCAGCCTGGACGACGCGCCGTGGCCCGCAACCAAAGAGGAACTCATCGACTACGCCACCCGCACCTGCGCCCCCGACGAAGTAATCGAGAACCTGGAAGAACTGGACGACGACAACACCGAAATCTACGAATCCATCGAAGACATTTGGCCCGACTACCCCACCAAAGAAGACTTCATGTGGAACGAGGAAGAATATTGATTTTATAATATATTGAAAATCAATAAATTGAAAAACTGCCGAGGAATCAACCTTGGCAGTTTTTGGTTATTTAGCCACTTTGGGCTTTCCCTTAAAGAAAAGGAATAGTTGGTTCTTTTTTATTATCTTTGTGAAAACCATTATGATTTGTAGACTATGAAATCATTTAAGCACATAGCTATAATGCTGGTGGCAGTAGTAGCTGTTTCATCATGTGATTACTTCTATTCTCTTGATTTAGCGAATCAATATAGTGAGGGTATATACATCTGGTCCCAGAAGACCGGCTTAAAAACAGGGAATGACCCTCAGACTATTGATGAATTAAATAATAAATGGTACTTACATTACATAGAGCCAGGGCAAATGGGGTCTTTTGCAGATGTTATGACAGGTCGGCCAGTTGATGCACAATGGGTTGTTGAGGATGTTTTCTGGGAGACAGATGTCCTGATGATAGCCATATTTGATGCAAAGAGATTAGACGAGAATTGGGGTGTTGGAAAGATGTCTGATTATGTCATCCAAAAGTATTGGCTTAGAAAGGATGATGTGGTCGAGGAGGATGGCAAAACATATAAAAAGATTTCCTTCCCTCCAAATGAAGGAATGAAGGATGTTGAAATGGAGCCTGCCTATGGCACATACAATTGATTCTTTGGGATAGTAATATTGGATAGTATATTGTCAGTTAGTGGGTATTAGCCAGCCTCAGACTACCCAAGTGACTACCCAGAGTTTTTGAACACAACACTAACTATTTGATAATTACCAACTTATGGCAATTAAACTTTGTTTGGCACGAGGGGGAATATTGATTTGATAATTAATAAGTTACAAGCATAAAACCAGGGTTTGAGTCCTGGTTTTTTTATCTTTTTTTACTACCCAAATATTTCCCATTTTTGGAGGAAGTCCTCTTGGAGAAGGAGGAGGAATAGTAAATCAAAAATGCTAACTTTGTAAGTATGAAACATAAGAAGTCATATTGTTTGATTGCCATAGTAATTACTATTGTGATTGCTATGCTTGTCTTTGTTTGCTTGAACTTCCGCATAATGAGAGTTGACAAGGTCGAGATTGCTGATAACAATGTGAGATCTTGGCTCGAAGAAATTGCAGATAAAGAGAAGGCCAAGTCTAATACTCCAGAGATGTTCATATATACCCATACCACTAGAAATTCCATTATTGCTAGCCCAGAGCATCCTAGCACCTGTATGGTTAAGGACAGTCTATTTGGACAAGTTATTATAAATGGGGTTAAGTTTATTGTATCAGAAGATAAACTGGAAGAATCTATTCCTAATGTCTTTGAAAAAACAGGGAAAAAGTCAACAATTCTAACATATTCCTCTTTCGCATTCTTCCATACCATACCTTTCTTTCATCTTGATCGTAATATTGATGAATGGGGAGAATACCGTTATAGATACATAAATGGCAAATGGGGAGTTTCCAGCTGGGAAGATATTTTCGGAGAGGAAGTGTATAAGGACAATAAAACATGGGTATCAGTACTCCCTGACACGCTGGTATTAACTACTCCTATCAAGCCTTCATTTGTTAATAAGTATCATTCCTTGAATGAGAAGAATTTCAATGATTTTATCAATGAGTGGAAAAATTGGTCCTTACAACTAAGGTCTTTTTCAACTGATTCTTTGATAAATCGGGCCATAACAAGAGTTTTCACCGAATACAGCAAAAACAATGCAGACAGTTGCGCATTATGTTCATTGCCAGGTTGCATTGAGGTCAGGAGGTATCCTGGTTCTTTCAGCGATTATCCATTTGATATCGTTCACAATTGGGAGTATATGATGAAAGCATCTGATCGTTTCGCATATGTCCCAAGTCTTGATTCTGATAAGGAGATTGTATACATAACACCAATTATTTACAGAATCCTATCTGAATATATTGGAGGTGTCTATGAGAATGAAGAGGATACTGATATCGAGAATAATAAATGGATAGAGATTAATGAGGATAGATTAGCTGAGCTCAGAAAGCTAATCCAAGCTAACAGAATTCATTGGGGAACTACTTGGCGTTTTGAATCAATGCCGATATTTTTCTGGATCTATCTTTACAACGATGGATTTGTTGCCGATCTCCGAACATCCGGGTGCGCAGGAGAGACTGTTTTCTTCCCTAATGACTTAACAGAAGAGAAGGCGTATTTGTCTGAATGGATAGAATAGCTATTCTGCCTGGGAAGTAAAAGTAACAGTTATAAAGTCAGTTGATGGCATCTCAGCCTGCCTCAGGCTTCCCCTGTGACTACCCAGAGTTTTTGAACACAACACTAACTATTTGATAATCACCAACTTGCAGCAATTACACTCTGTTTGGAACGAGGAAGAATATTAATTTTTTGAAAGACTGAAAAATTTGACTAATTTTGACCAGTTATGTCAAATGTTGTCCGATACAGTTTTCTCGCACTCCTGTCGTTGCTGCTAAGCGCAGGAGCAGCCACGGCGCAATCCAAGGGAGGGCAACAACAGCAGCAGAACAAAA
>Ga0310696_10002312_pt1 | contig 25608 bp, 19 predicted proteins | sample AusTroGonzalo_MG_4_FD_203885 | JGI IMG/M metagenome (GOLD analysis project Ga0310696, IMG submission 203885) | Bovine rumen microbial communities from tropical cattle in Woodstock, Queensland, Australia - Gonzalo_02 (v2) (version 2) | ecosystem: Host-associated > Mammals > Digestive system >...
CGAATGGAAGGGTGATGTTTGGTTGTTATACAATGGAAACAAGAGTAATTACGGAAGCCGGAAGCCCAGCAAATGGAATCGGCTGGTCTTCACCAAGCCTGAACCCCGTTGCATTGTGATGGGCCGTGTGGAAAACGATTTGAATTTCGAACCCAAAATCCTTTACGCACCAGCCAATCCGAATAAGACCATGTCATACGGAGAGTATTTCGATCAAATAATCAAAGTGACAGATGATGCGGTCTATCTCCTGATGTATCGCAAATCGGACAACTTTATTGACAAAATCACGGAGTGAGAATCAATAGGAATCGCGTGTGGTTTGTCTCCGCGTATCGCGCTTGATTATATCTCCGCGTATCGCGCGTATCTACACGTATTTATTCATCATTCATCATTCATCATTCTGCATTCATAATTAAAAAACGGGGAACCCTTCCGAGCTCCCCGTTATTCTACATTCTTCATTCTGCATTCTACATTGAATCAGTGGTTTTCCTTGAACAGTTTCAATCTTTCCTCCAAGATTGGGAACTGTCTGCGCGGGGTCAGGGAGACGCAGGCGCGGAGGCCTTCGTTGCGCTCGCTGCCGCAAGTGCTTAAGGAGATGGCGCTCACGCCGTAGTAGAGGAACTCGTGCAGCAGCTCGTCGCTGGTCATGCCCGGGTAAGCCACGGTGAAGTAGAAACCGTCGGCCAGCGGTTTGTCGCCGTCCTTGTCATAGACGATTTCGAAGCCGTTGTCGGTGAACATCTTCTTCATGATGGCGGCCTTCTCACCGTACTCCTTCACATCTTCGATGTAGTTGTAGGTGCCGTCGTTGCAAGCCTTGAGGATGGCGGCCATGGCGTACTGTGCCGAATGGGCAACGCCGGAGCTGATGGCATAGACGGTGCCGTAGATGATGGCGCGACCGAGCTTCTTCATCTTGAAGTAGGGCTCCAGGTCGTCGAACTCGCGGTTGTAGAGCTTCTTGGACATGATCATCAGGGCGATACGCTCACCGGCGTAGCTGAAAGCCTTGGAACCGGAGATCAGCAGGGCATAGTTGTCGGTATATTTGCCGACGCTCGGCTGGTAGGGCGGGATGCCCGGCGCGGAGATGTTCTGGCGGAAGTCCATGCCGAAATAGGCGAGGTCTTCGAAGACGAACACGTCGTACTTGTTGGCCATGTCGCCAATGATTTGCAGCTCCTCCTCGGTGAAACAGATCCAGGAAGGATTGTTGGGGTTGGAGTACATGATGGTGTGGATGTTGCCCTTCTCGAGGTAGCTCTCCAGTTTGGCACGAAGTTTCGGACCGCGGAAGTTATAGACGTCGAAGGTCTCGTATTTGAGGCCCATCACGCGGTGTTGCTGCTTCTGCACGGGGAAACCGGGGTCGATGAAAAGGGTGGTGTCGCGTTCTTTGCGACAGCGCACGAAGGTCATGAAGCCGGCCATGCCGCCCATCATGGAACCGACGGTCGGAATGCAGTTTTCGGGCTCGACCTCGAGGTCGATGAAGTTCTTGACGAAGCGTGCAGCTTCCTGTTTCAGGGCGGGAATGCCCTCAATGTCGGGGTAGATGGCGGCGACGCCCTTCTTCAGGGCCTCGATCTGCGCCTCCACGCCCACGGCGCACGGCGGAAGACCGGGGATGCCCATCTCCATACGGACGAACTCCTTGCCGGAAGCCTGCTCGATCTCGTTGATCAGACGTTTCACCTCGCGGATGGAGGCCTTGCCAACGCTGCTGATGCCGCTCTCGGCGACTTTCTTGTCCACAATTTCTGCGGGAATCGGTGTATTCTTCATACTGATATATTGATATTTACAGTTGCTGAAATTTTTCGGCAAAGATACAATTTTTTTGGGTTGGTCGGAATTGGACCTTGATTGTTTGTGTTTTTTATATTTTTGCCAAATCTTTCACCTAATAGGTTGATTCATAAAAATTCAGCACTATGAAAAGAATCCTTGCCACAATAATAGTGTGCTGCTGTGTAGCGACAGCACTTTTGCATGCCCAGTCGGTGACGGTGACGTTCACCGGCCGCGATACCCAAAACCAGTACGTTCCCCTGAGCCGCGTGGAGGCCCGCAACCTCACCAAAGGCTGGCAGGAAACGCTGATTTGGCCGGACACCGTTTTGGTGATGACGGTTTCGGATGACGATGGTATTGAGACGTATGACCAGACGCAAAATTTTGCGTCTCTACGGTTGTCCCAAAACAATCCTAACCCTTTTGATGGCACCACGTATGTGACCTTGCAGGTTGGTGAACCTGGCGAGGTGGAGGTGGTGGTTACCGATATTACAGGGCGCATTGTAGAGACGCAATGCATTGCGTCTCTACAACCGGGCACCTACGAAATCCGCATCACCCTCGCCTCGGCGGGCCTCTATTTCCTGACAGTCCGTCAAAACGGGCGGACGGCCACGGTGAAAATGATGAATCGAGGCAATGGCGGCAACGATGCCGTCACGGTTTCCCATTCTGTAGAGACGTGGTGCACCGCGTCTCTACAACCTGCGTCTGGATGTTCGTCTCTACGACGTGTGTCTGGCCGTCCGTCCCAACCGCAGACCAACAAATCCCACCGTAGCGCCACCGACAACCCCTTCGACCTCGGCGACCAGATGGAATACGTGGGTTTCGCCGTGTTGAACGGTGCGGAGGAGGAAAGTAACCATGTGACGGGGGCGCAGTTTGCCTCGGGGACGGTAATCTTCACCTTTGTCAACGTCCAGCCCTGTGCAGATTTCCCCACCGTGACGGACATAGACGGCAATGTCTACAACACGGTGCAGATCGGCAGCCAATGCTGGATGAAGGAAAACCTGCGGACGACGCGCTACGAGGACGGCGATTCAATACCTGCCGGCACCTATTTTAGCAGTACCGAACCCTACTACTACGATAACAACAGTACCAGCATCCCTTTGACGGATCGGGGTTATCTCTACAACTGGCCGGCGGTGATGCACGGGCATGCCGCCAGCAATACTGTTCCGAGCGGGGTGCAGGGCATCTGTCCCGAAGGCTGGCATGTGCCGAGCGATGCGGAGTGGGCGGTGCTGACGAGCTATGTGAGCAGCCAGCCGGATTACGTATGTGGCGGGAACCCTGACTACATTGCCAAGGCATTGGCTTCAAAAGTGTGGTGGAACAGTTACAGCGGGGCGTGTTATCCTGGTGACCAGAGTGTAGCGCCCAACGACGCTACCGGTTTCGCGGCCGTTCCCGCCGGCAGCTACTGGAGCTACGGCTACGACGACGAGGGGCTGTACGCAAATTTCTGGTCCGCCACGGAATTTGAGGACTACCCCAGTATCGCCCGCTATTTAGGCATGGACTACGACACTCCGGAGGCTTCCCACGCTGTCGGTACTATGAGCCACCGATTCGCTGTTCGATGCCTGCGGAATTAGGATGTTCATGGGACTTACACCGGAGTTACACCGATGTAGAGACGCGGCGCGCCGCGTCTCTACAGATTGCCCCGTATTTCTTGTTCCGCCGCCCTTCTTTTCCCCCTTTATGACCCGTACACATGCACCATTCCGCAAGGCACGAAGTGCCGAAGCGGAATCTCCACCGTTTTCTTAACCGTGCAGGTTACAAAATTTTGCGTCTCTACTGTTCCGTGAAGACGAGGTAGTAGGCGTCGGCGGGGTCACCAACGCCTACGCTCGGGGTGTACAGGTATACCGCCACCTTCTTGGACGAGTTTCCGTAATAATGCTGGAACTCCTTCTGCCGGGAGACGCTCTGCCAAATGTACTGCAATTCCCTCTCGTCGGTGACTGTCATGTAATTGCCCCCGTCGTTGATGAAGGCGATGCGGCTTTGTCCGGGGTAGGGGAGACCGTTGTCCATCGGCAGACCGGCGCGGAAGTTGTCCGGGAAGTTCAGATGGCCGCAACCGCTCCAGATGATGGTGCCGTCCATCAGCATGTTGTCGGTGTTGCGGTAGAACAGTTTGATGTATCCGAAATCGCCCGGCGACTGGTATTGTGATAGGAATGGAATCTCGTTGCCGGAATTGAGCTTGTTGGAGACATTCAGTGCGTAAAAGCCTTTGTATCTGAAAGTAAGGTAGTCCACCTTGGAAATCAGAATGTGTTTTTGGAGGTCTGTCTCTTGCAAATCGCTCTCCGTGAAATCGTCGGAAGGCTGCCCGGCTCGTGGGTTGATGATTTGCATGAAAACGCCATTAAGACCCGGCATTAGGACAAGGCTGTATTCGTTGGCATAGAAGTCGTTTCCGCTAAAAGAGGCAGACATTCCATCGGCAGAAGGCACGGGTGCGAGTGCAGTGAGAAGATCTTCGGGTGTGTTGAAATATTGGTATCCGTTGCCCCAACCTGTGCTGAGCGAGAAGGAAGATCTTACCAAATGCGTGTAAGCCGTCGAATTGCGAATTTCGTTCATCCATTGCGAGAAAAGCTGTTTCAGGATGTCGAAATTGTTGTCGATTACGGTCAGCGCAGCATTGCCTGTGGAATAGATTGTCGCCTCCTTGGTGATGCCGTTCTCCGTTTTCAGGAATTTGTTGTCCTCCCCGGGGGTGTAGCCATATTCGGCCAGCAGGGCGGCGGCCTCCGCCTGCGACTTACCGATGCAGGCCTTGAGCAAGGTAAAGTCGTTGGTGACGGGCTCCGGCACTTCGGGCGAGTATTCGATGGACTGTGGCTCCGAAGGCGGCGGAATGACGGGCTCGCGTGTGCAGGCTGCGAGACAGAGTGTCAAAAATATACCTGCAAAGAACAGGACCGGTTGGAAAATAGTACGTTTCTTCATATTCTTGAAAATTTGATTCGGCGAAAATAACGATTATTCTATTATGATGACGCAAAAAAACAAAAAGGTTACATTATTTTTTTTCGTCAGCAATCTTTTCAACGCTTTTACACTTGTCTATTATTTTTTCGGCAGCAGAATAAGTTGCAACTCATACGCCGGAGTCGTTACAGTGCCGCCAACAAGATAGTAGCCGTCCGCTTCGATGTGGACATTCGCCGTCAGCAGTTCGTTGTTGCGGTGCGGGTACCAGTTGCCCTCGCGCCGCAGCACGATGGCTCCGTCGGAAGCGCGGAATTCGGACAGCGGGATGTTATAGGCGAACTCCACCTTGATGGGATTCCCTGCGAAGGTGATGGTGTCGCCATTCCGCTGCCAGTCGTCCAAGCTAAGGGTGTCAATTCTGATGGTTTGCGACAGTAGGAGGAAATCCCGATACCGGTTCTCATAGGAAAAGTAACAGGTGCCTGACACCCGCATGGTGTCGCCGTCGATATGGCAAGTCATGCTGTACTGATTATAGTTTACAAGCGCCGGGTGGAAGAGGATTTCGGTCAAATCATAGCTGGCGAGATAGTGCTCAATCGGTCCCAGATTGACCTGCTCACGCCGTTCGGCCAGATGCTCGATGTCCTCGATGGGGTGGAGTGCCGTGATACCGTCTTGACCATGAAATTGGGTGCCGTACAGTTGTGGTTTTCCCTGGTGTTTCAAGTCGCGGTCGGTCATATAGGCGATCCACGTGAGGTCGAAATCTCCAGTGTCTGCAGCGGCTTTGGCCTGCTCCAGATACCAGTGCAGGAACTCCGGCGGCTGGTGCTGCGCGATGAGCGAGGCAAGGTTGCAGCATTTGTAACCCACCTTGGACAACGTCGGGAACCCGCGTTCGGCGATAAGTTGCTTTAGCTCAATGAGATTGGCGGAGTCCACCGAATGGATAACCAGCCATGCCGAAGCTTTGTCCAGTTCGCTGTCCAGCATTTTTCTTGCGTTTTGGTCGGCATCCGACATCACCTGCAAGCGTTCCAGATAGACCGAGTCAGGGACTTGCTGCGCCTGCACCGCGAAGGCGAGAAAAAACACAGTTAGTATCAAGAGTTTTTTCATGTCATTACATTTTGGGTGACATAAACAATGTTAACGCACAAATGGGGTCGATTCTTGTTCTTGTTGGAAAATGACTCTTTCACCATGCTATGTTGCAGAAGATTATATTTCTCGCTTTACCAGTTTTACGGTGTGACGTCTTCCATCGGCAGTGACTAATGTCAGCAGATAGGTGGCATTAGGGTATGTGGAAAGGTCAATCGAGTAGAAACAATGGTCTTGCGGCACAAGACGCACTTCTTCGCTGCGTCCCAATATGTCGGTGAGGTAGGCGGAAATTAGGGTGTCGGTACAGGAAATGGTTGCTTTGCCGCTGGTCGGATTGGGATATACGGACAGGACAGACCCGACTACGACGGTGTCGGTGTAAGGGCTGAGGATTGTGCGTATCTTCCAGGTGGCCCAGATGCCAACGCTGTCGAGCGTGTGCCATCCGTCTGGCATGTAGAACCAGCATCCGTCGGAGTTCCCGCTATAGGTCGAACGACCATGTAGCTGCCAGTTGAACATCGAGCTGTAGGTAGTCAAGATAATCCACAAATCGCTGTTCGTGTCGATGACGATGGAATCATCGATGGCGAGAGTGAACCATCCCTCAAATTCATAAGGAATTTGGTATGCATGCTCATACAGCGGTGTGCCATCATCAGGAAAATTACCGCTGTAAATGTTCAGTCTTATATTATCGTCGAAACCAGGGTAGAGCTTGTAGAGTTGAACCGAACTGATAATGCGTCTGCCGTGCAGGCAGTTCGCGGGAATCCGGATGCCCCACCGGGTGATGTCCCTCACAGGTGCCTTCGAGTCATCCCAAGATGGATTGTTCATGGGGGTGTAGTGATAGAGTGTGTCGGAGTCGATGCGACGAATGTGTGCGGTATCGGACAGACATATTGTGGCAGGGAGGTAGTGTGGATTTTCATAAATGCCACTGTTCCATCCGTCGAAGCGGTAGCCTTCATGGGTGTGAGCCACAAGACTTACGCTGTCGCCGTAGGCGAACTCGCCACCACCAGTACAGTATCCTGAAATGGGGCTTTCGGCAACGGCTTGGATGACAGCCGGGGCGCATTCTTCGAGGTTGGGTCGGATGCCGATCAAAGCAAAGTGTTTGAAAGAGAAATCAATAGTAGATGTAAGACAGACGGAGTCGATGGCGTAAAATCCGTCGTATTTGCCTCCCCATCCGATGTTGAAGTGCAGTCGTCTGTCTCCATCGTAGCCATCGACGACAATAGAATGAGGTCCTAACGAATAGTCGAAAGCACTGTAAAGAACAGGTCGGCCTGCATCAAGCTCGGTCTGCATTAAATCAAGCCATTCCGAGTCTGAATATTCTTTATGATTGACATAGCGTAGCGTAGGATGATAGCGGAAGTAAGTGCGCAGTGCCTGTCCCGCAGACGGAGAAGAAGGGTCGTTCTCTTTCCATATTGAAGCTGCGCTCCCAGTATATGAATAACGCATATTCATTGCCACACCGCAATCGTACATGAGGCGAGAGACGGCATAGATTTCGGCTTCAGAACAGAGAGAGTCTGGTGCATCTGGCATCAAGTCCCATTGGTAATGCACGGTGTCGAATTGTTCCGATAGGGTTCCCATAGGGTGCAAATAGATGTCCGTCCATAAATACTCGTGCTGCCCCCATCCGATGTCAGGCCATTGCCAGTAATTCATGATTTGTGCCATTGCCGTAGCTGTGCAGCCTGTGACACAGGGAAGTGGAGGAGTCAAAGAGGAATCGAGCGGACACAGTGTGTTGTATGGATAACGTTGGTTCCATGTCGCTGTCACTAACGGGCCAACACCGGCACGACTTTTAGGTCGGAATTCTGTTCCGGACATTACCTTTTCCCACGACGGATGCAGGGGAAGATGTTGCTGTCGCGCATATTCCACAATGTCGGAGTAGGACTGGATGAGCGCTTGCACATGCGGCGGGATGTTCTCTGTCGGAAATGTCGCCTCGGTGGAGTAGGCGAGTATGGGTCTCACCGCATCGTCGGCAGGCAGCAGGACGTATCCTTTTTGTCCGGTAGCGTACAGGAACAGCGTGCCTTTCCATTCGGTGGGCGTGATGTCGTGCAGTCCCGATCGCACCCCTTTTGAGGCGAGGAAAGCTTCCGCTGTGTTCTTCGCCAACAGGCTGTCAACATTTTTGGCTGTCGCTTTTGGTGCTATAGCCGTAATTAGCACGCTCAAGGCGATACCGACAAGGAATTTAGTAGATGTGCTTCCCATATTTGTTCATCAGGGACTTCTGATTGTTCACTCTTCACGCCGTTTCTACGGATGATGCGAAGTCCGTTAACATCATCGAAGATAACGATGCGACGGGGACGACCACTATCCCCTGTGTTAAGTTCTGTCGCACAAACTGGACATTTCGTTACAATGGAAATGAAATTTTTTTCAAACTTATGGCGACCGATGCACCACCGCCACGCCCGTCAAATCCTCGTACACGCCCGTTTGCGAAAAATTTGTATTTTTGCCGCGTCATTCTTGCAAGAAGGTCGATTGGATGAAAGATTCCTCCTTAACAGTTTGCGAGAATGACTTTTTTGTTTTTGTTTGTTCTGTTTTTCGCTTTCATTTGTTTTCGATTGATCAATACCATTGCTCATATTTTGTTGCTTCTTTTTAGTGTGAATAAATTGATTTCAATGTCACGGCAAAGATACAACATCAAAACCCTTTTGTCAAGAGTTTTGAAAAATATTTTTATGGTTGATATTCAGAAGGTTGTGTAAATTACGTTAACTATTCTGTCTTGAATAGTTAATTTTCGAGTCGGGATTTCGCAGGAAATGAGTACTGTGTGTCTAAAACAACAGCGTAAGCCTATATTGATATCTTTTTGGAGATTCCGCTCGCTCACTGCGTTCGCGGCGGAATGGTGCGCACTGTCGGATGTGAAAGGGGAAAAAGATGGGCGGCGGTCATGGAGATGTCTGCGTCCTCGCAGACATACAAACTGCGAGACGTGGTAGAGCCGCCATATTATGACGGCTCTACCTTACAGCCGCCGCCCATCTTTTTCCCCTTTAGCCCCCAAATGCGGACCACCATTCCGCCAGCGACGATAGGAGCTGGCGGAATCTCCTCCGTTTAGGAAAAAACTTACAGAAATGTAGCCTAAACCATGTCTTCGAAACTTAAATTATGTACCTTTGCCGCTCTTATTAAAAAATCCGAATATGACTGAAAACCAACAATATAACGACTCGGGCCACCCCGCCTCCCTCTACGAGGAAATCCTTCACCGCCAGGACCCCGTGCAGGCCGAACACCTGAGCCGTTTCTTCAAGACCGGCAAGGGCGAATACGGCGAGGGTGACAAGTTCCTCGGCATCAAGGTGCCCGTGGTGCGCGAAATCGTCAAAAAGTGCTGGCAATCCGTTTCTTTCTATGAGTTGGAGGCCTGCATCACGTCCGAATACCACGAGTTGCGGCTCGCGGGATTGCTCACGTTAGTGCAGTTCTTCAAATCCGCCAAGGGCGACCGGGGACTACAACAGCTGAACGTCAGTTTCTACCTGTCGCATCTCCAATTTGTGAACAACTGGGACTTGGTGGATCTCTCTTGCTACGAGATTCTCGGTGTCTGGCTCCTCGACAAGGACCGCAAGATGCTGTACGACATGGTGGAAAACGGCAGCACCATCTGGGAACAGCGCATCGGCATCGTCACCACGATGCAGTTTGTTCGCCACGGCCAGCTGGATGATACCTACGCATTGGCAGACCTGTTCCTGAAGAAGCCCGCGCCCTTGCATGATCTTTTACAGAAAGCTGTCGGCTGGTTGTTGCGTGAGGCTGGCAAGCGCGATGAACAACGCCTCCGCGAATGGCTCGAACCCCGCCGCAAGACAATGCCCCGCACGATGCTGCGGTACGCGATAGAGAAGTTTCCGGAGGAGGAGAGGAAGAGGTTGATGGGACGATGAGACTTTAGACTTAGGACTTTAGACTTAAGACTTAGGGGGTAGAACGTCTTAAGTTTCAGGATTCAGGATTCAAGTTTCAGGATTCAGGATTCAAGTTTCAGGTTTCAAGATTCAGGTTTCAGGTTTCAAGTCTAAAAAAATCCTCGAATTTCCGTCTCAACGCATCCTCGTCGTAAATCATCTGACGCAAAACTTCCAGTCGTTCGGCATTTGGGGAGTGCTCGAACCAGAGGTGGAGGTAGCCGTTGCGGCCGTATTTCTCGCGAAGGTGCTGCACCATCCGCTCGTAATGGCCTTTCTTGTCCAATTCGGGGTAATGCTCCATGCCGTACTGCACGGTGCGGCGGATTACGGTGTCGGGGTCGATGAAGCGGTCGGCCTCGGCCACGATGCGCCCGTAGAGGCTACGCGGCGCGTGGTCGGAGGAGGCACGGTGGTCTTCCACGGCTTCCGCCATCGTCTCCAACTGACTGTCCGTAAACCAATTCCGTAACGTCATATCCGCTAACAGCATTTGCGCCGACACGGTATGGTGGCGCTCTCGCCCTTCGCACAGCCCGATATCATGGTAGGCGGCGATGACATAGACCATGTCCGCATCCACGTCCATCTGCGTCGCCAACGCCATGCTCTGCGAAATCACCATCCGCACATGGTCGCGCTGATGCGCTTTGTCGAACCGGTCGTACAGCGGAATAATGTTCCGTTCAACGTATGCTTGTATTTCTGGATTAATGTTCATCATTTTTGTATTCCCGCAGAACGCGCAGATTTTTGCAGAAATTATTCATCATTCATCATTCATCATTCAGAATTGAACCAGCGACCACCTCCGCAATGTCCTTCACGTTCGCCTCGGTGCCGTGCTTGAAGGCCTTTTTGCACATCGGGCAGGCGGTGACGACCACGTCGGGGTTCGGCTCGGTGAGGATTTGCAGGGATTTGTCGCGGAGCTGGGTCTGCTGGTCGAGCGAGAGCACCGTGTTGCCGAGGTTCATGCCGCAGCAGACGCTGTCCTCCTTCTCTTTGTCAATGCGCTTCAGCTGTCCCACTGCCTTCAGTACTTCGCGGGGCTGCTGGTAAATGCCGCAGCCGCGTCCGAGGTCGCACGGATCGTGGTAGGTGAACGTCGTATTGCCTTGCTTCACAGAGAGTTTGCCGCTATTGAAGAGCATGTCGAGGTATTCGGTGTGGTGGTAGATGGGAATGTTGAGGTGATATTCGTGCTTGAAGGTGTTGTAGCAGATGGGGCAGGAGGTGACGAGTGCGGTGGCGTGGCAGGAATTGATGAGGTCGGTGAGCTTCCGGCGCAGGTCGGCGGCCTGCTTGTTGAAGCCCTGCTGCATCAGCGGACGGCCGCAGCATATCGCCCGGTCGCCGTCCAAATACCAGTATTTCACGCCAGCGGCCTCGAAGATGGTGATCATCGCCTGGGAGATAGTGGGGGTGAGCTGGGTCATGCAGCCGCCGAAGTAGGCCACGCGCCCGATGGCATTGAACCCCTTCACCTGGTCGAGGTAGCGGTAGTTGTCGGCCATGTCGGTGTCGCCCTTGTCGCGGGAAATCCTGCGGATGCTCATAAGGTCTATATCGACGGGGCAGTCTTCGGCGCACTGGTGGCACATCAGGCAGTTCTTGCCAGCGGCAAGGATGTCTTGATGATGCTCTAAGTTACGGAGGTTACGCAGCAGATAGACGCTCTGCACATCGTTGATGTCCAGGGTGTTGTAGAGCGGACAACGGTCAATACACATACCGCAGCGGGAGCAGGCACTCAGCTCGTATTTGGTGTAGCCGGTCATCTTGACGCTGTCGCGGAGGCCTAATTTGCGGAAGTAAATGAGGAAGACTTCGGCGAAGATGTGCATGTAGCGGGTGAAGGGCATCATGAGGAAGAAGACGCAGAGGGCGATGGAGTAGAGCGACCAAAGGGGAAGTTCGAGGGCGTTGGCCACGGGACGGCTGAAGAGATCGCCGAGGGTTTGCGTGAGGAAGCCGCCGTTGGCATACAGACGCGCCGTAACAGATTCACTCAGAAGACGTAACGGGAAGATGGCCCACAGCGAAATCTTCGCGATGATGTCCATCGTGGTGTGCTTGGTGGTGCGCTGCATGCCGAGGACGCGGGAGTGAATCTTCTTCACGAGGGCGAGGAAGAGACCCGAAAGCACGTAGAGCAGCAGCAGGTCCATGAACTGGGTGAAGAACATCTCGGTGCCGTTGGCCGGCATGTTTTGGTGGAAGAATCGGTAGAAGATGGCGCACCAGAAGTGGAAGGGCCCCTTGATGCCGATGCGGCTCTCGATGGCGCCCACCACGATGAGCAGAAACCAGCCGAAGGCGATGCTGCGGTGCATGTAGCCCAGCCGCCAGTTTTTCTTGCTGATGCGCAGGTGAAGCAGACATTCGCAAAACATCTCCTTGAGCGCGGGGAAAATCCGCGTGGAGAAGATGTTTTTCTTGATGAGTGCCTGCTGCTTGCGGTCGAACTGCTTGATCCAGCGAACGAACTTGTATCCGCAAATCACGAACAGGGCGATGGTGCCCAACACGAACGGTACTACGAAAGGATGAAAGTTTGCCATGGCTTAGAAGGTTTCGTTTGACGGGGTTAATAACTGGCGCATGTTGATGATGAGCGAACGCAGGTTGACACCGCGCGGGCACACAAGCGTGCATTTGCCGCAGAGCATGCACTTGCGCAGCTCCTCGGCGAGCTTGTCGTACTGTCCCCTGCGGAAGGTGTTGTGAACCTTGCGGATGTCGAAATCCGTGAACTGACGGGCCGAACAGGTGGCCGTGCAGCCGCCGCAGCCGATGCACTTGCGGTACGACGGCACCTCTTCTATGAGGCGGTTTGCCTTGCGCAGGTCGGCCTGGCTCAGGTTGAACGAGCGCGTTTTCTTTATGGTGAATCCGAAGTTGTTCATGTTCTTTTTCTGTTTTGTTTGTTTCCGCCCCACATTGCGGCTTCGCCTTATGTGGGGTTAATTGCACTTCGTGCGTTTTGCCTTACCACCCCGCCCTTCGGGCACCCCTCCAAAGGAGGGGAATGGGCTGTTTAAGGTCCCCACATTGCGCTTCGCTTGTGTGGGGTTAATTGCACTTCGTGCGTTTTGTCTCTTCGAGACTGCTTAAGGAATATATATTCTACATTTTATATTCAGCATTCAACATTCAGCATTCAGCATTTTTAACTGTCTGACAGCATCTTTTCGCGCTCGTCGGCGGTGGCGAACTTGGTGCCGAAGAACTCGCCGACGATGATGCGCAGGAGGGTGTAAGCGGGGACGGCGAAGATCATGGCGAAGACACCGCCGAGATAGCCGGCCGCAAGGATGACGATGAAGATTTCCAACGGGTGCGAGTGGGTCTGACGCCCGTAGATGAAGGGTTGCAGGATGAAGTCGTCGGTCATCTTCGCCACGAGGAAGGCCGCGAGAATCTTGATGACGGTGGCCCACACAAGCGACATCTCCGGCGAGGCGGGCAGCAGCGAGGTGACGCCCACGATGAGGCTGACGGCGATGGCGATGAGCGTGCCCACGTAGGGGATGATGTTCAGCAGACCGCCGATGGTGCCGATGACCGGCGCGTTGGGCACCCCGAGGATGAAACATATCAGGAACTCCAAGAAACCCACGATGAACATCTCCAGCATCACGCCCCGGAAATAGGAGGAGAACTGCTTGCCCGTGGCTTCGAGGATGTTGTCGTAGTTGTCCTGGACATTGTTGGGAAGCCAGCTGCGCACCATCTTGAAGAAAATCTTGTGGTCTTTGAGGGAGAAAAACGTCATGAACAGGATGGAGAAGAGGGCGACGAACAGCGACCCGACAACGCTGGCCGTGCTGCTCAGCACGCTTGACATGCTGATGCGCTGCACGAACTCCGTGAATTCAGCGTTCAGCAGGTCAGTGACATGCTGCCGCCGTTTCAGGATGCCGTACTTGCGCAGCGGCTTGTCAAACTGGTTGAGCCAGTCTTGGATGCTTTCGCCAACCGAGGAGAAATCCAGGGTGGTCAGGAACTTGACCTCGTTCACTAAGGCGGGAATCAGCAGGTAGAAGAGCAGCCCGATGACCCCGATGATGACCACTAAGGTGATGGCCGCCGCCAACGACGACGGGAACCGCCATTTGCCGATATGGATGCGGGTGAGCAGCTTTACCAACGGGGAACCTAACAAAGAGAGCAGGAACGCGATGAAAATGTAGATGACGATGTCGGAGAAGAACCATAAGAAGAAGAATATGATTCCCAATCCAATCAGAATGGCGATGGCACTGCGGCTGTTGTTGTTCATTGGTCTGTGTTTTTGGATGTTTTACGGGATTTTTTGGTCTTGTTTCGGTTGCGGTTCCGGAAATCGAAGTCCTGCTTGTACATGAGGGCGGCACCGGCGATGTAGTTGTTGCTGTAACCCTCGTCGAGGTGGTAGAAGTACTCGTCGCGGTCACCGATGCGGGTATAGGCCTTCACTCGCCAGGTGCCTGACGGGTTGATGAGGTACTCCACCGCGATGTTGCCGTAGATGTTGCGGTAGGCGTTGGATACCAGCTTGTCGTCGTAGTAGCCGATACTGGTGGTTATCTGCACCCGTTCGTTGAAGAGGTTGGCGTTGCCCGTCACGCCGTACTCCGCCGCGGATTTGTCCGTGCCTTGGTTGTAGGTGATGCCGAAGCCGCCGCGTTTGCTGTCAATGACGTTGCTCAGGATGTTGTTGACCATGTTGCTGAGCATGTTCATGCCCGGAATGCCGGTCGTGTTTTGCGCGAACATGTTCTCCGGCATGAAACTGTTGGTGACCATGAAATAGGCGAACTGTTTGGTCATGTTCTCCGTGTTCTGCGTGTCAATGGCCGTGTAGAAGAGGTTGCGGACGGTTTCGCTGCTGTTGGGCAGCTCAAACCCGAAGGTCGGCTCGATGCGTCGCATCAGTGGTCCGTTCAGATAGATGTAGGAGTTAACATCCGTGCTGCCGAGTGAGTTGTACTCGGACGGGAGAATGTTCGACAGCGAGGTCTTGGAGGACTTGTAGGCGCTCAGGTTGACCGTCATGTTCTCCAACGGCCCGTCAAAGTTGATGGTGCCGCCGTTGACCAGCTGGAAGTTGCTGTTGACGACATCGAACAGCGAGATTTTGATGTTGCCGGAGTGCATCAGCAGGTTGCCGTAGAGGTTGAGATCGCTGTTGCTGTTGTAAACCAGTTGGAAACGGCCGTCGGCACGGGCGGTGATGGTGCCGCCGATGGCATCCAGGAGAATCACCACGTCGGCGTCATTGGTGACGTCGAAGGTAAAGTCGAAGTTTAGGTTGCTGGACGATTTCGGCTCCTCCACGGTTGTCGATAAGGCGCTGTCGTTCGTAGACACAAAGTGGATGTAGTCGGCCTCCGACGCGGAGTTGGTGGAGCTTACATGCAGGTAGATTTTTGAGTCGCTGAGCGTCTGGATGTCAGGCCCGGTGAAATAGAGTGCATCGCCGCTGCCGGCAATCTTCACGTCGCCCTTCACGTAGCCGGTGCCGTAGAAGACGGCGTTGACGGTGCGCGGGGTGTTGATGGCGAGGATGCGGTCGGTGTGGATGTTAAGGTCCATTTGCATGTCCTTGAACATCTTGTGTCGGATTTTGCCGGTGAGCGTGGCCGTGTTGCCATCTTTGTCCGACAGCTGCATATTGTCGAAGGTGATGCCGCTCTTGTCGAAGAGGATATCTTGGTTGACCACGCGATACAGGGTGCCGAGGGCGGCGATGCCCATTTTCGCATCGAGCACGTGCACATTCCCGTCAAGGAAGGTCTCTTCCGGCGAGGCTTGGAAAGTAAGCTTTCCGGAAGCCGTGCCGGTGAGCTTGTCGCTGAACCCCGACAGGAACGGCTCCAGAAAATCGGCCTGCAGGGTGTCGAACTCCGCCGTCGCAAGAAAAGTCTTGTCTGCGTAAGACCCTGATACATTGGCGATAATGTTATGCTCGTTTTGGAAATCACGGACGGAGAAGCTGTTGAGGTATTCGTAGTCGAGGCGCGTTCCAGGGCTGTTGAACAGACCGCCGGAGAAACGGATCTTGTTCTCGTCATTGATGCCTGCCACAAGGAACAGGTCGCCTAAACGCGACTCGTTCATGTTCAGCTCGTCGGTGATGAGCTTGCCGAAGATGAGACGGCGGTTGTTGCGGTTCATCAGGTTCAGGTCGGCCGACAGCGATCCGCCGAACGACAGACCGTTCAGCAGCGGGTTGATGAGCGAAAGGTCGACGTTCTTCGCCGCCATGCGCAGCCGACTCGAATCTTTGGAATCGTAGTCTCCGTTCACCGCTATCGAACTGCCTTGGGTGGAGAATACCAGATTGTCAATGTCGAAGTGGTGGGGTTTTATGTGAATCGTGTTCTGGTCATTGAAGTGACACGCGTAGTCTTTCAGGTAGATGCGCGAGGTGTCGAGGTGGATGACAATGTCGTTCAAATGCCCGATGTCGGCATTGCCGGACAAGTCGGAAATATTGTCCGCGGCATTGAAGGGGTTGTGCCAGGACAAGTCGTAACGGACAATGTCGTTGGCCACGTCTGCGTCAAGGTTCACGCGGTCGAAAAGGATGGTGCCCTTGCCGGCGTACACAATCACGGAGTCGCCCTTGACGTTCATGGCGAGGATTGTCGGGTCGGTGGTCTGCCCGTCGAGGTGGAAGTGGTGCAGCCTGACTTTTCTGCGTATGCCGAAGAAGGGCAGGTCGATGGTGACGCGGTCGTCCACGTGGTTGGCGCGTATGTCAATGTCGACGGTGGAGCCCGCCGCGATGAGCATGTCGGGGAAGAAGAGCTTGGTGACGGTGCGCGTGTTGTAGGTGCGCACGTTGAGCTTGATGAAGTCCGAGGAGGAGCGGCTCTCTTCCAAGACGAGTTCCTTGTTGCCATCGACGGCAGAAATCAGCGACGGGAGGAAGTTGTGGACGATACTCTGCAGCGAGTCTTTGACGCTGGCGATGGGGTAGGTGGACTCGTAGGTGATGTTGGCGATATTGGAGAGGAGCAGATACTTGTGTATGCCTTCGCTGTTGATGGCCGTCAGGCGCAGCCTGTCATTGGAAAGGCTGTCGTCCTTGAGGTTGATTTTGATGTTGTCGCAGCCGAGGAACCCGTTGCAATCGTCAACACCGGTACCGTGGATGGCAATCTGGAAATGGTCGAAGCGGACCTGTAGTTCAGGATTCTGTTGCAGAACTAAGATGACTTTGTCTAAACCTTTGGCGGAAGCGGAGTCCACGCGGGGAAGAATTTCGCCGATCTTGCCGGCTTCGAGGTTCAGCAGGTTGATGCTGCCCTGCAGGAACGGCACTTGTTGGGTGTTGTCCAATTGCGCGATGGCGTCGCATTGGATGTTGGGGTCGTCGGCGAGCAGTTTTGCGTTGTAGAGTCCCTCTTTGTAGTCGCCCTCTATGCGTATGTCGCGCAGCGGGTAGCCCATGAGCGGGAACCGTCTGACATCGCCCTCAAGGTGCGCCTGGATGGTTCTCAAATTGTCGGCAGTGAAGCCGATGGATTGGGTGTGCGCGTCCACTTCCGCGTTTAAGTGGCAGGTACCGAAGGTCTTGTAATTGCCCGTCAGCTTTGCGAGGTTGAAGTTCGGGGAGGCGACCTTGCCGTCAAGGTAGAGCTTCCCGTCACGGGTGTCCGTGACGATGTCGGCCGTCAGGGAGCCCAGCCCGGTGGAGGCGGTCAGATAGGCCGCGAAGTCGTCAAGCTTTCCGCCAAACGTGCCCGACACAGTGGTGGTGCCGACTTTGTCTAACAACTTGTTGGATTTAAGGGATTTACCTTTTGGCAGGGTGAACTGTGCCAGATCCGGAAGGTGGAAGACGGTGGAATCCAACGTCACGTCGAACTCCGCGTCTTTGAAGTGCGTGACGTCCCGGATGGCGATGTCGCCTTGTACGAGGTTGTGGTCCAGCCACTTGACATAGGTATTGCGCAAACGAAAGTCGTTGACCGTTCCGTCAACAGTGTCGGCTTGTAGTTGGAAGACTTCGCCCATGCCCCGGATGGCCGGCGCGAAGTCCGCGATGTCGTCCATGGCCAATGTGGTGGGGCGGATGGCCGCCGTGATATGTACGGAGTCGAGGAATTCGCCATAGCCCTTCCAGTTGGGGTAGCGGAAGTCGAGGTCGAGGTCGAGGTCGCTCTGCGGAGTCGTGAGTTTTAGGTTGTGGAAGACCAGCGCGGTGTCGCAGATGCGAAAGTCGCCGCTGCATTTCTGAAGTTGGAAACCGCCATATTGGTTGAAAGCCAACTGCTTGAATTTCATGGAGATGTCGGCATCGATCAGTTGGAAATCCTTGGCCTTGACGTTCAGGTCAGCCAATTCGAAGAAGGCATAGTCAATATCGGGGCGACCGGCGGTATCGAACACCGTGCGGGTGTTGTCGTTGATGAGCACGAACCGTCCGTCCTTGATAATCACCGAGTTGGAGGTCAGTACGAAGCTCTTTTTGGGTTTGTCGGTCTTGAAAACGGCGGCCCACTTGGCGATATTGAGGGAGTCCTCGCCTGTGTAGGTGCGCAGCACGACATCCAGGTCTTTGAACTCCACATCGCCGAGCCGCAGCCGCACAGGTTTGGTCTTGGTCCCGCGCAGACGGCCCTTCACGGTGCCGGAATAGATCATGTTTTCGTCGTGGTGGTCCTTGATGGCCACCTCGTGGGCCACGAGCTTGAGGGTGGGGGTGATGTGTACGTCGCCGATGGAAACCTCCGTGCCCCAAGCCTTGCTTAATGATTCTGTAACTTTGTGAACCACAAAGGTTTGGATGGCGGGTACAAACAGCAGACACACGAGCAACAGGTCCAGGGCAAGGAACACCCCGACGACCCACGCCGTGATTTTGAGAGCTTTTTTTATGCCGCTTTTACCCACGTTAATATAATATTTTTTTAAAGCGGCAAAGGTACACAATTTTCAGATATGCGTGGACATAAAATCGGTGAGGGCTTTTGGCCAGTCCGCGTTCGTTTCCACGTGCAGCGTGCGGATGCCAAGTGCGGCGGCCGCTTCGGTGTTGCGCTCGCTGTCGTCGATGAAGAGCAGCTGTTCAGGCCGGATGCCTTCGCTGCGGAGCACATGCTCGTAGATTTCCCGCGTAGGTTTCAGCAGTTTGCATTGAAAGCTGACGTAGAGGCTGTCGAAGTAGTCGCGGATGGGGTGGCCGTGGCTGTCGAAGGCTTCGCTCTCGGCCCATTCGAAGAAGAAGGGGTTGGTGTTGGAGAGCAGGCAGACGCGGTATCCCTCGTTGCGCAGCCGCTGGATGGCGTCGAGGTTGCGTTGCGGCATCTCCTTGAGGTAGCCGAGCCAGGCGTATAGGCACTGCTCGTGGGTGAGAGGCTTTCCGATGAGGCGGCTGAGCTCGGCCACGAACGTCTCCGCCGAGATTTGCCCGCCTTCCAGCTGCCCGAAGATACCCTGCTGGTGGTAGGGGTTGAGGTATTCGCGGGCTTCCGCAGCTCCGATCTCCTCGAAGCGCGAGACCGCCTGGTCGTGGTCGATATGAAGCACCACGCCGCCCATGTCGAGCGCGATGTGGGTGATGTCTCTGGTCATTTTCCGTCAAAATTTTTGGGTGGCAAAGGTACACATTTTTCGGTGACTTGAGACTTGGGACGTTAGTTACTCTCCTTGCATCAGGACAAACAATTCTTGGATCTCTTTTTGAGCCAACTCAAGCAAGCAATTGTCCTTTTTTGCTAAAATAGCGGCCCTAATCTCGTCCACAGAAAAATCTATTTTCACTACGTCTTTGTCAATGTTCAATATTTTGTACCAATAGTGAAACAGTCTCATCCTGCTTTCGGATCGTCCGTCGGATGAGTCACATACGAACAAAATAACTTCGTCGTAGTCTTCCCAAAAATCGGATATGATGTTAAGGATTGTGTTTCGTACCTTTGGATCCATACCACATCGTTTGGTAGTACTCTTGCCAAAGACAAAGTTATAGACAACACAAGATTCAACAGGCACCCTGTTGAAATAGGCGATGTATTCAATCCCCTTGTCAGTTACGAAACGATAATCACCATCAATGTTTTTAGTGTACGGGTATTGGTTTTGCGATTTCAATTCCACGGTTTTTGATTAAAGTTTTCATGTCACCTCCGTTTTCAATGCAGTCAATCATCGCGTTTTTGTCATCGATGATTTTTTGGAAAAAGGCTTTTGCCTCTTCTTTAGTTTTGATTTTCTTCTTCATAGTTCGTTTTATTTGTTTCTGAATAACTACTGTTATTAAGTTGTTTGTAGTAGGAGAGCCGCCGTTTCTGGTGACGATTTGCGGCAGGAATTCCTGTTGTTCCTAATACGCCGCAAAAATACACTTTTTTTAATCTCCGAACATTCTTTGATAATTTTTTTTCTTTTTTTTGGCCCCGTTTGCGGCTCGCCATTCCGCCGGTGACGATAGGAGCTGGCGGAATCTCCCCATAACGCACGCCACCCCCGCCCCGAAGAATGGCAGCGGGATAACGACGACCTGTAGAGACGCACGGCCGTGCGTCTCTACGACACCCGCGATTTTGCCTGGAAGAATTAGACCTGTACGGTTGAAAAAGCCATATATGGAGACAGTTCCGACAAGGCCCGTTCCGCTAAAGCCCGTTAGGGCTTACATATCTGTAGCAACGGGAGAACCAATGTTCCAACACAACCCCGTGAGGGGTTGCATACGGGACGGAGGCGGCAATATTTTGGTAACACGTTGTATATGAATCCTCTACGAGGATTTGACAACCGCACGGGCATCTGTCATTCTACAGATATGCATCCCCTATTGGGGATGGTAGTGTTCGGAGGTATCAACGTAAACCTGTGAAACATGACGTAACAACGCCTGTGCAGGCAAGAGCTAACGCCTGTGCAGGCAAGAGCCAGTGCCTGTGCAGGCAAGAACCAACGCCTGTACAGGCAAGAACCAACGCCTGTACAGGCAAGAACTAACGTCTATATACGTAAGTCATTGATTGATTTTGTGTGTCGCTTTCCCTGTTCCGCTTATGTATCCCTCAGGCTGTTCCTGCCGGTCGCGGAAGACGCGGCTCAGGTCAGCGAAGAAGTCGTGGTTGAGGATCTGGGCGAGCTTCATCAGCGTGTTCCTGCAGGCGTACATCTTCGAGCGCACCCGCGAGAACATCGGGCTCAACACGCTGAAACGCATCTGGAACTACGGCAACACGCCCGTGGTTCCGCGAATTTTCACGCTGGACATCCTCTCCAAGGCCGTCGGTTACCGCAACTTTGAGGATGTGAAACAATTCTACGGCGAGGCGGGCTCCGAATCGTCGGACAAGGTTCTCGGCAAGGTGGTGAGCAGCAGCGACCTGCGTCCCGGCGACCGCGTGACGCTCTGCTGGAATCCGGGCCGTCGCTGCACCGTGGAATACCTCGGCAGCAACGCCTATCGCGTGGTGAGCAGCGAGCGCACCAAGCTGAAGCCCGGCAATACGATTTCTTCGAGCCAGTTCTTGTCTGTGAACACGTTTTCGGCCAGGCTGTCCACGCACTCGTCCACGACGGCCTTTTTCAGGGAGCTGCATCGGTAGAAGAACGCCCATTCGGTATCCAATATGTTGCCGATGTGGCAAGGCGATGACTTCCACACGAGCGTGGTGATCGAATTGCAGTCGGCAAAGGCGAACGGTTCGATATTCCTCAGTGATTTTGGAATAGTGATGGTGTCCTGTATCATGATGCACCCGCTGAAGGCCCTGAATCCGATTCGTTCCAGCCCTTCTGGGAACGTGACGTGCGTGAGTTTGTTGCAGTTATGGAACGCGCAGGAATCCACCCCTACGACACGGTAGCGCAGGCCCCGGTGCCGGATGTCGGCGGGGATGACCATGTCGCCGGAAGGCGCGTTGGGGATGTCATTCCAGGTCATGGCGTCGCTTGGGCTCACAAGCGCCACGGTGCGGTGCCAGTGCGACAGCACACGGGCATAGACGGTCTGTCCGGTATCTAACGTGACGGGAAACCGCTTGCCGTTGGGATGCATCACGATGCAGAGTCCGGCCTTTGGGTCTTCCTCAAGGCTGTTGACGCGCACAATGTTGGGATGGTCGAGCTGCACCCCGATCTGGTACTCCTTGGAGAGGTATTCGCGGCTGGCGGGGGCGTCGCGGAGCTCGGGCACGAGACCCTTGAGCACGTAGTACCGGCCGAAGCGGCGGGCGCGGTAGAGCACGTTGCCCTGATGGCGCTCCCGCAGGGGGAGCGGCTCATACCCTGAAAACTCCGCCGACAGGGCGTCCAAGGAGCCGGAGATTGCGCCGGAAGGGGTGTAGTAGTAGTCTTCCATTTTTTCAGCCTGATTTGAAGTGGCAAAAGTACAAAAAATTAGTTTCAGGTTTCAAGATTCAAGTTTCAAGTTTGACAAGTAGTCAGGTTCAGGTAGTTACTACTTGTCAACTTGAAACCTGAAACCTGAAACCAAAAAAATCGTATCTTTGCCGCCCGAAAATAATCATCATTTTTAATACATAAAATTTATGGCATTCAATTTAAGAAACAGAAGCTTCCTGAAACTGTTGGACTTCACTCCGACGGAAATCCAATTCATGCTTGACCTGGCCCGCGACCTCAAACGCGCGAAATACGCCGGCACGGAGCAACCTCGTCTGAAAGGCAAGAACATTGCCCTGATTTTCGAGAAGACCTCCACCCGTACCCGCTGCGCCTTCGAAGTGGCCGCTTACGACCAAGGTGCCCACGTCACCTACCTCGGACCCACCGGTTCCCAGATCGGCGTGAAGGAGTCTATGGAAGACACCGCCCGCGTGCTCGGACGCATGTTCGACGGTATCGAATATCGTGGTTTCGCCCAGGCTACCGTGGAGAAACTGGCTCAATACGCTGGTGTTCCCGTCTGGAACGGTCTGACCAACGAATTCCACCCCACACAGGTTCTCGCCGACTTCCTCACTATGAGCGAGCATGTTGACAAACCCCTGAACCAAGTCACATACGCTTACCTCGGCGATGCCCGTTTCAACATGGGTAACTCCCTGATGGTCGGTGGTGCGAAGATGGGCATGGATGTGCGCATCGTGGCTCCCAAGGCCCTGCAACCCGACAAAGCCCTCGTGAAACAATGCCAGGCTATCGCGAAGGAGACGGGTGCGAAGGTGACCGTCACCGACGATGTGAAGAAGGGCGTGAAAGGCTGCGACTTCCTCTACACCGACGTTTGGGTTTCCATGGGCGAACCCGTGGAAGTCTGGGCTGAGCGTATCAAACTGCTGAAACCCTATCAGGTCAACAAGGAGACGATGAAGCTCACCGGCAACCCGAAATGCAAGTTCATGCACTGTCTGCCCGCTTACCACAACCTCGAGACGCAGGTGGGCCGCGACGTGAACAAACAGTTCGGCCTGGACGGCATCGAAGTGACCGAGGACGTTTTCGAATCCGAGAACTCCATCGTGTTCGACGAGGCCGAAAACCGTATGCACACCATCAAGGCTGTGATGGTCGCCACCCTCGGTGACTAATTTATTGGATCACGATTAAAAAAAACGCGGCCAAACGGCCGCGTTTTTTTTAATCGTGATCCCTCCGATTCTCGCACTCGCAAATGTCCGTGAACAGGATGTCGGTTTCAGGGAGCAGCTGTTCCATGGCTTCGTATTCCCAACGGGTGAGCGGGATTTGTCGTAAGTCCAGCACTTTCAGGGTTTTGCTGATGTTGGAGATGGAGTTGGGGAGTACGTATAGCGGGTTGCCCCAGGCGTCGATGGTGGTGAGCTGGTGCAGGTTGCCGATGCTCTCGGGCAGCTCTTCGAGGATGTTGCGGGAGATGACGAGTGTGCGCAGGTCGGTGAGGAAGCCGATGGTCTCGGGAAGCCGTAACAGCTTGTTATGGTCGAGGTTGAGGTACTGCAGTTTCGTCAGCTTGCCGATGTTTTGGTTGAGACGGCAGAGCTTGCAGCCCTTCACGGTGAGTTCGCGCAATTCGGTAAGCTGGAACAGTTCCTCCGGTAATGAATCTTTGTTGGCTAACTTTGTGATTTTCAAACGATAGACGGGTTTGTCCGCTTTCAACGCGGCTTCTACGGAGGTATAGATTGTGCCGTCGTCGTCGGGGGCGTAACGCACAATTGGTTTTTGTGCGTAAATTCCTGAAAATAGGAATGTTATAAATAATATGGCGATAATCTTCCTGAGCGTTTTCATTTGGTCAATATTTGTTTCTCATACGCCATCCGCATCCCGTCGCGCACCTGCACGATGCCGCAGAGGGTGAACCCAAAATCGCGGATTAGGTTGCGCATGGCGCGGTTGTCGTGGTGGGTGTCGATGCGGAACCATTTTACCCCCTTTCTCGCCGCCATCCGTTCCGCATACTGCAGGATATGTTGGGCGAAACCGAAACCTAACCAGTCGTCATGGACAGCAATCCGGTGTACGGTGAGGTACGTCTCACCGTTGCTAAGCCACTGGCCGTCAATCTTTTCGTAATAAGGGTCTTGGTCGAATACCATGGCGGCGTAGGCCACGGGTTTGTTGTCTTTGCAGAAAAGATGGCCTACCTTGCGGGCACAGTCGTTGAGGATGGCCTCCTCGTTTGGATAGCCGTCCTGCCACTGGTCGAGACCTTGTTCTTTCATCCTGCGCTTCGCCTGTCCGATGATGGTCATGATGTCGGGAATGTCCTGCTTGCGGGAGAAGGCGTGTGTGGGTGTTTTCAGGAGCTTGGAAACCGTCTCTTTGTCGTGCTGTAGTGCAGCCATCAGTTCGTCCGTGTCCTTGAACCGCTTTTCCCCCCGTATCTTTTTGATAATCCGGAACGAGATCGCTTTCCCATAGAGATTTTTGCGGAAGTTGAAGATGTTGATTTCGTAAGTGGGCTCATGCAGTCCCAAGGTCGGGCGCGTACCCACGTAGAGCATCCCCTTATAGCGATTCCCGTCGATTTTCACCCATACGGCATAAACACCCTTTTCCAGTTCTGGGGGTGTGTCGGGCAGCACGTTGGCGGTCGGAAAGCCGAATTTGCGTCCGTTTTCAAGTCCGTGGATGACGGTTCCGGTGATGTACATTGGGTTTAAGGTTTAAGGGTTACACGGTTAAGCGGTTAAGCGGTTAAGCGGTTAAGCGGTTAAGGGTGACTGTTTTTTCAACCCGCAAAAATACAAAAACTTCCGTTCGTGTTACCGTACCTTTTTTCGTTTCATCACCTTGCTCAACCCCTCGGGAACGATGGTTACCCACACGGTGACCTCGTCGGTGCGGGCGGCCGACTTTGACAGGACAGGCGTTCTACTGTCGCTGGTTGCGAACAGCTGCACCCAGTAGCCGTCACACTCGCCGGCCCCCATCCGGTTGAAAGACTTATCCAGTATGTTGGCACGGTGGCCGGGGGAGGTCATCCATTGCGCCACGACCTCTTCCGCAGAGCCTTGTCCACGGGCGATGTTTTCGCCTGTTCGCAAGACAATTCCCCACGCATCATAAATGATACGGTTCCCCGGATCCCCGTTCGGACGCGTGTGTGTCATGTTCTTGATCCCTTTCATCTCGGCGGCGCGGATCATGGCCAGCTCCATGAGGGTGGAGTCCATGATGTAGGGTTTGAGCCCATTTGCCGCCCGCTCCTTGTTGGTGAGTTCCACCACTTTGATGGCCTCGGTGTAATCGAAGTGGCCAGTCACCTCGAAACCTTCGGGAGTGAGGTTCTCGTCCGTCTTCGTCTGTGACAGGATATGGGTCTTTTCGCCCG
>Ga0310696_10002313_pt1 | contig 25606 bp, 23 predicted proteins | sample AusTroGonzalo_MG_4_FD_203885 | JGI IMG/M metagenome (GOLD analysis project Ga0310696, IMG submission 203885) | Bovine rumen microbial communities from tropical cattle in Woodstock, Queensland, Australia - Gonzalo_02 (v2) (version 2) | ecosystem: Host-associated > Mammals > Digestive system >...
AGCCAAGAGGGCGGCGGCAGCAACATTTGTGACAGGTAAATAGTGAAAAGAATCACGGGGTCGGTTCTACTGATCACTTTTGAAGTTTCTGTATGCGCACAGGGGGTCTGTCCCCGCGTGTTGATGAGCCTAGTTTCAAATCCATTCTTCTCCAAGACAAATGTGTCACGTTGGGGTCTGGATAATCTGTGACAGTCACAAAGTATCCAGACCCCAGTGTGACATGTCGAAGAATGGAAATCACAAGCACCGCAGAAAAAGCAGCAATAGTGTCAATACTTTTTCCTATCATCAATCAGGAAGGTATAGACATCTCCATTGACAGGTATTTCTAGTACAATATGATCGGCTTTACGTCGTTTGAGTCCAATAAAACCACAATGCTCAGTCATGTCGAATATAGTGTTGGCACGCCAATAACCTTCATTGATACGTTGAAGTTCAAAACGTCTTGAAGCCTCACCAGCCGTTGCCATCTCCTCTTGGTGCGCTCTTGCCCAGTAGCGGCCTTCTGGAGTGTTGGGCTCTGCGACGGCATCGACTGCACCAACGATAGCCTGTGCCAGCAGATTTCCCCAAAAAATGGCATTGCTCTGTTTGCGGCTATATTTCTCGTAAGTATAAACGCGCAAGGAGTCCTTTTCCAAAGGCGACTTGTCGAGGTTCAGATCGAAATAACGTGCTAACCTATTACGGGTTTCGCTCCCTTGATTCTTCAGGGCATAACAGTAGGCCTTTATCTTCTTTGGTTCAAAAAGGAATTCGTGGCCAGTGTCGTTGATGATGGAGATATGTGGCTCGAATAGTCCAGATTCCGTCACATCCACAATGACCGTTATGCCTTCATGATTACAATAATGTACAAGGCGGTCGTTCTTTACATAAGTCTTGTACTCTTTTGCATCTTGAGCTGTTGTGCTGAGGACGCATGCTGTTGTTAACAGCAAAAGTGTGAAAATCTTTCTCATAAATAATAGTAGTTTTATATTGATTCTGCAAAGTTACTACTTTCAGAATGATCATAGGAAGGGATTTCCCCTATGAGATGATAGGGGAATCCCTAAAAACTGCGGGCTAAATTTGTTATGGGCACAATGATTCCTTTTGTTCGCTTATAAAGATAGATTGTAATTGTTCCATAAAAACTGATATACTTTTGAACTGTCACTCATCTGTCTTTTGCCCTTTTCGAAATTAGGTATCTTAATGGTAGTTTCTATATTATCACCTGGATATGGAAAATCCTTTTCAATAATATGTAATTCATTGTTCTCTTTCAAATTTTTATGAGATGATATCATTATTACTATGGTATCTTTTATTTCTATGTTTTCTGTTTTCTCCCAGATGCCATCATTCACCTTATACAGTTTGAAATTTAAAGGCTTCCCACAGTAGTCTGTTTTTATCTGATACTTATTTAACGTGGACTTGGTATCAAGGACCATATATTGGTAAAACCTCCACTCATTCCTATAAGAACCGATAAGGGCAAACTCGGTATTCATATCAAGGTTACTTTCCTGTTTGTTTACAGAGATGTAATCTTTGTCTATAAATCTTATTGCAGGACAAAAGCAAGATGTTAGAACCAAAGGAACTATAGCAAATAAGATTATTATACTGCGTTTCATACTACTGCTGGGCGGCAGCGTCTTCAATGCCAATGCCTCTTTAATTTGGGCCACTCTCTGTTCACTGGGTTTAGAGATGCCATAAATATATCTAGCCAACAAACTTTTATTGATATTAATGGCTCGTGCCACTTCGGAAACATTCAGCCAAGGACAACGTTTGAACATCGCAGCAACTTCATTATTGTCATCAGGCTCTGACTTCTCGTAGAAACTCGATATGTGCATATCCAAATCGATACTTTCCCATCTGATGGCTCTACCTTCATCAACGATGATATAGTCATTACGCTGTTCTGTCGTAGCTTCTTCCAATTCTGGGTATGCCTCAAGCGGACGGCTCATAATGTTATTCTCCGTTGAACGCATGTAAATCCGATTTCCTTCAAACCACAAATTCTTAATTTTCTCCATATTCTATCCTCCCTCGACTTCCTTCATCCTTTTTCTAAAAATAGAAGCGTAATCCGCCCAGGAAATCCGTTCTGCGGATGCCGTAGAACTCGTCCTTGTTTACTTTATATCCATCAGGTTCTTTAAGTCTCATAGAGAAGGCGTTTATCTTGATGCCGATACCAATGCTCTTTGTACACATATACTCCACATTTAAGCCGCATCTCCCCGCAAAGCCTCCCTCACTATATGACGCTCCCTTAGCCGACTCTTTGTAGTTGCCATAGCCACAGCTCACTGTCACGTCATAGCGCCACTTCTCCCCAAGTTTTAAACCCAAGCCAAGATTAGGGCCGATATAAAGCATATCGACATCGAAACCTTCATCAAACGAGGTGTGATAGAAATTGAAGTCGGCTCCTAACCCAAACCATCTCCAGAAGTGCTGGTAGGAAAGGTCTGCTAAGAAACCGCTTTTGTGCTTGTATTCGTGCCTGCCTGTGAAGAACTTGGATGTAATGACTCCACAGCCAAAGTTGGCACTAAAGATGTTTTGGGGATTATTAGTTGTTCGCTCATATCGCGAAATCTGGTCTTTTGTCATATTAGCCAACTCGGCATCTTTATTCAACTCAGCTTTCTGGATGGCACTCACAGCATCGATGTTGACCAACGAGTCTGGTAACAGAAGCATGCTGCCCCAGATGCGATGACATGTAGAAGACCAGACACTCGGCTCCTTGTGTTGATCAATGCGCAAGGCGTTTCCACCGCTTTCTGCCGTCTTTTTCACCGCCAATGTAAGCATGCTACCATAAAGGCATTTATAGGTAGGCGTCATGCCGCCATCGGTCACCTTCACCGTACCGATGACCTTAGCTTCTGCAGGCACCTGATCCCCCTGTTCATACACCATCACGGAGTCAGCCTGACGAGCAGGATGATGTTCTGTTAATTCGGCAATGACTCTCGGGGCAGTCTGACATCCCGTTAGTCCAAATGCCAAAATTGTCATCATCAGCACAGCGCCCATCCATAATAAGAAGTTCTTTTTCATATGTCCTCGTTTATATTAGTCCTTTCTATATAACACCCGAGCATCGCAAATCTTGCACGCAAGGGTGCCATATTTAACAAACTTTGTGCAAAGATACGGATTATTTCAATAGGTTATCAGCCTGTTATTCAATACACGGTTCCTTCATATTCGAAATCCACGATGCCATTAATAATGTAACCCCTTCCGAAAGTCAGATTATTGATTTGGAAGGTTAATACGTCTTTGTCGTCCACCTTTTTCTTATTCACCAGTTTGATACTCCCTTTCGTGGCTCCGAGTTGCGCCCACTCTTCGATTAGTACCAAACTTGCATTAAACTGATTCAACTGGAATGTTTCTTCCATTTGAAATGCACCTATGTCTTGCTTGACGCCTCTTATTCGGATTATCAGTGCTTGTAAGTCATGTGACTTCTCTATATCACAATGAAAAATAAAACCGGGACAATTATTTTCCAATACAGGCATCTTGTCTATATAAAACTTGTTGTTTGTCACAGAGTATTCTTCTGCATCAACATTTTCACTATTGGTAATTAGAAGTGTGTTCAGCGTCCAATTGTTGTTCAATTGAGACTCATTGTCATCACTGCTGCATCCTGCCAGTATCAGCATAATGCCAATCCAAAATAAAAAGCTCTTTTTCATACGCTTTCGTTTTTATTGGTTCTTTCTAATATAACACTCGAGCATCGCAAATCTTGCACGCAAGGGTGCTATTTTTAACAATCTTTGTGCATAAATACGGATTTTATTCTTCATTTCACAAAAATGTCACGTTGGGGTCTGGATAATCTGTGACAGTCACAAAGTATCCAGACCCCAGTGTGACACTCCTTGAATCTTACACATATCTTTTCCTCCTATATTTTATTTCTCAATATCAATTGCTACGGTCTTCTCGGCGTTACCATTAAATCGCAACAATTCGATGGAATCGCCCCCACGCCTTGTGGGCCTTGTAGGCATTAAGCAGGGCTGAAGGTACATGCAAGGTGAGGTTATCGGAGAGATTCCGCGGCAAGCCGATTACCTATTGTGTACTCAACTTAACAATATTAGCAGTGATTTTGTAGTATTCCTTTTTAGGATATAATCCCCAATAAAAGAGATACTGGGGTGATGACTTGTCTCCTTCCGCTTCTTTCACATACAGGTTGAGTTGCCATCCTGTTACACAAGGCACCATTTCCTGTCGCTCGACCGAATAGAAGCCCTTTGACATTACCGTCTGGCCAACGACCAGTGTGTATTTGCTGAGGTCGATTTCAGGGAATTCGGCTTTCTTACCTAAAAGGATTTCATCAGAACTGTTATACATCTCAGTTTTGTCTCCTTCCGATTTCCTGAAGAATTGATATGACAAGGGCACTAACGGGTATTTGTTTTGGAAGTAGTCGTATAGCACGGCATAAACATCCCCTTCTCCAACGGGACTTAATGACCACTTGGAACTGATATCCTCTGCTGTACGCTTTTCAAGTTTGTCGATATTCACATAGTACTGTGCTTCTTCATGGTGGGCATAATTACTGACATGATTCCATGTCTGATAGAGTGTGCCGGAGATTAAAACAGGCTGGTTTTCTGTCAGATATACCTCGGTAAGTGGCTTCATTGGGAAATAATAAGTGGCGGTACTCTTTTCATTATTGCCCAGAATCATGATACACCACCCTCTGAATAATTGATCGTTATATACGAGTCCTATCACGTCGTCGACTCGTTCCGAACTCTCATAAGGTGTGACCACGCACTGATATTCCCTTGAGCTATCCTTCAGCCTCCTAAACTTGTCTATCCGGAATGCGATTTTGTCGCCTACCTCCATCGAAAGCCCCAGAAGATCGGATCTCGCTATATGGCAGAGATGAGAATTGTCTGATGGTGGGCAACTACGGGCATAACTCCAGGCGTATTGTGGATAATCAAGGTTTTTCACTATGACCTCATCGTTGTTCACAGTAGTCACTTCGCCGATGTAGCGATCGGGCAGTCCGTTTTTCCAGGCATATTTATACTCCTCGCTGTCGTCGTAGTCCTTAGTGAATACAAAGTAGTCGTTGTCAGTATAATAAAGCCTCAACTCTTTCCCCTTCAATTGATAGGACTTGATGCCGAATATGTACTTCTCGAAGAAATTATTTTCCATGACACTACAACCGACCATCGTCGATCCCCGCCACGTTGTATCCCAAGTCATTTCCTTCCCGTTGAGGGTTAACATGCCGACGGTAATATCATTAACCAAGGACCAAGCAATAACATTGCCATCTTCCTTGAATTCGATGCTGAGACAGTGATGGCAGACATAGTTGGTATCCACTTCAAACCAGATTCCCCCGTCGTTCCATCCTACCAACCACCATTCTCCTTTCAGCAATTCCTCGGGGTCAGCATCGTCTGAAATAACGATGTTGTCTTCGTTCCCGCATGCCGTCACGCCAGCCAATGTCATTAGCATAGCAAACATCCATAATATACAATTCTTTTTCATACGTCTTGTTTTAATTGGTCCTTTCTGATATAACACCCGAGCATCGCAAATCTTGCACGCAAGGGTGCCGTATTTTACAAACTTTGTGCAAAGATACGGATTTTTCCTATAAGTTGTATCAAAAGGGGCGTTTCATTTTTGGCCGATTTTTTCGATTTTTGATGCGAAACAAAGAGCCAACCGCTTGTAACACAAGCCATTGGTTCTTAATGTCCCTATTTTAAAAATGAAACGCTGAGAAAGGAACCAAATGCCCCGCTGCCGAAGCAACAGAGTCTGATGGGGTTACGACGACTCACCGAACCTGTCCCCGTGAGTCCATTTTTGTAAAGAGGGGAATCGCGAACTATTACCAATTCAGTCGTGTTGCTGATGTGAAAGAGAAAGAATGAGCTATCGGATAACAACTTCGGAGCGTAAACTGGTGCTAATTTGCTATCCCGATATCTATTTTATAGTTAAATATACGTAAAATCGTATCGTAATTACAAAAATTAGAGATTAAAACATTGCACATATTAGATATTATTTGTATTTTTGTAGCAAAATTACGATAATAAATAAAATATTGCGGTATGATACGAGATTTTTGGGTAAAGAACTATCTTTCCATTCGCGACAAGCAGGAATTAAGCTTCGTGACCAAAGGACCATCTTCGGAACTTGTCACCGAAGTTGCTGATGGCGTGTTCTTGTATAAGTTGGGCATCCTATATGGTTCAAACGCTTCGGGCAAGTCGAATATGTTGATTGCCATGAACGAGGTGTTCCGTCTGTTGGTCATGCCAAAATCGGATGCGACAGTCGAAATTGGCGGTTGCATTCCCTTCGTGCTCACCAAAGATGAGCCAACAGAAATGCATGTGTCATTCTATGCCGATGGCACCCGATATGATTACGATGTCAAGTTCAACGGCAAACATATTCTGAGTGAAGCCTTGTACTATTACCCCAACAAATCGAAATCTCTGTTCTATGAGCGCAATTTTGTGGGCGAGAATGTACAGGCCGACATCAAATTTGGTGCGAGTCTAAAACTACAAGTCAAAACGCAAGAAAGCATCCGCGAAAACACACTGAACAACCACAGTGTGTTGTCCGTATGCCGAAAGGCTGCCTTGAAAGAAGACATTGCTCCATTCAACACGCTTCACGCTTGGATCATGGCCAATTATCACGATGTGGATGGTGATGTGGAAAAGGGACTTGTTGAAATCTTGAAGGATGCTTACAGCAATCCTAAGAAGCGTAAGTTCTATAACACCATGCTCCAGAAGGCCGACTTGAACATTCTGGAATATCGTCCTGTTGTTGAAGACCGTATTGTGCCCAATGATTTCCGTGAGCGTATCCAGAAAGAGAATATCCCCGAGGAGATGAAAGATGTGCTTTTGAAGCCTACTACAGATTCCATCACCTTCTTGAATCATTCCGACAATGGCGACTTTGATATTCCCCTCAGATGGCAGTCAAAGGGTACTCAGAAGTATATCCGTATATTAGATGCCTTGTACGACCTGATAACAAGTCCTCACGTGTACTATCTTGATGAACTGGGCGAGGATCTCCACAACGATCTGTTGTACTACTATCTCAATGTCTTCATCTTCAACTCCGACAAGTCGCAGTTGATTATCACGAGTCAGGAAACCACCCTTCTGTCGCAGGACATGATTAACGAGAACAGAGGCGTAGTGTGGTTTGTCGAGAAGAACAAGGAGACTGCTTCATCCGAATATGCTCGTGGCGACTCCTTCGGCTTGCATAAGAATCTCTCGCTTTACAATTCATACCGCATTGGCCGATTGGGTGCCAAGCCCGAACTTGGTAGTATCTTTATAAATCTGGAGGACTGATATGGGAAAGCTACGACAAACAGCACTCATCCTGGGCGAAGGACCAACGGAGTTCTTCTACTTCAAGTCCCTATGCGACGTGTTCAAGCGTCTGACCATCAAGCCAGACTATCCGAAGCATACCAACATCAAGGAACTGGATGCAAAGATAGCTGAGGGCGTGGCAATGGGCTACAGCCATATCTTCTGCATCATCGACATGGATACGAAGGACAAGGAGCCAGAGCGTTCACAATACCAGAAGCTAAAGACAAAGTATGCCAAGCCTATCAACAAGCCCAAGAAAGGTATCTACTGCGAGGTGGAGTTCTTCGAGACTCACCGCTGCACAGAACTGTTCTTCCTCTATTATTTCCGCTACACCTCACGTCCATACGACGAGCAAGAGCCATTGCTCAAAGACCTCAATCAATGCGTGGAGTATCGGAAGACGATAGAGTTCTTCATCAAGACCAAAGGACTTCACGGTTACTTCGAACGCAATGGTGGCAGTCTTGAAAAGGCTATGGTCAATGCCAATCGCTCAATGGATGAGAAGCTGAAGGATGGTAGAGATTATACTTACTCGAAGTTGGGGAGGTTGATGAAAATATTAGAATCTTTATAAAAACAAGTCAAAAATGGCTTTGGCCTACAACTACTCTGACACGACTCACTTAACCTGGTCTGACACCGTTTGAGGTGCGTTTGGCGACGGCTTGATGTCGATATTGAATGGCTGGCCTCCGGCGTCGTAGGAGAAGTGGTTCTTGGGGTACTGCGGGTTGTCGGCGATGAATTTGCTGTAGTCGACAAAGCGTGTGAAGGCTTTCGGACCGCGCTTGCCGTCGGAGTCGGTGGCGTAGACCTTTCCGCCGTCGGCTATCTTCACCAGGGCCTCAAAGTACAGGCGTTCTATGTGCGCCTGGTTGGCAGAGTCGGCTGGCTCTATGGGCTTCATCTCGCCCTGCTCGGGCACCTGCCGCGAGGCTTCCTCGGCGGCTTCGGTGATCTCCTTCGAGGGTGCGTCGGCCTTCTGCTTGCAGCTCATGATGCTTCCGACTAACAGGAGCTGCATGCTCGCAATCATTAGCATTTGTACATATTGCTTCTTCATAATCTTATTGGGTTTTAAGTTGATTATTCTATTTATCAATAATAGCGCGCTGGAGTTCGGGTAGCTGCTGTCTGGCAGCCGCGATGCCGGCCTGAATCATGCGGGCAGCGTTTTTGTTGCCGAAACTGGAGGCGTCAGCATCAGGAATGTTTGGATGGATGTAGATGTCAGCTCGTTTACGGTTCTCATTGTATTTCTCAATATCGGGGCGGTTGGTGATCCATTCAAGGATGCCTCTGATACCGAGCATGTCGCCAAATGAGGAGAGTGCACTCAGATCAGACTGTTTGCGGGGCTTCTGCTCGCTCTGCTGAAGGTCGATGGCAATGACAATGTCGGCACCCATCTTCCGACAGATATCAACGGGCAGATTGTTGAGCATACCACCGTCAACGAGCAGCCGGTCGCCATGACTGACAGGTTTGAAGATGCCAGGGATAGCCATCGAGGCGCGCATGGCCTTGCAGACAGGACCTTTCGATATGATCACTTCCTGAGCCGTACGGATGTCGGCCGTCACACAGCTGAAGGGTATCATCAGACGCTCGAATTCCGCGCAGCCCTTGACGGCCAGCATCGAATCGAGCACCTGTTCTATCCTCCCACCCTTCATCACACCGAAAATACTACTGCTATTGCGGTCAATTACAGGGAAGCCGAAGATATAGGTCACGCCATCGACGGTTTTGTATGGTTCATTACTGAGCGAGGCCTTGCGGTCGGTAAGTAGCGAGAGCCACTCCTGAGTCAGAAACATCGTCTCGAGTTCCTTGGCGGTATAACCGGCAGCATAGAGTCCTCCGACAATAGAGCCGATGGAAGTGCCAGCGATATAATCAACCTGGATGCCTGCCTCTTCGAGTACCTTCAGCACACCCACCTCGGCAGCTCCTTTGGCGCCACCGCCTCCCAGGGCAAGCCCAATCTTGGGCCGCCCTGCCATAGCCGCACAAACGATGAAAAAGGCTATGAGGATGGTGGATAGACGCCGAAATATCACTTCTGCTCAGGAGCCTTACAGCGCTCGGTATAGACGCGCTTGAAGTCTGACCAACGATAATAGGGATACATGTCAGCTGGCAGTGGGAGCGAAGCCTCGCGACCGTTGAAGACACACTTCACGAGAATGTCGTCGGTACTCTTCTTACCACGATAGAATACGAACTGGAGGTTCGAGGCCTTACCCGTCTGCCAGTTCTGATAGATGTTCTTCACCTCGTTGGGATCCTCGGGGTCCTTGTCGGCACCGTTGATGCCCATCAACACGGAGAGCGGTCCGATGCAGGTATCGTGACCGAAACGCAGGTCGGCAATGCGATCGCTGGTGCCGTTGATCACGGCCTCAGCTTTCTTGAGGATGTCCTGCAGGATGGGAATCATATCATACTGCGGTGTGAACACCCATGAATAAGTACCGAGGTTGGAGTTTTCCCAGCGGGCGGCAATCTCCTGATCGGTAATGATGTTGCCCATCATGCCATCATGACCGATGCTGGGAAGCGAGGTATAGAGGTTGATGAGATTCTCGGGGATGCGGCTGATGCGTCCGGGCAGACTGTCGGTGCTGGTGAAGGTGCGGACGATGATGAGACTGTCGAGATCGTCCTTGTAATGGAACAGATCGCGATGATTCTCCCAACGGGCCTTGGCACGAGGGAACTTGTGTTTGATGGGGTTCTGACGATCGGTGGGCACCACACCGTCGAGGGTGAAGCGCGACGACTGCTCACGGATCTCGATTTTCGGATTGCACTGCACCAATTCCTGACAGAAACCCGACATACTGAGCACGCAACGGCCGGAGAGTGACGAGATAGCCAATACGTTACCACCGTTTTTGAACACCTCGGGGAAGTTGTTATACATGGTGCGGGCAATCTTCTGATGCTGTTCCCAGCCGAGGTCGGAGAGCTCGCTCACACCGGTCTTCAGTTCGTCCTTGCAGGCGTGGAAGCGCTCGTAGAAGCGTTCGCCTTCGGGGGTGAGCTGATGCCTGCGATGGGCGGTCACCAAGAGGGTGTCGAGCTGTGGATAGAGCATCTCATTCCAGTAATAGCGCGAGCCATGACGGGAATAGTGACTGATATAGAACGGTTTGTAGCCTTTCGGCGACTTGGTCAGCGCCGGTACATCGAATGAGTAAGGAAAGTCGGTGCCGTAGGCCCTTCTAGGATCTGCCTTAACTTGGTCAAGGGGGTTCACACTTTGTGCCCATGACGTCAGGGTCAGGGTCACAAAAAACATAATGGTCAAAATTCGTTTCATATTAGTTGGTTTTATAAAATATACTGTCATTCTCCGAAATCCAGTTTTAATTGTCGTTCTTCCGCAGCACGCTTCTGCTGGGCCTTGGAAATCAGCAAGGGACGAAGACGCTCAGGGCGCAGCTCATTGATACCGATAACGGGCTGCGAAAACTGTGAAGTCAGCTCGTTGCAGGTAATAAAGTATTTTGCCTTTTTCATCACCACCCCCATCTTCTTCAGGTCGAAGGAGGTAAGACGACTGAAACGGCGCGAATTGACAATGAGCCACGCCGACTTCGTGCCTAGACCTGGCACCCGGAGCAACTGCTCATAATCGGCCGTATTGATATCCACAGGGAAAGCTTCAGGATGGCGCAATGCCCAGGCCAGCTTGGGATCAACCTCCAAATCGAGATTGGTATGCATATCGTCGACTATCTCATCGACCTTGAAATGATAGAATCGCAGAAGCCAGTCGGCCTGATACAGACGGTTCTCACGCACCAGCGGCGGCTGCTTCAGCACAGGCAGTCGTGGGTCGTAGGTATTGACACTCACATAGCCCGAATAATACACACGCCGCATGGTAGGCTGCCCATAAAGCATCGACGACATCGTCAGGATATCCTTGTCGGTCTCTTTCGTGGCGCCCACAATCATCTGCGTGGACTGTCCGGCAGGCACGAAACGCGGCGCATGGCGATATTTCTTGCGATCTTCCTTGTTCTCCAGAACCCCTTGCTGAATCAGTTTCATGGGCTGGAACACACTCTTATGATCTTTCTCCGGAGCGAGCAGTTTCAACGACTCTTCCTTGGGAATCTCGATGTTCACGCTCATACGGTCGGCATAACGCCCTGCCTCATTCAACAGTTCCTGCGAACAGCCAGGGATGCTCTTCAGGTGGATATAGCCATTGAAGCGATGCACCGTGCGAAGATCGCGGGCAATGGCCGCCAGACGCTCCATTGTATAATCAGGATTGCGCACGACGCCACTACTGAGGAACAGTCCTTCGATATAGTTACGGCGATAGAACTCCATCGTGATCTCCTCAAGTTCACTGACGGAAAGCGTGGCACGCTTGATATCGTTCGAACGCCGATTGATGCAGTAGGCACAATCGTACATACAGTAGTTTGTCAGCATTACCTTCAGCAGTGAGATGCAACGTCCGTCATCCGCAAAAGAGTGGCAGATGCCTACCCCGCCGACAGTAGAGCCCACCATACCCTGCTGACCCTTGCGCACAGTTCCGCTCGACGAGCACGACACATCGTACTTCGCCGACTCTGCGAGAATTCGCAATTTCTCCATGGTCTTTTCAGTCAGCATGGGGCAATAGCATTAGTTATTTTTTTACTGTCTTTTTTTCAGAGCCTGGCGCACCTCACGCTTCTTACGAAGATAGTCGAGACGCTCGGAGGCATGCTGACGGGTAGTACGGAGCTGATGGCCATAGACGAGACAGGCTGCGCCGAGATAAGCGGCAACCTGAATCCACAGACATCGCAACTCCGAGGAAACGTCAGCAATAGAGGCACCCATAGAGTTCAGGCGCAGATAAGCCCTGATACCAAAGGTACTGGGGAAGAGCCACGACACACCCTGCAAATAGCCGGGGATGGAGGTCTGAGGCCATGACACACCCGTAAGGAACAGCAGCGGCAACGACACGAACACCACCAGCAAAATGACGTTCTCACGATAACGCACCAAGCAGGAAACCGTCATACCGAAGAACACGCAAGCCAACAGATAAGGTATCATCAGCTGCAATAGGCTCTGCCATGTCGCGATATGAATGAAATGGAAGAGCTTCGGCACCACGATGGTGAGATAGACGGACATGATGGCATAGACCATCAAATAGCAAAGTGCCTTACCACTGACGACACGCCCTACCCCACCGTAACTGGGATGGATCGGAACCAGGTCGCCATAGCGGTTGCGCTCGCGGGCCGTTCCTGCAGCCAAACCGATACCGAGGGCCAACGTCTGTTGGATGATAAGCATCAGCACGGCAGGCAGCACGGCAGAACCATAACCAGCCTGAGGATTGAACATCGCCACTTCCTCGACATCGAGAGGACTGGTGGAGATCAGGTCTTCACGGGCGGTATAGTTGCCTGAGAGCTTGGTCTGTATCTGCGCTCCCATCTTCTGACTGACGGCCATCGCCGTCTGGTAGATGGCTTTATAGGTGAGCATCAGCGCCATATCGCAATACACGCTGACGGTGGCCTGCTGCAGGCGGTTTACACGGGTGGCAAAATCCTCAGGTATGAGATAAATGCCCTTAACGATCTGACGACTCACAAGACTCTGAGCATCGTCGAGGTCGGCAGCATAACTGACGACATGCACTTCCGACGAGGCATCGCACATACGGATGAACTGCCGCGAGAGTTGGGAATGCGACTGGTCGACTACCACCACCGGCACCTCATGGATGCTCTCATTATTGTAGACCCATGAGTACAGCAACGGATAGACGAGAGGCACTACGACACAGAACAACAGCACGCCCTCATCGCGGAGTACCTGCCGAAGCTCGAAGCGCCAGACATAGGCTGCATCGTCAAGCCAGTGGAGTATCTTATGGAATATAGACATAAGTCAGCATTGCGTTTTTAATCTTATGGACAACGAACCACGGCATCAGCGTGAAAGCCACAAGTGCCACAAAGTGGAACCAGGCATCGATGAGCGGATAGCCATTGAACACCGTAATCTGATAGAGCATATAGTAATGGCGCAGGGGGAAAAGCCACGTCAGCGCCTGTATCGGTGAATCCATGCCCATCACCGGGAAGGCAGAGCCTGCCAGAGAGAAGCTGAGCACGCCCCACAGCGAACAGATACTCATGGACATGCGCAACGACGGCAGCAGACCGAAGATGAAGATGCCGAAACCTATCGACGCAAACACCTGCAGCACAGCCAGCAGCACAATAGTCCATAACCCGCCCGCATGGGTGAAATGGAGCACATTGTAGATATAGAACTCGTAGAAGAATATCAATACGAGGAACACCAAAGCCTGAGGCAGATACTTTCCCAGTATGGCAACGACAATATTGCCGTCGGCCTTGGCCAGCAATTCCTTGCCGCGCTCCATCTTCAGCTCCATGCCCAGCGAATAGGCCGAAATCAGGAACATGAAGAGCATCATCACGCCAGGCACGAAAACCGTGGAGAGATACATGTTATAGTTGCTCCAGGGGTTAGCTACCTGATGCAGGTCGATACGGATCGGTTGCAGAAAAGTCTGTATCTGCTCATCGGTAAAGCCCTTTGCACGCATCGTGGCCTGACCCACAGCCGCAGAACCAAGGGTAGCGATGGTCTTCAGATCCTTCATCACCAACGAGCCTGCAGCTATCGACACATTACTATAATAAAAAGAAACTTTCGGACGACGGGCAGAGAGCAGGTTGTCGGTAGTGCACTTGGGGATATACAGAAAACCGTAGATCTCATTTTCCTGCATGGCATGACGGGCCGCAGCTACAGAAGGATAATGAGCCACCACATGAGAACTCTGGAAACCGTCGAGCCGACGTATCAGTGCACGAGAGGTAGTGGTGTTGTCAAGATCGACCACGCCTACTGGCATTTCCTGAGGCAGACCTTCATCAAGCAGAGAAGTGAAAAACAACATCGTCAACAGAGGAAACACGAGCATACAACACAGGTAGATGGGATTCTTCCTCAGAATCTTCATCTCACGCATCGCGATTCTCCAGATGTTGATCAAGTACCGCATCAAGTATTTATTTTTCTATCAAGAATTAGAGAATTTGAGAATTTTAATCTCGATTTATTAATTCTTTAATTCTCTAATTCTTGATAATTAATGACATTCCAGGACGGAGGCCTTCGAGCTTCTCGACGGGACGGGCCTTTACCTCGAAGGTCTTCAGATCGTACTGGCCATTGGCCTTCGTGGCCTTCCAAACTGCGTAAGAACCCTGATCCTTCAGGTAATAGACCTTCATCTTGACATCCTTATTGAATGCCGGCACAAAAGCGGTGAATTCAGAACCCACCTTCATACCGTTGAGCTGATCTTCGCGGATATTGAACGTGCCCCACATATCATCCATCACGGCAATCGACATGATAGGAGAGCCTGTGCCAACAAGTTCGCCCACTTTTGGATAAACGTCGCTGACTTCACCCTCCATCTGTGCAATCTGCACCGTCTCGTGAATATAGGAGTTGACCTCATTCACGGCTCCTCTGGCACGGCCCACCTGAGCGGCGGCTGCCATCTTATCTTCCATACGGGCACCGTTGACGGCCATGTCATACTGGCTCTGAGCAGCCTTCATCTGAGCCTCCATCGCCTTATAGTTGGCATACACCTCATCGCGCTTCTGGGCAGAGACCACACCCTCGTCGAACAGACGTTGGATGCGCTGGTATGACTTCTCAGCAATCTCATAGCCGGCCTTGGCCTGCTGCAGTACCGAGAAAGCGCCCTGGATCTGCTCCTTACGGGCACCGTTCTGGGCCTTCAGTTCGAGGGCGGCAGCGGCATTCTCCGCACTGCGGGCTTGTTCCATCTTGGCACGCACCTCTGGAGCATCGAGAATGGCGAGGGTATCGCCTACCTTCACGTAATCACCCTCCTTGACACGGAGTTCGAGGATACGACCTGGCACCTTACTTGACACACGATACTCTGCGACCTCCACCTGACCTTGTTTCACATCCGGTTCACGCCCCAGGGCAAGGAATCCTATAAGTGCCACAATAATTACTACCATTATAAATCCTGCTATCGCGAGCAGAATATTCTTATGCTGACTTTTCGTTTGGTTGGACATAACTATAAACTATAAACTATAAACAATAAACTATTCCAATGTGCCGAGCGACTTCTGCAAGTCCACCTGGCTGAGTTTCACATCAATCTCTGCATCAATCTTCTGCGACTGTGCCTGGAGCCAGGCTGTCTGGGCTTCCATCACAGTAGCGGGGGTGATGACGCCCTCCTGGAAGCCGAGGTTGGCAGTACGCAGATTCTCATCGGCACGGGCGATATTGGCCTGAGCCATTGCCAGTTTCTTGTTGGCCTCATTCACACGGAACGTATTCTGGTTCACCTGCAACTCTATCTTCTCACGAGCTTCCTGCAATTCAAGGCTGGCGATGGAGGTAGCACCTTTCGAGGCACGTACCTTATACATCACATCGCCCCAGTTCCAGATAGGCACACGTACAAGGACACCCACGTTCCAAAAACCACCGAACTTACGCTGGAAACCGTTGAGGACATTGGGATTGGTAACGTTGTATCCTCCCATCAGGGCCACCATCGGCAGATTACCGGCTTTCAAAAGATTGGTTACCTGCTTTGTCAACTGGACACCACTCTCAAGCATTTTCAGTTCCGGACGGTTCTCGATGGCCGTTTCCACATTCAACGTAGGAGATATTTCTAAAACGGCGATGTTCTCGGCATTCTCGTCGACCAGAGTGATGTCCTCGTTGACAGGAAGTCCGATGGTCTGACAAAGCAGCATCTTGGAGAGCACCAGTCCGTCATTCACCTTCAGAAGCGTCATCTCGGCCTCGTTAAGCTTCACATCGACAGACAGGCCGTCGCTCCTTGTAGCCACGCCCTCGTCGATCATCTTATGCACATCGCTATGCAGTTTCTTCAGTAGGTCGAGATAGCCCTCAGCCAGCTTCTGCTTGTGCTTCAGCGAAACCACAAGCCAATAGGCCTTGTCGGTGGAATAGATCGTCGACTGGCGGACGTTTTCGGCAGAACTGCGCTGCAGGTCTTCGTTGATGTCGGCCATCTTGTTCATCGCGATAATGGCGCCACCCATGTAAACAGGCTGCACCATCATCACCGTACCGGCAAAGAGGTTACGGGTATCGGTATCAAGTGCATCTACCAGCCGGTCGCCCAAAGCATTGAGATTCGCAGCGATGCCCTGTAAAGTCTGTCCAGAAGCCATTTTCAACATATTCATATCGATTCCCATCAAACTGAGCACGGAACCGATATTTTCCATCGGCAGAGCAGCGCTTGCCTGAGAGAGGCCCGATTGCAAGTCGGTCATGGTAGTCGTACCCAGATTGCTGAGCGTCGACTTCTGGTCATCGCTGAGCAGCTCCACCTGTCGGCTGGTATACTGATAGATACCGAGCGCACTCACGTGAGGCAGGTATTTCGTCCGTGCCGACTTCCTGACGTTCATCGCCACGTCCTGCTTCACCTTCGAGACAGCCATCTGTTTGTTGTTGCGCAGCGCCATCGCTCGACAGCTGTCTAACGACAACAGCCTTTGCGCACTGACGGGCACTGCCAGTCCCACAAACAGGACAATACTTAATTGTTTTATCATATATAAATATTTATTCAAAATTGAAAGTCCGAGAACCAATCATGTTACCATCAGCAAAGATTGACACGCGATACTGGCCACCTTCGAGCATCTGAGAGACATCCCAGAACGTGGCTACGCTCACCTCCTCACCCGTATATTCGATGGTCTTCTTCATGGAATACTCCAAATTGCGGTTCTCATAGGCAAACGAGCCCCCGCCACTGAGAGTGTTTCCACCAGGATTCTGAATACGCACATAGATGGTACGGTTGCCGTTCGAGGCCGTCACATTCTTCGTGATGGTGAAGTTCACCTGCATCTTCTTGGTGTCCTTCAATTTCTTAGTCGGTTTGTCACGTTTGTTGAGGAGCGACAGGCTGATATTTGTGGCATCGAGCTGGGCAGCAATGGCCACCTTCTCTGACAGTGACGCCTTCTCGTTGCTCAGGCCTTCAATCTGCGAGTTACGCTCCTGAAGAACCGCATTTACACGGCTGTTCTCCTGTTTCAGACTCTCGTTCAGACGGTTCAGTGAATCCACCTGGATGATATAGCTGCGGAGCACTTCACGAACGGTGGCGAGCTCCTTCTTCAGACGGGTAATCTCACGAGCATCGTCAGCCTTCACCTTCTTCAATTCTTCAAGAAGTTTCTGAGTCTTCATCTGCTCCTGTGTCAACTGTTCCACGATGGAGTCGTTGTTGATCTGAGTCTTCATCTCGCTGTATTGCAAGGCGAAGCGCTCATATTCGTTTTCCATCTCCTGCTTGTCGAGTTCAGCCAGTTCCTGCATATCGCGGTTCACCTGCTTCTGCTCCTCAAGATCCCCTAGAAGATAGGCAATACCTCCAATCAATGCTAATATCACCACTATCAGTGGTATTAATACTTTCTTTTTCATGCCATATATTTATTAACACAAGCAATTTGTCCCGATGTCGATCATCGCCACCAAGACAAAGCTAAAGGGATAGTAAAGGAGCTTTTACTTAAACTCGAAAAGACTCGTGAATCCGGTTATGGTAAACACGTCTTTCAGCTCATTGCTCATACCAGTGATACAAACCTTGCTTCCCTTAGGCTTGGCAGCCTTCAAGACACCCAGGAACAGGCGCAAACCACTCGAAGAGATAAATTCCAGCTTCGAACAGTCAAAAACAATGTTTTTTCCTTCACAGTCGTAAAGTGGCTGCAACTCCTTTTCCGTCACTGCAGCGGCGGCTGTATCAAGTCTTCCCTCCAATACGGCAACTAAGTTGCCGTCCTGCTGTTGAATTGTTGTTTTCATCATCTTTTTAGAATCGATTTCGTTACTATTTTGGTGCAAAGTTAGAAAAAATACAGCATGTTTACCCATAGTTCAAAAACAATTATTGTTTTTTAACTTACATTTAAAGACAACTTTCGATTTATTTCGTATCTTTGCAACCAATTTGAACGAATATGACAGACATCATTCTTTCTAGTTTCCTTAGCCTTTTTGCATTATTTGGCAAGGAGGAAAACGTTGACGAAGCTCGGGCAAAGAATTTGCTCGAGGATTATCTTCGCCATCATTTTGGTATCAGGAAGATCAACACTTATCTCGGTCTCTACGACGACATGCGAGGAGTTTATGAGATGAGTGATGATCTGGATACTGAGACCATCGTCTCCTCAATTTGTGACAATCTGCATGGCAAGATCCGCACCTCGGAAGAGGCCATGCTACTGTTGCGTATCATGGAGTTCTGCGGTGCCAAAGGCAATGACATCCACCCCATGTTCAAAATCATGGCCGAGAAGTTCAATGTGCCTGAACCATTGTTCAACGACTTCATCGACTTTGTCAGCGACAAGCCTTCTGAGCATGTAATGATGCTCCAGCCCGAAGGTTTCGACGGCCAGCTCAAGACCCTGTTGATGCCCACCACAGGCACCTTGATATTCACCTATAACGGCGAAGACAAGGCGCTGCTTAACGACGTGCCCGTTCTTCCTGGAGCCTATCAGGTATGGTTACAGAGCAGTGTATTGAAGGGCAAGAACGGCCATCCGGTCTATTACTCATCCATTCTGGCCGAATATAACAAGAAAAACGGCAAAGACGAAGATAGCAACCGTCAGGTGGAGTTCTGCGGAAGGGATATCAATTTCCGTTTCCCCAACAGCGACAATGGCATGCACGACCTGAACTTCACCCTGCATAGCGGCGAATTGCTGGCTATCATGGGAGGCTCAGGAACAGGCAAGACCACCCTGCTCTCCATTCTTAATGGCAGTCTGATTCCCCAGGAGGGTCATATCACCATCAACGGTCACGATATCTCTGAGCAGAAAGCCAAGGACCTGATAGGCTTTGTGCCGCAGGACGACCTGTTGATAGAGGAACTGACGGTTTATCAGAACCTCTATTACACCGCCAAACTCTGCTTCGCCAGTCTGTCGGAAGAAGAGATCGACCGTCGCGTCATGAAGATTCTCAAAGACCTGGGACTCGATGCTACCAAAGATCTCAAGGTTGGTTCTGCCATCAACAAATATATCTCTGGTGGCCAGCGCAAACGACTCAACATCGCTCTGGAGCTGATCCGCGAGCCAGCGGTCCTGTTCCTCGACGAGCCTACATCCGGCCTGTCATCGGCTGATACAGAAAAAGTCATCAACCTCTTGAAGGAGCAGACCTACAAGGGCAAGTTGGTGGTGGTGAATATCCATCAGCCTTCCAGCGATGTTTACAAGCTCTTCGACCGTCTGTGGCTGTTGGACAAGGGCGGCTATCCTGTTTTCGACGGCAACCCCATCGATGCCATCACCTATTTCAAGAGTGCTGCCAACTATGCCGATGCAGAAACGAGTGCCTGCCCCACCTGTGGCAATGTCAACCCGGAGATTGTGCTGAACATCATCGACGAGAAGGCCATCAACAATACCGGTGAGACTTCTGAGGCTCGAAAGATGACGCCTCAGGAATGGCATGAGCTCTATCTGAAGAACCAGCCTGAGTTCTCACAGCCAGCCATCAACGAGGTGCCTGCCTCCGACCTGAAGAAGCCTGGCAAACTCGGTCAGTTCGCCATCTTCCTGCGTCGTAACTTCAAGACGAAGATCACCAATGTGCAATATCTCTGTATTGCCCTGTTGGAAGCCCCTGTGTTGGCTGTGATCTGTGCCCTGCTTACCCGCTATGCCCCGCCTGAGGGCTATACCGTCATGGACAACAAGAATCTGGTGAGCTATTTCTTCATGGCTGTCATCGTGGCCACTTTCATCGGCATGAGCGGCAGTGCAGAGGAAATCATCAAAGACCGTGCCCTGCTGAAGCGCGAAAAGTTCCTCCAGCTCTCCTACGGCAGTTATATCTGGTCGAAAATCATTTTCATGGCAGGGGTGTCGCTCATTCAGACCTTCCTGTTCATCCTGATAGGCAACACCATCATGGGACTCGGTCTGTTCGGCATCTGGTGGCTTATCCTCTTTGCCACAGCCTTCCTGGCCAATCTCACCGGACTGATCCTGTCACAATGCCTCAGTTCGATTGTGTCTATCTATATCAGCATTCCTATCCTGCTGATACCGCAGATTCTACTTTGCGGACTGGTTGTCAGTTTCTCTGATCTGACTCCCAACAGCAAAACAGGCAATGTGCCATTCATCGGCGATCTGATTCCCTCCCGCTGGAGTTACGAGGCTCTGGCCGTTACATCATTTACAGATAACGACTACGAGAAGCCTTTCTTCAAACTCGATAAGGCCAGACAGGAGAACCAGTTCTATAACCTTGGGTTCCTCTACGAACTGCAATCGCAGCTGGAGACGATGAACGACGAGAAGAGACAAGGCAAGGAGGTCAATCCGTCTCATCTCAGCATCATCAACACCAACCTGCCCATTCTTACTGAGTTCTGTGGGATGGAACCCTACACCGGCGACGGATCCTATCATTCCTTATATAAATATATGAAGGAGGCTGAGAGGATTATGGCCAAACGAGGCAACGATTTCACACTCAAGAAAGACGGCATGATATCCTCGACCGTCAAGGCACAGGGTAAAGATGCGTTCCTGGAACTGAAGAAGGACAACTATAACATCAAACTGGAAGAGTTTGTGACAGGTGCCGACCAGCGACGGATGGTCGACGTCGTTGGCGACTATCTGGTGCCACGCAGCGGTATCATTTATCTGACGCCACACAACAAATTGGGGCGTGCCCCGTTCTATAGCAGTGAAAAAATATTGGGCAGCTGGCATATCAAGACCCTCTGGTTCAATCTGGGTGTCATATTCTTGATGAGCCTGATCACTATAATCCTGCTGCTTACCGACTGTCCTGGTAGGTATATGAGAAAAGAACATTGATTATACAACTTTATTAATAACAAAAAACAAAACAAAATGAAGAAAATTTCAATTTTCGCTGTAGCAATTGCAGCAATGGCTTTCACCTCATGTGGAGGAAACAAGAGTGCACAAACCGCAGTAGAGACCGATTCTGTCAAGGTCTTCGAGCAGGAGCAGGTTGAGGCAAAGATCAAGTTGGAGCTTGACAGCCTTGCAGCTGAAGTTGGCAGGCTGAAGAATCTCCCCATCGTACAGTCTGGAGAGAATGGTGTTCAGCTGACAGCTGAGGAGAAGAAGGTTAAGCCCGACTATCTGTTGAATTCTTCTGTAGCTGAGGATGCTACCACTCTGGCTGAGAAGTATCGTATCCTGAGCGCCCTGAGCGTTGACAAGAGTGTTGCTAAACTGTATGAGATGCCTACAGAGGATTATGAGGCTGCTATCACCAAGTTGGCTGCCGACATCAACGATCCTTCGTTCAAGGTTCTCGACGACACATCTACCATCTTCGAGACTGGTCAGAAGCTCTATGATGCCATGAACGAGAATGGCCGCATCAACTACTTCTGGCAGATTGTGGCTTCTTCACTCGTTGAGGAGATCTACGTCATTTCTCAGAACACCGAGAAGTTCATCACCGCTTTCGACGATGACTCTGCTGCTAACGTTACCTTCCGTATCGTTCTGCTGTCTGACGCCGTATCTCGTCTGGCAAACTACGATCCTGAGTTCGAGCCCGTGGCCAATGCTGTTGAGGCACTGTCTCCGCTGAATGCCATCTCTGTTGATCAGCTGAAGGCTCAGTTGGAAGAGGCTAAGGAGAATATCTCTGAGGCTCGCGCCAATCTTCTGAAATAAAAAATTAACCCCCGCCGGTTGGCGGGGGTTAATTTTTTATTTCAGATTCTTTCGGAGGGTCAGCATATTCTGCCCGTCCACATATTTATAATTAACCTTATCCATATAGTGCTTCACCAGCATAATCCCTAAACCACCAATGCTACGTTCCTCAGCTGAGAGGGTAATGTCCACGTCACCCTTCTCCGTGGGATTAAACGGTTTTCCATCGTCAGAGAGGATGAACTCCACATACGTATCATGAATCTGGGCCTTAATGCGCACCTCACCTTTTGTGCCTTCCGGATAAGCATACTCCATCACATTGACCACCGCTTCCTCAATGGCGAGATTCATCTGCATGGTCGTTGACATATCCATGCCAGCGGCCTCACAAATCTCATCCACGAAAGCTGCCAATTGGGGCACTTCCTGCACATCATTAGGTAATATAAGATTCTTTGTACTCATCATCTTTGCACTCAATCTATATAGATTCGGCTGCAAAGATACAAAAAAGAATAGAATCACCCAAGAAAAATTGCATTTTGTTTGGAAGTTAAGTTCTTTTTTCCTATATTTGCAAAATCAAAGGTGACTACAGCCTATGCGAAAAGACAACTTTTTCTATCGTATCTACGACCTCTACGCTGATGGTTTCAGGCACATGCGCCTGGGCAAAACGCTATGGGCCATTATCCTTATCAAATTGTTTATCATCTTTGTGATTCTGAAGATCTTTTTCTTCCCTGATTTCCTGAAGCAGCATGCCGATGGCGACGAAGCCGGCTTCGTGGCAGGCGAGCTCGTCGAGCGAGCTTCGCAGGATTAAAACGACAACGAATAAACATCAATTAAAACTATAGTGTATGTTACAAGATCTCTTTCTAAACATTGATGCCGGAACCATCGATTGGTCACGAGCGCAATTCGCCCTCACGGCAATCTATCACTGGCTCTTCGTACCTCTGACCCTCGGACTGGCGGTCATCATGGGCATCGTCGAAACCAAGTACTATCGTAGTAAAGATGAATTCTGGAAGAATGCCGCCAAGTTCTGGCAGAAGCTCTTCGGCGTCAACTTCGCCATGGGTGTAGCCACAGGTATCATCCTCGAATTCGAGTTTGGCACCAACTGGAGCAACTACTCCTGGTTCGTGGGCGACATCTTCGGTGCTCCATTGGCCGTCGAAGGCATCGTGGCCTTCTTCATGGAGTCCACCTTCGTAGCCGTGATGTTCTTCGGTTGGAAGAAAGTCTCCCCAGGCTTCCACCTCGCTTCAACGTGGCTCACAGGCTTAGGCGCCACCATCTCTGCCTGGTGGATTCTCGTGGCAAATGCATGGATGCAGTATCCCGTAGGCTGCGAGTTCAATCCCGATACCATGCGCAACGAGATGGTATCGTTTGCTGAGGTGGCCCTCTCGCCATTCGCCATCGACAAGTTCTGCCACACCGTTATTTCGTCGTGGATCATCGGTGCCATCTTCTGCGTAGCAGTCTGCTGCTGGTATCTCATGAAGAACCGTCATACGAGACTCGCCACAGAGAGCATGAAGATCGGTATGTGGGTAGGACTCATTGCCGCGCTGCTCGCTGGTGCCACTGGTCATAAGTCGGCACAGAGTGTGGCAGAGGTACAACCCATGAAACTCGCCGCCATGGAAGCCCTCTATGACGGAGGAACAGACGTCGGTCTGACTGCCATTGCCTGGGTGAATCCCTTCTGTCAGCCTGACTATAAATGGGACAGCGAACCCCCACTGAAATTGGAGATGCCATACGCCCTCTCGTTCATGGCTACCAACGATATCCACGGATATGTGCCAGGCATCAATGATATCCTCAACGGCTACACGAAGCCCGACGGTACCAAGGAGCCCTCTATCGACGAGAAGATCGTCCGCGGTAAGAAGGCCATCGAAGCTCTCGCCGCCTATCGCAAGGCCAAGGCCGAAGGTGCCCCCGACACAATTGTCAATTATCAATTGTCAATTATCAATTCAAATATGCCCTACTTCGGCTATGGCTACATCAAGGACAAGAACGATATCGTGCCCTATATCCCCATCAACTTCTGGTCGTTCCGCATCATGGTGGGCTTAGGCTGCGTGTTCATTCTCTATTTCCTCGTGTTGTTGCTGTTGATCTACGACATTCCGTTCCTGTCAGTCTTCACACGCCGATTACTGGCTGCCATCGGTCTGTTGCCTGAGACGATGGCCGATTCACCCAAGCGTCTAACAGGCTTGCCATCGTGGCACTACTGGACAGCCATTGCCCTCGTACCCCTGGCCTACATCGCCTCTGAGTGCGGATGGCTCGTGGCGGAGTTCGGCCGTCAGCCCTGGACCATTCAGGACATGCTGCCCACGTGGGCTGCGGTCTCTGACCTCAGTGCCAGCAGCGTCGCCTTCACGTTCATCCTCTTCCTCATCCTCTTCACCACGATGCTCGCCGTCGAGATCAACATCCTCCTGAAGCAGATCAGTAAAGGACCAGAGTAATTTACAATTTGACAATTGACAATTTACAATTGATTTTGTCATTTGATTATTTTCCCATTTTCAAGTGATGAGAGGATTGTAAACGATAATTGTCAAATCAATAAAATTGAGAAATAAATGGTAAATTGTAAATTGTAAAATTGTAAATATGACATACGAATTTCTACAGCACTACTGGTGTTTCATCGTATCACTATTAGGTGCGATATTAGTGTTTTTACTGTTCGTGCAGGGTGCCAACTCCGTGGCCAGCAGTCTGGGCTACACAGAAGAGGGCAAACGCCTCGTCTACAATTCCACAGGCCGTAAATGGGAGTTCACCTTCACCACCCTCGTCACCTTCGGCGGCGCCTTCTTCGCCTCCTTCCCCCTCTTCTACTCCACCTCGTTTGGTGGCGCCTACTGGCTCTGGATGCTCATCCTTTTCACCTTTGTGCTCCAGGCAGTCAGCTATGAGTTCCAGAACAAGCTCGGCAATTTCCTCGGTCCCAAGACCTTCCAGTTCTTCCTGACGTTGAACGGCATCCTTGGTCCGCTGCTCCTGGGAGGCGCTGTCGCCACCTTCTTCGAGGGCTCGAATTTCATCATCGAGAAAAACAACCTCATTGATGTCGGCGCCATCACGCCCATCATCAGCCGTTGGGCCAACGCCTCCCACGGTCTCGACGCCCTGCTCAATCCCTGGGTGCTCGTGCTGGGTTTTGCCGTTGTCTTCCTCGCCCGAGTGCTGGGCATCCTCTACGTCATGAACAATGTCAACGATGAGGATATCCGTTCCCGTGGCAGCGTGCGTCTGATCGGTGCAGCT
>Ga0310696_10002314_pt1 | contig 25598 bp, 16 predicted proteins | sample AusTroGonzalo_MG_4_FD_203885 | JGI IMG/M metagenome (GOLD analysis project Ga0310696, IMG submission 203885) | Bovine rumen microbial communities from tropical cattle in Woodstock, Queensland, Australia - Gonzalo_02 (v2) (version 2) | ecosystem: Host-associated > Mammals > Digestive system >...
ATCGGTACGCTCATAGCCATACAGATGATCAGAGCCGCTATACCGCCCACAATCAGCAGGGTCCAGCCCCAGGTGCCCAGCGTAGCCGCTAAGCCGAAGCGCTTGGTGTAGCACAACGCCTTGACAACCATAGCCAGACAGATATGGAACACACCAATCAGCAATGCGAGCACCATTGCCACATCGTAGCCGCCTTCCAATCCGGAAGCTGCATATTGTGCTTTGGTCAGGTACTGTACGCCATCTGCAGTCATCACCTTACCGTTCAGGAACAGGTAATCAATACTCGGGAACAAGGCACTCAGATCCATACCGAACGCCGTACCGAGGAAGAATCCCACGACAAGCGTTCCAACACCCAAAGTGGTGATGATCGGTCCGAGGCCTTCGAACATCTCGATGTTCAGCTTCTTGTGGTATACAAGCAGACCGAACGCGATGAGCAGTATACCATAGCCGGCATCACCCATACAGAGCGAAAAGAACAGCAAGTAGAACGGTGCCAAGATCGGTGTCGGATCAAACTCGCCGTAAGTAGGCCATCCGTACATACCCGTAAATACCTCGAATAGTTTGGTGAACTTGTTGTTGGTCAGTTTCACGGGTGTAGCGTCACCTTCCACGGGATCTTCCACCTCGTAATAAGTGTCGAGTTCGGCGAGCACCTTGTTGAGTTCAGCAGTCTTTTCTGTCGGGCAGAAGCCGTCCATCAGTCGTAATGCTCCCTCGGCTGCGCTGTCCGAAGAGAGCTGGACTTTCTGCCAGTCTATGCTTCGGCGCAGTTCTGTCAACTCGGCACGTTTAGTGCCGAGATTCGCTTTACCCCAGGCTTCGATGCGTGCATCGGCAGCGGCGAGCAAACCTTTCAGCCCCTCAATATCTGCCAGCAGTTCGTTGGAGCTATGCTCGTTCAGTGTCTGTTCGTTGCAGGCCTCGGGCATCACAAACGGTTCGCCGTCGAGCGTTACGACAGCCTCACCTTGATGTTTGGTTACAGCCACGCAGTAGAGCGTGTCGCCATCCTGAGCCAGCACACTACCCCACTTCTCTTCAAATACTTTCTTGGAGCATGTAAAGAAGTGCAGGTCGTATCCGGCGGCTTTGAGTTCGGCTATGCGCTCGCTACTGAACGTGCCCCATACGGCCATGCGTTGTGCCTCTTTCTGCGTAGCCTCGATCTTCTGTGCTACAGCATTCCGCTCATTGATGAGTTGCTCGGGTGCTCCGGCTTCGATAAGGCGTTGCAGGGCATCGGCATCGGCAATGGTCTGACGCAGCTTCTCGTCATCAGCCAGGCCTTCGGCTTTCAGGGTGACATGTACCAAGCCTGCCTCACGCACCTTCTCGAGGAAGGCATCGTAACGGGAGGCAAGAACGAGAAACGTATATTTTTTCATTGACTCAATCATGCTCTGCACCCTCCTTTCCTTTGGCTGCTTCAGCGGCTGCTTCGCGCTCGCGTTTGCTCTTAACTATTTTCTGACTTGACTTGGAGAGGTTTTCCTCGTCTTCCATGAATCGCTTAATCTTGCGTATCGCATCCTGATATCCCGGAATCTGCACTTTCTCGAACAGGTTCACCTTCTGAGTCGTCTTTTTGCGGGCGTACTCAAGCAGGTCCACCTTACGGCGTACAAACTCCTGACGGATACCAACCTCTGCGATGGCTTTGAGTTGTTCGAATCCGTCAATAAACCACTTAGGCGACGAGAACAGGCTGAACTCCTTGGTGGAATATACCACCTCGTCGAGCACAGGCACTCGTACGCCGGCGATCTTCTTGATGGACATCCGTACGTCATCCACATGAATGAGTGACGTATCGAACTCACCCCAAAGCGCCAACATCTGATCGTAATCCTTGATGCGTCGGTTCACTTCCTCGTCGAGTTGCTTGATCTCGTCTTTCGCCTTCTTTACTTCAAGGCGCAGGGCGCTCTCCTTGTTCTGAAGGGTCGGAAGTGTACGCTGACGCATCTTCAGATTTTTCTCCAATGCTTGCAGCGATGTTTTGTTAAACTGATATGTAATAGCCATATAGATTTACTATTTGGTCATTTACGATTTACAAATTATTTTCCCCAGTACTTGTCCACAAATACCTGCTTGATGTTCACCTCTTCGGGTTTGAAGTGCTTTGCAAAGAGTTTCCATGCGATATCGAGCATCTCGGTGGTGTTGATGTTCACGTCGATAGCCAGGATATCGTTACTGTACTCCTTGGCGAACTGCAAGCAACGCTCATCGTAGTCTGTCAGGTCGAAGCCGTTCTCCTGTTTGGTCTTGGCATTGGCGGCGTCAGCATAAAGACGAACGGCGGCGTTCATCACCTGCGGGTGATCTTCGCGAGTCTTCTTGCCGGCTACCAGTTGTTTCAGACGTGACAGCGAACGGAACGGATCAACGATAACCTTACCGATATCCGAGTCACGACGCAGGTACAACTGACCCTCGGTAATGTAACCCGTGTTATCAGGAATAGCGTGCGTGATGTCACCGCCCGACAAGGTCGTTACGGCGATGATCGTGATCGAACCGCCACCGGCTTCCTCCGGGAACTGTACGGCTTTCTCGTAGATCTTGGCCAGGTCGGAATACAGCGAACCGGGCATAGAGTCTTTCGAAGGAATCTGATCCATACGGTTCGACACAATAGCGAGTGCATCAGCATAGAGCGTCATATCCGTCAGCAGCACGAGCACCTTCTGATGTTTCTCTACTGCGAAATACTCGGCAGCAGCCAGCGCCATATCGGGTACGAGCAGACGTTCCACAGCGGCGTTCTCTGTCGTGTTCACGAAGCTCACGATACGGTCAAGCACGCCGGCGTTGTTAAATACGTTCTTGAAATACAAGTAGTCGTCATTGGTCAGACCCATACCGCCCAGGATGATCTTGTCAGCCTGCGCACGCAGAGCCACGTTAGCCATCACCTGGTTGTACGGTTGGTCAGGGTCGGCAAAGAAAGGAATCTTTTGACCGGATACCAGGGTGTTGTTCAGGTCGATACCTGCTATACCCGTGGCAATCAGTTCCGACGGTTGTTTACGACGTACGGGGTTCACACTCGGACCACCGATCTCTATCTCCTTGCCTTCGATAGCAGGTCCGCCATCAATCGGGTCGCCGTAGGCGTTAAAGAAACGACCGGCCAGTTGGTCACTCACTTTCAGCGAAGGAGCTTTACCCAGGAACACCACTTCGGCATTGGTCGGGATACCTTCGGTACCTTGGAACACCTGCAGGGTTACCTCGTCGCCGATGATCTTCACCACCTGAGCCAGCTTACCGTTCACGGTAGCCAACTCATCATTACCTACACCCTGTGCCTTCAGCGAGCAAGTAGCTTTGGTAATCGCAGTAATCTGCGTATATATCTTTTGAAATGCTTTTGCCATAACATTTACAATTTAATCAGTTACTATTTACTATTTATGCTACTTGACGCTCTGCGAGCAGTTCGGTCAGTTTCTTGCGGTAATCCTCGAAATCAGCCGAGTGGAACTCGCTATAGTTCATCTGCTTGCACAGGTTAATCACGCGCTTGAAGTACTCGCTTACCTCCAGGAAGTTATCGAAGTTATAGTCGTGCTTGCAGATGTCCATTACCAGGTCAAGCATGTACTCCTGACGCTCCAGCGGACAAACGGCATCGATCTTGTCGAACGCATCCTGTTGCAGGATAACGAAGTCGATAACCTCGGATTTCCAGAAGTTCTCGTGGTAATCAACAGGTACGCCGTCGTCACCCAGAATGTTGATCTGCTCCTGAATCTCTTTACCGCGTTGCAGGTAGGTCTTCATATCGTTGACCTTGCCCAGCCACTCGCCGTTGATACGTTTGGTTATATAGTCGGCAAACTCGGGATACTCTATGTACTTCGAGTACGAGTCGATCGGGTTCACAGCAGGGTAACGTTTGCGGTCGGCACGTGCCTGCTCCAAGGCGTAGAAACAACGAGCCACTTTCTTTGTACCTTCCGTTACAGGTTCCTTCAGGTTACCGCCGGCAGGCGATACCGTACCCAGGAACGTTACCGAACCGGTCTCTCCATTATTAAGGTATACGTAACCCGCGCGTGCGTAGAAGGCACCGATGATAGCCGAGAGGTCCATCGGGAACGCATCCTGTCCGGGCAACTCCTCCAAACGGTTGGACATCTCACGCAAGGCTTGTGCCCAACGTGATGTCGAGTCGGCCATCAGCAGCACACGCAGACCCATCGAGCGGTAATACTCGGCAATCGTCATCGAGGTATATACGGAAGCCTCACGCGAAGCCACAGGCATGTTCGATGTGTTGGCGATGATGATCGTACGTTCCATCAGTTTGCGGCCGGTATGCGGGTCGTCCAGTTCAGGGAACTCGGTAAACGTTTCCACAACCTCGTTGGCACGCTCGCCGCAGGCTGCTATAATCACGATATCGGCTTCGGCTTGCTTCGAGATAGCGTGCTGGAGCACGGTCTTACCCGTACCGAACGGACCGGGGATGAAGCCTGTACCACCCTCGCATATCGGGTTGGCGGTATCGATGGTACGTACGCCTGTCTCAAGCAGCTTGAAGGGACGCGGTTTGCTCTTGTAAGCCATGATGGCTTTCTTTACAGGCCACTTCTGAATCATGTTCACCTCATGCAGGTTGCCGTCGGCATCCTCCAGTACGGCGATGGTGTCCTTAATTTTGTACTCACCTGCCGCCACAATTTTTTTCACGGTGTAATCACCTTCGAACACGAACGGAACCATGATCTTGTGCGGTTGATGGTTCTCATCCACCTCACCCAGCCAGGAAGCGGCTTGTACCTTGTCACCTACCTTGGCGATAGGCTTGAAGGCCCATTTTTTCTCTTCATCGAGCGGGAAGTTGTACTCACCGCGCTTCAGGAACACACCTGTCAGTTTATCCAAGTCGTTCTGCAGACCGTCGTAGTTACGGCTCAGCAGACCCGGTCCCAATGTCACCTCGAGCATGTGACCGGTGAACTCTACCAGGTCACCGACCTTCAGACCACGTGTCGATTCAAATACCTGAACGTACACGTTGTCGCCGGTAACCTTAATTACCTCTGCCATCAAGCGGGTGTCGCCCACATGAATGTAGCAGATCTCGTTTTGTGCTACAGGACCATCCACACCTACGGTAACGAGGTTGGCGATGATTCCTTTTACTTTTCCTTGTGTCATATTTAGTCTAATTTTATTCCTTTTTTCATATCCGCAACCAATGCACGGAATACTATCTCACCTTCCTCGATCGTCAGGTTATCCCAACGGTGGAGGATAGAAGCTTTCAGGTAATACGCGAGCACGGCTTCGATGTTGAACACCTCGAACAAGGTGCGGTCTTCGAGCCATTGCCAGCGCAGCGCGTCTATATGTCTCTCGCGGTCCATCAGGTCCTTGATGTCGGCTATCTCCACCACCTCCTTAAGGTCGGGAACCAAGGCTTCGAGACGGGCATTCTTGCCCATCGTCCCGCCTTTGCGCAGCTCCTGTGCTACCTCGTTGTCGCCCACGATCACTTTCTGCACATCCATGCCGTGCTTCATAGCCACCGTGGCTGCCAGCACGTTATTGACATCCATATTGTAGGCGAACCACTCGCGAACGAACTTATTGCGGCACGTCAGACCTTGTTCGTACAGCAGTTGGGTGCGGAAATCTTCGTCACTCAGGCTCAGCTCGGCTTTGCGGTCAAGAACGGCATCATCCTCCATCAGTTGCATGATGGATTCGTCATCGTTCTTGCGGCGTAGCAACTCCAGCAAAGCCTTGTCGGACTCTGACAGATGTTCGTTGAGTAACTCGAGCAACTGATCTTCCGACATCGCCGGACGATCACCCTGCGCTAACTCTTCGAAACCCGCTATTAAATATTCGTAACCCATATTAGAAAAGCAATTCAATCAGTTGCGGACGAAGGAACTCTTTGAAATAAGCAACGAACTCATCATCGCCGAACGCCAGTTTGTAGCCGCCATTTTTCGGTGCGATGGCAAAGGCTGTCTTGATGCCTTTCACCTCTTTGATCTCAACGCCTTTGTTGAGCAGCTCCTTGGCATTAGCAGCAAAGTACTTCTTGAGTGCCTCGGCATCCTTGGCTTCAATTACCACGTCCCCACCTTTGGCCAGTTGTGCAGCCAGGTCGGCAATCAGTTTCTGCATGAACTTGGCATCAGCCGTAGCAGCCTTCACGCTGTCGGCAGCCAACTTGTCGGTCAGCAGGTTCGCAACCTCGGTCTTGATGGCATTCACACTCTGCTCGGCATAGAGCTTCAGTTCCGAGCGGGTGTTCTTGTCCAACTCTGCGGCTGCAGCCTTGGCTGCATCCAAGGTCTGAGCAGCTTTTTTCTCGGCAGCGGCTATGATTTCGGCTGCCTTCTGTTCAGCCTCTGCTACGATGGCATTGGCTTGTTCTTTACCTTTCTCTACGCCTTCAGCGTAAATCTTGTCGGTTAATTCTGATAGATTCATTGTATTTGGATTTTTTAGATTATGCGGTTTTCAATATGTGTTTTTGTGACCATTTTGTGCACAATACACGCTTAACGGTACAAAGATACAAAAAAAAATGCATATTTGCAAATATTTTTTATTTTTTTTTGCAAAAATGCATATTTTTTTTCATTTTTATTCCAAATATGGAATATTTGTCGGTTTCCAGAGCTATAAAATGAGCATTTTTGATTCGCCCAGGATCAACCATGTGGCTATGCTGTGTGATAGCGATCCGAATAGGATAAACACGTGCCATATGGCGTGATAGTACTTGTGTTGTTCATCCAGATTAAAGAAGTACGCACCTATCGAGTAAAACACCCCTTCCGCTATGATCCACCAGAATGCCGCATGCGACATATTCTGCCACATAGGTATCATCACCAGCAGGCCTGCCCACCCCATAGCCAGATAGAGTACTAACGACAACTTAGGGTGTTTGCCTATGGCAACGAACTTGCCTATCACGCCCACCAGCACGCAAGTCCACAGGAAGGCAAACAGACTCCAGCCGCGCCAGCCGCCCAACGCCGTAAGGCAGATAGGCGAATACGATCCCGCTATCATCACATAGATTGATATATGGTCAAATATGCGCAGACGAGCCTTGTGTATCGGATGAGTTACCATATGGTACAGGGTCGACGAGCCGTACATCAGTCCCATGCCAACCATGAACAATATGGTGCCCAACATCTGCCAGCGCGGATTTACTGCCTGTGCCTCGTATGCCTGGCGGAAAGCCGGGAACATAACGCCCAGCGTCACCAGGAACGGAATAAGATGAGTCCATGTGTTGGCTTTCTCCTCATCCGACAGCCAATATAATATACCATTCTTTTCCATACCTATTGATTGATCGCCTCAAATCCTTTGCCGAACACGCCCGACACATTGGCCTGACTGACAAACGCATTCGGGTCAATATCTTTCACGATGCGCATGATCTGTGCAGCTTCGTGTCGCCGGGCAAGTACCGAAACCACATGCATCGGTTGCTTGGAGTACCAGCCCATACCATCCAGTATCGTCACGCCGCGGTTCACCGTCTGATTGATGGCCGTGGCTATCTCGGCATGATGTGCCTGCGAGTAGATAAAGAACTGTACCGACCGCCTCAGGTGCGTCATCATCGTATCCACCGACAGCGTGTACGAAACGGTCATGCACAAACCGTACAGTATCCTTCGCGTCTTGAAGTCCGTTATCTCCTGAGCCGTTATGCCCTCGTGCAGGAAATGTTCGGGCAACGGAAGCATATACGACGAGGCTATGATGATCAGGTCGCAGATGATCATCACCCTTCCCAGCGATATGTCGCGGTAATGATGTACAACTTTGGCTACTATATCCGTGCCGCCCGAGGAGCCGTTGTTCGACATCACAACGCCCAGCGCCACGCCGAACGCTATGCCGCCTACGATACAAGCCGATACAGGGTCGTCAATCAGCGGAGTCAGACGCACGGGGATGATCCTGTACCACATAGCCAGCGTCAACGTGCCGAACAAGGTGCGCACGCAGAAACGCCAATCCACCGTAAAGTACGCGATGATCAGCAGCACAATATTGAATACCAGGGTCGTCAGCCATACAGGTATCGAACCGCCGTACATGCCGAACGTATCGGGGAACATACCGCTCGTGGCATAGTAGATGATGGCACATATACCCGTCAGACCGCCCGACACGATGTTATGCGGCAGGATGATCCAGTTCACGATCAGAGCCATCGGGAACATAGCCAGAACGATGGCTATATATTCCACCGCACGCTTTATCGGGCTCGGAGCATAATGCCCGCCGTACAACTGCTCATGTAATGATTTTTTATTCATGTTTCAATCGCATTGTTTGCTTCATCCATTCACCCTTTCACTTCCTTACCGTTATGTGGAAGCAGCTCTGTTTGGCTTCGTACTTTACATATATCGCACCTGCACGCTGGTGATTGAGCAGCACCTGTCCCAGCACCAACTTCAGGTTGTCGGGATGCACATAGTCGCACGAACGCGTCACCTTGTCGTAACGCATGTATGCCAGGTCGAAGGTTGTGCCGTAGCAATGGCAGCTCTGCGATACCGAGTTGATGTTCCCGCTACGTTGCAGATACTTGATGTTCTCCTGCGTGCGGAGTACCGATGTCACGTAGAACCGATAATGCGGCAATCCGTTGCGACTCAGGATATCCGCCCACTCCTCGCCTATCGCATCCAGCTCCTTCTTGGCGGAAGGGATAAGGTACGGCTCCGAATGTGTCAGCTCGTCCACGATATAGTTCTTGCACGTCGTTACCTCCACCAGCTTGCTGCGCATACTCGCTGCATCATCATGGTCCTTGGGCGGATGAGGCAGACCGATCTTGCTCGCTACGGCATGCTGCTTCGATTGCAGATCGTTGAACTTAACGCGGTAATCGAACGTTCTGCCGGGATACGACACACGGTTCGTCTCGGCTATCTCCTCTTCTTTTTCTTGCGGCACAAACACCGCCTCGTCACCACGGCAATCCTTCGTCAGCACAATGACTGCCACAAGCACGACGACGGCTATTATAACCATCGTCGCCTTCGGATAATTATGTATATATTCTTTTATTCTATTCATCTCACCCTTCATCCATTCGCATTTCGACCATTACAACCTGCAAAGGTACGAAAAAAATTTGACATTTGCAAATATTTTCACAAAAAAGGCCTCTTGCAGGTTGCTTTTTGTTATTTTTGCGGTACAGATATATATTTGCGATTGGCTTTTGATTGGCTGATGATAGTGATTAAAGTCTAGGATTACCTAATGTTGCTATAGTGTTGCTATAGTGTTGCTATAGTGTTGCTATAGTGTTTCAGTAATGTTGCCTCTGACAATAAATTACAATGGTTTGATGGCTATGGCACACCCTCCTCCGGCAGCGGTGAAGAGGCGGAGTTTAGTCTTGCTCGTCACCGTCTTGGTGGTGATGGTGTATGCTTGCGGATTGGTCTTGTAGTGCGCATCCTTGGCATCGGCATAGATGGTAGCCTGGAACTTCTTGCCGGCAGGCAGGAAGCTGAGGTCGATGGTAGCCGTACGCGGGTCGCCGCCGTTGGTAGAACCAACGAACCATGCATCCACGTCTTTCTGCTTGCGCGCGATGGTAACGTACTCGTAGGGTTCGGCTTCGAGGTAGTAAGGCTCATCCCACTCCACCGGCACATCCACGATGAATTGGAAAGCATCGAGGAAGCGCTCGTAGGTTTCTGGCAGGTCAGCAGCCATCTGGAGGGGCGAATACAGCGTGACGTACAGCGAGAGCTGGTTGCACAGCGTCGTGTTCACCCACGCCTGGCGGTCAGGGTTGTACTTGGTCATGTCATTCTCGAACAATCCCGGTGTATAATCCATCGGTCCGCCGATAAGTCGCGTGAACGGCAGCATGGTTGTATGGTTAGGTGCTGAGCCATGGAAACCCTGGTACTCGGAGCCTTGCGCCGACTCGTTGCCAATCAGGTTCGGCCATGTGCGGCATATACCTGTAGGACGCACCGCCTCGTGGGCATTGACCATAATATGGTACTTAGCCGCCTTCTCGATGCAATACTGATAGTGGTCGATCATGCGCTGCGAGTAATGGTGGTCACCCAAGGGCAGGATATTGCCTACGTAACCCGACTTGACAGCAGGGTAATCGTAGCGGTTCATGAACTGATAAGCGGAATCGAGGCAACGCTCGTAGCTGCGAATACCGCCCGAGGTCTCGTGGTGCATAATCATCTTCACGCCTTTGCTCTTGGCGTAGTCGTGAATGCCCTCGACATCAAAATCCGGATACGGGGTTACGAAGTCAAACACATAGTCTTTCTCGTTGCCGAACCAGTCCTCCCAGCCAATGTTCCATCCCTCAACCAGCACCCCGTCGAAGCCGTACTTGGCGGCGAAGTCAATGTAACGTTTTACCTTGGCTGTGTTCGCGGAGTGCCGCCCATGCGGCTTGGCGTGGGTATAGTCGGTCTTGCCGATATGGATGGACGGGAAGTCCCATGTATAAGACCAGTCGCCTTTACCGGTAATCATCTCCCACCATACGCCTACATATTTCATCGGCTTGATCCATGAGGTATCCTCGATCTTGCAGGGCTCGTTCAGATTGAGCACGATGCGCGAGGCAAGGATATCCTTGGCCGTTTCGCCCACCATGATCACGCGCCAGGGGCTGACCGCATGGGTCTGGATGTGACCTTTCGTGCCGTCGATATCCGGCGTGAGGTGCGAACGGAAGACAAACGTTTTGTCATCCAGATCAAGGTGCATGCAGGAGTAATCAAATAAGGCTGCCTCGTGGATGTTAAGCCAAAGACCAAGATTGGTCTTTAGCAATAGCGGAGTTTGCACGCCGGTCTTGGAGAAGGCGGTCTGCGACAGGTTGGGCTTGCGCGTGCCCTCGCTGAGGTCGCGAATCTCGCTCAAGCGGGAACGCGTATATTCATACTCCTGGGTATCATAATCGCCGGATATCCAGTAGGCGGTGATATCGCCGGTCATGGCGAACTCCGTCTGCTCCTCTTCGATCACGAAGTAATTGAGGTTGGGCTGCTGCGGGAAGATGTAGCGGAAACCCAGACCGTCGTCGTAGAGGCGGAAACAGATCTGTATGCTGCGGTCTTTTGCGGGCTGTGTGATGGTGACAAGCATCTCGTTGTAACGGTTGCGGATGTTACGTTCCTCACCCCATACGGGCTGCCATGTATCGTCGTGGCTGTAGCGCTCCGAACCGGTGAGCACAAAACCGCTCATCAGCCCCATGCTGCCGGATGCGGTATTGAAGTCATTGAACTCGGCACGACCGCGCTCGCCGCGCAGGGAAAGCCCCAGATGCGAGGGACGAATGACGGTGTCACCCTTGTGCAACAGCCAATAGACCGGACGACCATCCTGCACGTCAAAATATGCAGTCAGGTTCAGCGACGGGGATTCAACTTTCTCTATGGCATGAGCAGGAGTAAAGCACATAGCGCAAAGAGCGAGAAGTAAGATGGATTGCTTAGCGTTCATGATATTTCAAATTTCAAGTTTCAATTTTCTGATTTTACTTTTCGATGACTACCATCGTCCAATATTGCAGGGCGGGCAGGTTGAATGTGAGTTTGCCGTTGGCATACTCCCACTCCACTTCTTGTGCTGCACCTTGCCTATAATCGGGTGTAGCTACCCATACGCGCTGCGGTCGGGCATTGAGGTCGATGGATACGGGTATATCGGTTAGCAGCGTCTGGGCGGGTTGGTTGCCATCGGTATCGCACCAGTCCAGATGCACGGCATTGCGGTACGAGAGCAGGTGAATCACATCGCGGTTACCAACCTGACGGCCTACGGTAGCAATCTGCCCGAGTTGCGGTTTCCACTGATTGAACGTGCATCCCTCACGGGTGCTGGTCACATCTACCCCGAACCAGTCGGTATTTGCCCCACCCTCGGGCATCTCGGGGCGTAGCAGTTCCTCGTACGCCACAGCAAAGTCGTAGTAGTGGATCATGGCGCGCTGCAGTTCCTCGGTCATCGACAAGTTATTGAGCGGGAAATACTCGTGGCAGAGCATGTGCTCGCCCAATTGCAAGATCGTACCTCCCCATGCAGATGCAGCAGCGGTAGCCATCAGCACACCGGGGGTATTGAAGTTTCCATGACCATTCAGAGCCTTATTGTAATTCATGTACGCCGCCAACACGGTCTGCTTGCCATTAGACCACGCAGTGTTGTCGGTGATGATGTCCGAGAACACTTTGAAGCCTGTGGTATCATTATGCTCCCAAACCTCGGTATAGCAGAAATCTACCGGTGAAGTTGCTATCTGTCCGTACTGCCCGAACTGCCATACGGCATTCATCACGAGCCGTTTGTCGGGGCGTGCAGTCTTCTCACCCGCGATGAATGAGCCGAAGTCCGCCCATACGACAACCTCATTGCCCTCGTAGTCATACACAATGGTCGGACGAGGACCTAACTGGTCGATCTGCCATCCGTCGAAGTTAAAGACGGAATAGACCTCATCGTTTCGCGCACTGATGTAATCCCGCCAACCTTGGCTATGCAAGTTAGCCAGGAAGATATTACTGCGGAACGGCTCACCTATCGTGTGGGAGTCCAACTGCGAGTGCTGCTGATCGGTGTACATCATCCATTCGGGGCTAACACCATCCTGTGCATAATCCTCCAAACAGCCGTTGGCCAGGTTGTAGTACAGCGTAAGCATGCCCCGTGCATGGGCGCCGTCGATATAATCCTGTATGGTCTTGCGGTAGCAGTTGCGATCCAAGATATCTTTCCATTCATTCATCGGATTGGCGGCACTGCCTGCCAGGGGGTGATGATGTTTCCAATGCCAGTCCTGGAACTGCAGGTAGTTGATGTGATAGCGTCCCAACCTGTTCAGTACGGTATTGATTTGTGCGTCCGACATATTGCTGAATGACGAAAGGAATCCGTTCCTCGGATACCGGCTTGGATCAGAAGATACATCTACACCGATAGCAGCAATCACACTATCGCGACCGTTGGCTTGGATAAACAATTCAGCCATATATCCCCGAAAATCATCAGTAGGCGGCTGCCAAATCCATGATAGTGCGTTGACCTGCTCTTGACCTATAACCTGCCCCAGATGCATGTAACGGACTTGCATGTTCTGCGCGGGCAGTTCTTTTAGGGTAAAGGTCACAGCCTCTCCGGGCAGATATGCCACCTTATCAGTGCTGACCGGATCGGGCACAGCATTCGCCACATCGGTATGTGAGGTGATCAGGATCGTGAGCGTACGGGTGTTGACATCAATCGTATATTCTCCGGCGACAGGTATTTGCCATTTGTAGTCAGGATACGCCTCTTCGGTATCGCGGTAATGCATCTTCGTGGGGTCTTTATCATCACGCACGTAGCACGGCAGCCACTCTTGATTGGATAGAAGCAGTTTGAACTCACCCGCACTGAGCGTTCCACTCCATAGGAAGTGTTGCTCGTCGTCCAGATCCGTGTTCATCGGCGTTGCTTCCTCAACAAACCAGCCTCCCTGTGAAGCATCGCCTATCATATATAGAGGATCTATCACGCGGCGAGTGATGGATATGGAAAAGTCACGAACATTCACATCCACCATGTACCTGCCCTCTTCGTCTATCTCCCACTTGTAGTCCGGGTAATCCTGATCTACCTCGCGGTAGCGGATCTTGGTTGAGTCTTCGGCATCACGCACAAAGCATGGGAACCAATCCTGATTGGTGGTTAAGAGTTTCAGTTCACCGGCATGCAGTCTTCCTGTCCAGGTGAAGTGCTCCGAGTCGTAGGCATCCATGCTCATCGGTGATGCATCCCCGATGTTCCAACTCCCCGGAGTGGCATCGCCTACAAGGAATAGGGATGTTATATGTTCGGGAAAATGGATATCCACAAATATGATACTGTCTATCTCGTCGACATCAACGGCATAGGCGGTTACGTCACCTTTCATCACGCGCATCTCCGTCCTTGTGCCCGCGTAAACGATTGACACAATAGCGAGTATTAACGGTAATAAAACCTTTTTCATCATATTATTAAATTATTTTCATTCATCCCCTCACCCATTCATCCTTTCACCTACTTCTCCACCACGATCATCGTCCAGTACTGCAGAGTAGGTACGGTAAGTGTCAGCGTACCGCCTTCGTACTGCCAGTCGGCTTCCACAGCCGCACCATGCTGCCATTCAGGTGAAGCCAGCCACACACGTTCAGGCTTGCTGCTCACATCAATAGATACCGTTATGTCACGGAGCATCGTCTGCTCACCTTGGTCGCCGTCGGTGTCGCACCAGTCGAGATGTGTCGCGTTGCGGTAGGAGAGCAGATGAATCACGTCGCTGTTGCCCACATGACGACCTACAGTAGCAACCTGATTGCGTACCGGTGCCCACTGGTTGAACACGCACTTCCCGTCCGTGCAGGTCACATCCACACCGAACCAGTCGCTGTTGATGCCTGCGGCAGGTTTATCGGGACGAAGCAGATTCTCGTAGGCTACGGTAAAGTCGTAATAGGCAATCATCGCGCGCTTCAGTTCGCCGGTCATCGAAAGATTGTCACCGGGGAAATACTCGTTGCAGAGCATATGCTCACCCAATTGCAGGATCGTACCACCCCACGCCGTAGCAGCTGCCGTAGCCATGATGATACCAGGAGTGTTGAACCATCCGCGTCCTTTCAGACCTTTGTCGTAGTTCAGATATGCTGCGAGCACGGTCTGCTTGCCGGCTGACCAGGTAGCGTTGTTCGTGATGATGTCCGAGAATATGGCATAACCGTTGGTGTTGCTATGCTCCCACACCTCGGTGTAGCAGAAGTCTACGGGAGCAGGTGCTATCTGTTCCTGTTGGCCATATTGACCTACGGCATTCATCACCAGACGTTTGTCGGGTTGCTGATCTTTCATGTAGCTGATCAGCGGACCAAACGAACTTGCCAGATCAACCGATTTGCCATCGTAGTCATATACGGCCGTGGGACGCACACCGAGCTGGTCGATCTGCCAGCCGTCGAACGGGAACACGGCATACACCTCGTCGTTGCGCTCCGAGAGGAATGTGAGCCACTCTGCGTTATGTGTATTCACCAGATAGATGGAGCTCTTGAACGGTGAGCCCAGTGGATGGTAATCCAGATTACGATGCAGTTTGTCGGTATAGAGCATCCACTCACGACTCACGCCATCGGTCTCAAAGTCCTCCAATGCCCCGTAACCGAGGTTGTAGAACAAAGTAAGCATCCCGCGACGATGCGCTGCATCGATATATCCCTGCACCGTGGAACGATAGCAGTTACGGGAGAGGATATCCGTCCACACATCCATCGGCTGCACAGCACTGCCACCCAGCGGGTGATGATGCTTCCAGTGCCAGTCCTGGAACTGCACATAGTTGATGTGATAGCGGTTGAGGTCGCTGATGACTGACTCTATCTCACGGATCGACATGTTACCGTAGGCTGACAGGAATCCGTTGCGGGGGAAGCGTTTGGGGTCAGAGGACACATCTATACCTATAGTGGCATATATGGTATCCTTGCCATTCACCGTGGCGTGCAGTTCTGCCATATATCCACGGAAATCCTCGGCAGGCGCAGTCCACGACCAGCTTGTAGCGGTTACCGGCTTGTCCTCAAGGATCTTGCCCAAATGCTGATAGCGCACCTTGACATCGCCTGCAGGCAGACTGTTGATGCTCAGCTGCACCGTTTCGCCGGGCTTGTAACAAGCCTTGTCGGTACTGAGCAGGTTGGATATATACGTCTCACCATAGGTGATCGGGTCATGCTCCGGCTCGATCGTATTGCATGCCGTTGCCGCAACAAGCAGCATGGCAATTAGTGTATGATACATTGTTTTCATCATAAGGCGAGGAATGAGATGGTGTTGTTCTTGATATCAATCGTTATGCTCCAGTTACCTGCCGAGGGTATGAGCCACTTGTTGTCGGGGTCGCCCGTGTGGATGTCGTACGTGCCATTCTCCTCAGGAGCGCAATCCGGCGTGGGCGCATAGATCATCTCGCCCGACCAGTCGTGCTTGATCTCCGTGGGGAACTTGATCTGCCCGGCATTGAGCGGTCCCTCGTAGGTGAAGATGTCCACCTCGGGATGCGATAGCTCGGTAACAGCATCCCAGCTCCAACCGCCCGGAGTGGCATCGCCGATCATATAGATATGGCTGTATGTCTCCTCCACCGGCGGCTCACTGTGGGATATGATAGCCATGGTCAGCGACCGCGTATCCACATCGATGGTGTAATTGCCGGAGTACGGTATCTCCCACTTGTAGTCGGGGTAATCGTCTTCAATCTCGCGGTAGTGCATCACGTCAGCATCCGTCTCATCGCGCACGTAGCAAGGCAACCAACTCTCGGTGGAGGTGAGCAACTTGAATTCGCCCTGGTACATAGGTCCGCTCCAGGTATAGTGCCCGGGATCGTCATAATCGATGAGCATGCTCGTAGCCCGCTCCAGCGACCATCCGTTCGGCGTCGCATCGCCAATAAGGTAGATCTCCTGTATCGGGGCATTGAGTTTGACGGCAAGCTTGATGACAGGCGACACCTGCTCGTCACCCGTCTTGACCACCTTGGCGCGTACGCGCAACTCAAAGGAGTAGAACTGCTCATCCTGAATGTCGTCAAAGGCCTCCTTGAGCGTATCGGCCAGCAGCTCGTGGCTGAAGGCCAACGTACGATCCATGGTGCGACCGACAAGCAGTTGTAATCCGCCTGCAAAAGCGTTTCCCTCCTTGTCGATATCTATCGTATAGGAGATAGCCGAGCCTGTGCCGTTGTTCGTGCCGGCTGTCCAGGTCAGTTGCAGTGCCGTCTGACCGGCTAACTGCGGCTTGCAAATGACGGTATCGGCTGATGCGGTAAGAATAAGTTTCTCGTCGCGCTGCGGTTCATCTACCGGTTGCTCGCAGGATGTCATACCAATCAGCACAACCGACAGGAAACAGAGTATGTATTTCGTCGTTTTCATTAGTAGCCGGGATTTTGGGTTAATAATTCGTTGGCCTCAATCTCCTGCATCGGTATAGGGAAGAGCAGATGCTTGGATGTGGCATTGGTCTTGCCGATGGAGTGCAGGAAACTCAGCGCATAGTTGTTCGGATAACGTATCATGTCAAACCAGCGATGCCCCTCGAAGGCAAGCTCTACACGCCTCTCGTGGATGATCTTGTCACGCATCTGTGCTTGCGACAATCCTTCCACTTGGCTGCGGTTGCTTAGTCCGGCACGTTTGCGCACCTGGTAGAGCGGTGCTTCGGCTTCGGTGGTACGACCCAGCTCGTTCAGGGCTTCCGCCTGCATGAGCAGCACATCCGCATAGCGGGTAACGACCCAGTTCTGGTTGCTGGTGTTATAGTCAGGCGACTGCGACTTGGTGAGCAGGAACTTGCGGACATTATAGCCTGTCGTGGAGTAACTGCTTGAATAGGTATAGCCGTCAAATGTCGGGCATCCGGCATAGAACAGCGTCTTGTCACGACGCAGGTCACCGGGCTCATATTGTCCGGCAAACTCCGCTGTAGGCTGGTTCCAACCGTAGCAACCGGCTGCCATACCCGAGTTACGCGGACCTTGGAAGGTACTGATCCACGATGCCTGGTTCTCGTTCGACCAGAAGTCGTGATTCGTCTTGCCGTAATACTGGATCTCGAAGATCGACTCTACCCCATTCTGCTTGGCGGGATTGAAGTTGTCGGCATAGTCGGCTGCCAACTGGTAGCCCATAGCGGTTATCTCCTCGCAGATCCTGACTACCTCGTTGTACTTGGTCACATCAGGCTGATAGGTCAGATACACGCGTGCCAACTCGACCATAGCAGCCTCTTTGCTGGCACGACCGATGTTCTTGGCGCTGTATGCACTGCGTTGCGGCAGGCGTGCTATAGCCTCCTGCAAGTCCGAAATGATCAGTGCATACACCTCATCCACCGAGGCACGAGGCATCTTCAGGTTACTGTCAGAGGTGAGAGGCTCCGTAGGCATCGGCACACCGCCGAACAAACGAGCCAGTATGAAGTAGTAATGTGCACGCAGGAAATGTGCCTCGCCGAGCATACGGTTTTTCAGGTCATTCTCGATCTGCATACCGGGGACCTCTTTCAGCACGAAGTTACAACGCAATATACCCGGTGAGGGACCACGCCACAGGTCAAGGGCGGAAAAGTTGTCGGCTGTAGCTATGAAGTTCGCCATTTCTGTCGTCTCCAGGCCGTCCGATCCTCCGCCGGCGCCTACCACGCTCTCACCGGCAATGATGTCCAATGTCCAGATACGCATGTTGTACAGTTTCGCCCACTGCAGCGGCTGATAGCAGGCGTTGACGGCTGCCTCGGCATCCGCCGCGGTCTGGAAGCCGTTGGTGGTATCCACCGAGTCCCAAGGCTGACGCTCCAGGAAGTTGCAGGAAGTTAGACCGCCTGCAAGCAGGCTCAAAGACAAAAGACCGCTCACGCTCAAAGACAAAAGACTCTTTTGACTTTCGACTTTCGACTTTCGACTAAATATATTCTTTCTCATAATCGTAGCCATTTAGAAGGTGATATTAAGACCGAACGTAAAGTTTCGCGTCAGCGGATACACATTGCTGTCAATACCGCTGCCACCGACTTCCGGATCCAGACCTTTGTAACGCGTGAGCGTGTACAGGTTCTGACCGGATATGGAGAATCGCACCTCTTCCATCAGCGCTTTTTGCGTATATTGCTTGGGCAGCGTATAACTTACCGTGACGCTCTTGAGTCGCAGGTAGTTGCCCGGCTCCAGGAATCGGTCACTGACGCGGTTGTTCTTGTTCGGATCGCTGAACACGGCACGCGGCACGGTCGTGTTGGTGTTATCCGGACGCCAGCGGTCGAGCACCGTGGTCATCTGGTTCTGGGCTACAGACATCGCCTCCAGGGTGGAACGGTTGCCGTTATAGATCTTGTTACCGGCAGCACCTTGCAGATACACCTCTACGCTGACACCGTAGAAATCGAAACTATTGCTCATTGAGAAGGTCCATGCCGGTGTAGGCGACCCGAGAACCGTACGGTCGTCCTCATTGATAACGCCGTCGTTGTTCAGGTCCTTGAAGCGTATATCGCCCGGCTGGGTGCTGGTGTACGCATCACTACCGATGGTCTGCACGGCATGTGCGTCAATCTCGGCTTGCGACTGGAATATACCATCGGTCACATAGCCGTAGAACGCAGCAACCGGGTAGCCTACCTTATGGATATTGCAGTCGAAGTACATCGGCACATCATCGTTGAGCGACAGCAGGCGGTTGCGGTTGTAAGCAACGTTCACCGTTGTGGTCCATGTGAAGCGGCTGCTCTTGATGTTCATACTATTCAGGCTGACCTCCACACCCGAGTTACGCATACGGCCGGCATTGATATTGGGCACTGCCTCATCGGAGTAACCGCTGCTGATTGGCACGGACATCGGCACGAGCATATCGTTGGTATTCTTGATATAGTAATCGACATTCGCATGCAGGCGCTGGTCAAACAGCGACATATCAACACCAACATTGTACTGCTCCACGGTCTCCCAGCGAACGTTCGGGTTCGGCAGCACCCACGGTGCAAGTCCGGGCACCTGCTTGTCGCCGAACACGTACTGAACGGTCTGCAACTGGCTGGCGTATGCATAGTTGCCTACACTGGCCTGGTTACCTGTCTGACCATAACCGGCACGGAGTTTGAAATCCGTGAGCCAGAATGATTTCTCAAACCACTGCTCCTCGCTCATGCGCCAGGCTGCTGCTACCGAGGGGAATATACCCCAGCGGTTTTTCTTTGCAAATCGGCTCGATGCGTCGGCACGTACCGTGGCGGTAATCATATATCTGTTCGCGTACCCGTACGTGGCGCGCGCCATGAACGAGAGCAACGACCACTCGCTGCGGTTGCCGCCTATAGTCGGCTCCAGCAATCCGTTGCTCAGCTGGCTGGCGGTCTGAGAGATGAAACCCTGCACCGCACCGTTCATAAACTCGTAGGTGTTCGCCTGCATCGACGAACCGATCATCGCCGTTATCGAATGATCGTTGATCGTCTTGTTGAAGGTCAGCGTGTTATCCCACAGCCAAGTGATGCTCTTGTTGAAACTGCGGCTGCGCTCCGACTCCGGCTGCGCTATGGGCTGCCAGTCATATTGCGGAGTCCAGCCCTCCGAGTCCCAGAACAGCATCTGCATGCCGAACGTGGTGCGGAAGATGAGCCAGTCAACAGGAGTAATCTCGGCATAGATGTTACCCAACAGGTTATAGCCCTTGGTCTGACTCTGGTTCTCCATCATCTTGCCGATGGGGTTAGCTATGTCACCTACATACATCGCCAGGCCTACAGGTCCGGCCCATGAGCCGTCCTCGTTCTTGATCGGTTGCGTTGGCAGAGCACGCATCGTGTTCTGGATGTCATAGTTGCCTTGCGCCTTGATGTCGTGATTCAGACTCAGTTTGTTGCCGAAACGCAGCCAGTCAAACAGCTTGGTATCATGGTTAAACTGCAACGTAATACGTTTGTAATCTGTAGTCTTGATGATACCTTTCTGGTCGTAGTACGCTCCGGATACGTAGAAGTTGCTTCTCTCCGTACCTCCGCTATAACTGATCGCGTAGTTCTGCGTGGGAGCAAACTGATAGAGTTCGCTCATCCAGTTTGTACCATCGCCCAGGGCTGTCGGGTCGGCAAACGCTGCATTCTGAGGCTGACCGGCAGCGGCCATCATCTCGTTGTGCAACGAGGCAAACTGGTAGGCTTTGAGCAGAGGCAGAGTACGCTGGATCTGGTCGAAACCGAACGAAGCTTTCAGGCTGATATGCCCCTTCTCGTTACTACCCTTCTTGGTTGTGATGATCACTACACCGTATGCGCCACGCGAACCATAAATAGCGGTAGCCGAGGCATCCTTGAGCACATCCACGCTGGCTACATCATCCATGTTGATCATGTTCAGCGGCACATCGGTCGGTACACCGTCGATCACGATCAGCGGCTCGGAGTTGTTGATACTGCCTATACCGCGGATGTTCAGACTCACGTTGCTACCCGGAGCACCGGAACCTGTGACTTGCAGACCGGCGGCGCGACCTTCCAGAGCAGCACCAAGCGACGGCGAGGGCTGCTTCTGCAGATCCTTGTCGCTCACCTGAGCTATACTACCCGTCAGGTCACTCTTTTTCTGTACACCGTAACCAATCACCACAACCTCTTCCAGGAGTTCGGTACTCTCTTTCAGAGTGATGTTGACAGGGGAGCTGCTACCTACTTCCAACTCCTCGGTGTCATAGCCCATGTAACTGACAACGATCGTTACCGGAGGGGGAACGCTTAGAGCGAAGTTGCCGTCGAAATCGGTGATGGTTCCGTTCGTTGTACCCTTCACCATCACATTCACACCGATAAGCGGCTCGCCTGTGTTATCCACAACTACGCCGCTGATCTGCGCCTTGACCGACAAGACGATACATAGCAGAATCGTTAGAATGGAGAAAAATCGAATACTCTTCATACGTATCGGATTGTTAATTTTTCATGATAACTGTTTTCTAAAAAACGATGCAAAGTTACAACTTTTTTTTCACATACGCAATAGCGCGCATGAAAAAAGTAGTGAGTTTTGCGCCCATAAAACTCACATATCACTGATTACCAATCACAAGTACAATAATCCCATATATCAAAAAAGTAGTAGTATTTATACTCCGAACGAGGCCGATTTATAGCATTGCAACCTTTTTCTCGAAACTATCCCTGTCCCCCTTAGCCATATTTCGCATGCGCGTGCGTGCATTAAATATTGTAGATATAGAGTAACGCAGGAACGATGCTATCTTCGCACTGTCGGTTATTCCCAATCGTATGCAACATAGTACACGCAGGTCGGTATTGAGTCGTTCGCCCGGCTTAATGCGGAACTCCGTGCCATCTACCATCAGTTCCTTGACATCGTTGATGAAGTTGGGGAAGATATTTAGGAACGCCTCGTCGAAATTGCGATAGAAGGTCGCCAACTGTTCCTGAGTAAAATGGTGCGAAGCCAGTTCCTGTTGCACCTTGGCTATCTCGTTGTTCTTGATTTGCTGATTCAATGCTTTGCGCCACGAGTCGAAGCGGTCGATCAGCAACGACGACATCTCCATATACCGTCCGACATATACGGCTTTAATCTGGTCACTTTCCTTCAGGTCGGAGTATGTCGCCTGCAGCTGTTTGTTCAGCGACGCTAACCGCCTACGCTGCCGGGCATTGTACAGCAGGAACACCGTCAGCAATGCGGCAACGAGCACTATACTACTGAGGAAACCTATTAAGAGTCGGTGACGAGCCTCATCCTGCCGTTGATAGGCGCTCTCGATAATAGGATAAAGCATACCTAACTCAATCGTTCTGCCGCGTGCACAGCCGGCCTTGGCATCCTCGATGGCACAACGCATATAACGGTAGGCATTATCCACATCCCCTTCACTGTATAACAGTAACGCCAATTCGCGCAAAGATATATACTCCCGTATGGCAGCCTTCATATCGCTGCAGGCGGATAGGATCAGCTGCTCTTTCTCTTGCTCTTTCATGCCCAGCTGATGGTAGATCTGTGCCTTGGTGATGGCGCTGATGGCTTGCTGATCGGCTCGGACAGCATGTTGTGATTCATAGCGGGTCAGCAATTCCAGTGCCTCGGTGTACAGCCCCTCCGCACATAGCCCGTCGGCATGCACTACCTCTTGATAGAACGACCCCGCCTCCTGTACATGCATCAGCGAGTCGGTATATAGCCGCTTCAGAGAGAGGTAGGATGCCTGCTGATCCACGGTCATCGCAAAATCCGCCATCAAACCATACAACGTGCGACGTAGATTGTAATAATACGGATACAATACATCGATCACACCTGTAGCTGACGAGCTGTCAAGATACTGTATAGCCTCATGATACAACCCAAGACGCATCATCACTTCCGACGTATTCATCTGCGCTACCTCGCGGTAAAACGCGTCATCTATACTTCGGGATAGAGCCAAACGCTTGTGGGCATATACCTGTTGCGAATCAATATTGAACGCACGATACATGTCATACATCCTGCCATATCGGTCAAACAGTTCGAGATCACTCATCCCGGTAACCGGCATGTGGCATAACGAATCCAACGTATCTTGATACCGGGCATGTATGACATAACGTCCTGCGATCAAGGTATCCAGCTCACGCAGAGCCGGATCCTTGTTTTCGCATGCTCCTATCCCTACTAACAACAGGGGAAGCAACAGCAATATATATTTACCTGTCCTGTTTCTCATTAACAATTTAAAAACTTGACATTCTCCCTCTTCCAAGGGGGCGCTGAGGGCATTATTCCTTTACCGTAATCAGCAGCGACATGTCGCAGTTGCGCAGGATCTCGACCATCTTGTCCTCATCGAAGGCTATGCAACCGCCGGTGTAGGTCTTACTTCCCTTGACATGTACGAAGATAGCGCTGCCCTTGGGATAGACGCACTCCTTGTTGAAATCCGTCTCTATGCCATAGTTGTACTGCGGCTGGTAGGAGTACATCTCTTCGCCCTTGCACGGATGGTGAACAACGGCGGTATCGATGATCGTGTTGTAGTACTCGCAGTCCTCGTCACAGGCAAATGTCGAGGGGGTGATATCTCTGTACGGCATCTTGGTGCCCGGGTTGGGCTTGATACCGAACGCTGACAACGGACGCAGCGTGCCGGTAGGGGTCTTGGCATCACCTTCGCCGGTCTTGCCTATACCGTTCTTGCCGATAAACACGTCGGTTGTGAACAGCACCTTGCCGTCAACGGTCAGACGCGCCTTGGCAGCACTGCCCTGTACGTCATATACCTCCAGCAACTGACCTTTTGTTGCGTTCTTGTCCTTGCACGAGGCCAATAATACACTTGCGCCGCTGATGATCAGGGTCGCGGACAATACCCAAAGATTGATTCGTTTCATATTTCTATATGTTTATTTGTTTTCTTATAGTAATGATTATAGTTTCTTGCCCGTCACGTCGTAGCGTTCGCCGTTGCGGATGATCACTACGTGACCATCTTCGATGAGCTTGTAGGGAGAGGTTACGGGTGAGGGGTTACCGGTTACGGGAACAAGCAAGACAGGCGCACGGAGCGAGCCATGGTGGCTGTCGGGGACATAATTGACGATTTGACGATTGACGATTGACGATTGATTGTCCGATTGCTCATAATTGACGATTGTCAGCGTCTCGCCGTTCATCTCGAAGCGGAGCTCACCTACCCTGTCGCTCTGGATGGTGAGGAAGTACAGCGGCTCATCGTTGATGTAGATAGGCTCAGCTACGGCTGCCAACTCATCGCCGACGTATACATTGACGATTGGACGATTGACGATTGACGATTGATTGTCGGATTGCGCATCATTGACAATTGTTGCAATCATCGTCATGTTGCTCGAAGCCTTCGGGTTGCTGAATGCTGACTGCTGATCGCTGACAGCCTTCACCCGCTTCGGCGCACTTGCCGCAGCGTTCTTCACGAACTTCATCGTGACGGAGCCTGTGCCGTTGCGACGGAGCATATAGCCCTGGCCGGGTTTGAGGGTCTGCAGCGAGCCTTCCCACTTGCTGTTCTCTGTGAAGACGGCGAACTGGGTGCGGGACTTGATGATGTCGCCTACGGTAGCCTTGTCGAAGTAGTCGGCCAGTGCGTCCCGTGTGGACATCGGTTCGCTGAGCAGGTAGGCGATGCCGTTCCACCCCTTGCGGATGGTGAGCGTGCGCTGTTCGTCGGTGAGCGTCTTGCCCTCGACGGTGGTGTTGAAGCCGTCGTGTACACGCATCATGTACATATTCTTGTAGTTGGTGGTGCTCAGGCTACCTTTCCACGTTGCGCTATCCGGCGTGACAGTCAGTTCGGCGAACGACTGCGCGGTCGGCGACTTGATAAGGTCACCCTCGCCGAAGCCGGACTCTATCGGGAAGATGTAGTCGAGCTTGGCGTTGGTCGGACGCACGTACCACGATACCCAGTTCCAGCCTTGGTCGAACGACAACTGCTGTATCTCACCGGCGGAGGTGCTCAAGCGGATAGGCTCGGCGGGCGATATGCCGCGCATGGCATTAGCCTGGAACTTCTGGCGAGCCGAGGGCGTGAGGTTGTATATCTTACCCGTGGATGCCTGCCAGAGCTTGAACGAGAGCGGCTTGCCGTTCATGTCGTTGTTGCCGTAGATGGTCAGATAGACGTAACTGGTGTTCGTCTTGTCGGCAAACGTGTTGTTAGCCAGACCAACCAGTTCGCCATCGCAGAACACAGCCACCTGATCGAGCTCATCGCTGTCGTAATAGCCGATGCCGTACTCGCTCTCGATATACACCTGTCCGCGCAGCGACATCGTGTTCGGGTTGCTCTCCTGGTCGATGCGGCTGCTCTCCCATGGGCAGCGTGCCTCCACCGTATATTCGACATACAGCGGTTCGCTCAGTCCGTCCTCGTCGGTCAGATAGACGATGTCGGTATAGACACCAACAGGCATCTCGTAGTCCGGGCAGAAGTGTAGCGCTTTGG
>Ga0310696_10002316_pt1 | contig 25595 bp, 20 predicted proteins | sample AusTroGonzalo_MG_4_FD_203885 | JGI IMG/M metagenome (GOLD analysis project Ga0310696, IMG submission 203885) | Bovine rumen microbial communities from tropical cattle in Woodstock, Queensland, Australia - Gonzalo_02 (v2) (version 2) | ecosystem: Host-associated > Mammals > Digestive system >...
AGATTTCTTTCAGATGATTAGTTTGATTTTGATTGATGAATCTTAAGAGCTAGCTCTTAGAAGTTCATCCAACAAAATAAAACCTTTGTTCTCGAACAAAGCAATCCATGAAATGATTGTCATCTGAAAAAAGAAATGATTCGAGCAATTCGTGTAATCCGTGTTCAAAATTTTAGAGTTTTTCGTGCCTTTAGATGTGGAAAAAGAATATTTCAGTGATATCCGTGATTTCCGTGTGAAAAAAGAAATTAAAATGTAACTAGAAAGGAGAAATAATGTATGGACGAAGGAAAGAAGAAGATCGTAGCGGAAGTAATCCGCTTCATCATCACAGTGCTTGGCGCACTACTCGGAACCTCTGCGCTGCAATCATGTGGCTTGCTCTAACGGTCTGCGACCTGTAACCCCCAAGGGGTGGCTAAAGGAAAAAGGAAAAAGGAAAAAGGAAAGGCTGGCGATTCACTCGCCAGCCTTTTGTCTGATTGATTTACTCGTTGGGAGTTATGTTTAAGTATTTCAAGAGAACCTTCCGGATTTTCTCTTGGGCTTCGGGAGTCTCACCTACAGCCTGTGCTTTTTTGGTGAGTTCAGGGGTCAGTTTTGAAGTTTTCTGGCCTATTGGAGAGGCTAGATAGGCATTTATCTGCTTCAGTTCGTCGAGCGTGAAATGTTCTTTGTAGAAACTCATCGTTAGTTCTTTCAAAGCGGGCAATAACACATCTGACATCTCCTTTACCAATGGGTCAAGTTGTTCTGCCTTTATCGATCCCTGTTCGACCAACGGCTTCAGCTGTGAAGACATCGTTTCCGCAAAAGTCTCTGGTGTACGCGACAACGTAAAATTTCGGTCGATTTCTGCCTTCCACTCATCGTCCTTTGTCTGCGCCTGTACAGCTACCATCGTTAGGAGCAGTACCACAATAACATAAATCCTTTTCATACTAAAATCTGTTTATCGGTTATTTCACTTCCTGCTGCAAAGATAATGAATAATTCATAATGCAAAACGCATAATGCATATTTTTTTAATGTAAAATGTAAAAAATAGAATGTAAAAGGCGGATTGAGAAAACATAATGTCACTCAACTGTCAATCTGTCAGATGCGGATGCCGTATTCGTTCTTTACTTCGGACATGACGAAGGTGCTCTCCCACGAGGCGAGGCATTCGATGGTGCCGAGGGTGTTGAACACGAAGTCCTGGTAGCTTTTCATGTCGTGCACCTGTATCTTGAGCAGGTAGTCGAAGCTGCCGGAGATGTTGTAGCACTCGGTGACCTGGGGGATGGCATCGATCTGGGTGATGAAGTCGTTGACGATGTCACGATTGATGCGCTTGAGCTTCACATTGCAATAGACAATGAAGCCTTGATTGAGTTTGTCGACATCGAGCACGGCTGTGTATTTCTTGATGTAGCCTTCACGCTCCAAACGCTTCATGCGCTCGTACACGGGCGAAGAAGAAAGATGTACTTCGTTGGCCAGTTCCTTGATGGTCAGTCTGGCGTTGGATTGCAGGACACGCATGATCTGCAAATCGATGGAATCTAATGAGGTCATGATATAAAGTTGAAAGTTGAAAGGCAGTTTAAAAAGTTGAAAGTCCTCCCTCCCTTTGGGGGGAGTTAGAAGGGGGCCGCTCATTCTGCAGAAGGAGCTTTTGAGGGCTCATTGCAGAAGATTATTCTGTAATTCGGTTGCAAAAGTAGTGATATTTTCTGAATTGACAAAATAGTTTGGAAAATAAATACAAATAATCGTAACTTTGCAGCGTCAAAAGTTGAAAATTGAAAGTTGAAAGTTGAAAATTAGACTCTAGACGCTAGACTTTAGACTTTAGCGAGTTGAAAATTGAAAACTAAAAAATAAATAAGAATAATAACAAATTAAAAGAAAGGAGAAACAAATTATGGCAACTAACAATTTACATGTCGAGACTTTAGCACTTCATGTGGGACAGGAACAGGCTGATCCAACAACTGATTCACGCGCGGTTCCTATTTATCAGACTACTTCGTATGTATTCCACAACTCTCAGCATGCGGCTGACCGTTTCGGTCTTCGTGATGCAGGTAACATCTACGGTCGTCTGACCAACTCAACTCAGGGTGTGTTCGAAGAGCGTATCGCTGCCCTCGAAGGTGGTGTGGCTGGACTGGCTGTCGCTTCGGGTGCTGCTGCCATCACTTACGCTTTGCAGAACGTGTTGCAGAACGGTGACCACATCGTAGCTGCTGACAACCTCTATGGTGGTACATACAACCTGATTACCCACACGCTCACTACTCAGGGTGTGAGCAACACCATCCTCAACGTGAACAACCTCGAGGCGCTCGAAGCTGCTATCCGCCCTAACACAAAGGTGATTTATGCTGAGACATTCGGCAATCCGAATTCGGATGTGACGAACTTCGATGCTATCGCAGCAATCGCTCACAAGCACAACATCCTGTTCATCGTGGACAACACATTTGCTCCTATCCTCATCCGTCCAATCGAACACGGAGCAGACATCGTGGTACACTCAGCTACGAAATTCATCGGTGGTCACGGAAGCAGCTTGGGTGGTGTTATCGTCGACGCAGGTAAGTTTGATTTCAAGGCTAATGCCGACAAGTACCCTACCCTCGCAAAACCCGATCCTTCGTACCACGGAGCAGTATTTGCTGACGTAGCCGGAGCTGCTGCATTCGTCACAAGAATCCGTGCCGTCATCTTGCGTGACACAGGTGCAGCTATCTCACCATTCAACGCATGGATACTGCTGCAAGGTGTGGAATCGCTGCCATTGCGTATAGAGCGCCACGTGGAGAACGCGCTGAAGGTTGTGGACTATCTGGCCAAGCATCCAAAGGTAAAGAGTGTGAGCCATCCTGCACTCGAGTCGCATCCTGACCACAAGCTCTACCAGAAGTACTTCCCTAACGGTGGTGGTAGCATCTTCACCTTCGAAATCAAGGGTACGCAGGAGGACGCATGGAAGTTTATCGACGCTCTGCAGATCTTCTCACTCCTGGCAAACGTGGCTGACGTGAAGAGTCTGGTGATTCACCCATACACCACCACTCACTCACAGCTGAGCGAACAGGAACTGGCTGAGCAGCACATCACGCCTACAACCATCCGTCTGTCAATCGGTGTGGAACATATCGACGACATCATTGCCGACCTCGATCAGGCATTCAACAAGATTTAAACTTTCAAGAAGAAAAAAGGTCATAAAATAATAGGAAGTTAAAGTGGAAGTTAAAAAGGAAGTTAAATAGGAAGTAAAATAGGAAGTAAAGCCTGCAAGCAGGCAGGGAGTTATGCGCTGAAGCGCAGGACGATAGACTGCAGGTGTTAACATCAGCAAAGTTCCGTCCATGAGCAACGCTCATTAACTTCCATAAGCAAAGCTTGTTAACTCCCACAGGCAAAGCCTGTTAACTCCCTTCGATAACTTCAATAAAAATAGAAAAATTAAAAAAATATCATATATTATGGGAAAGATTCATAAAAGCCTGGCCGAGCTGATCGGCAAAACACCTCTGCTCGAGGTCAGCAATATAGAGAAAGAAGAAGGCCTGAAAGCACGCCTCGTAGTGAAACCCGAACTGTTTAATCCAGGCGGAAGTGTGAAGGACAGAATAGCGCTGTCGATGATTTCTGTAGCAGAAAAGGACGGTACGCTGAAACCAGGTGCTACCATCATCGAACCTACCAGCGGAAACACCGGTATAGGATTGGCTTGGGTAAGTGCCATCAAAGGTTATCACCTCATTCTGACGATGCCTGAAACGATGAGTATTGAACGCAGAAAACTGCTTCAGGCTCTGGGTGCAGAACTCGTGCTCACTCCTGGTACAGACGGCATGAAGGGTGCTATCGCGAAAGCCATCGAGCTGAACGCATCGATCAAGGGTTCGCTGATTCTGCAGCAGTTTGACAACCCTGCCAACCCTGCTATCCACACCTTCACCACAGCACAGGAAATCTGGGAAGACTCAGACGGAAAAGTGGATATCTTCGTAGCTGGTGTAGGTACAGGTGGAACGGTCAGCGGAACTGGTCAGGGACTGAAGGAACACAACCCAGACATCAAGGTGGTAGCTGTTGAACCGGATTCATCTCCAGTACTCTCAGGCGGCAATCCAGGTCCTCACAAGATTCAGGGAATCGGTGCCGGATTCGTGCCTAAGAACTTCAACAAGGAGTATGTGGATGACATCATCCGCGTAACCAACGAAGACGCCTTTGCCGGAGCACGTCTGCTGGCACATAAAGAGGGTCTGCTGGTCGGCATCTCATCGGGTGCTTCATTCCACGCAGCTCTGCAGTTGGCTAAACTGCCTGAGAACGCAGGTAAGACCATCGTAGCATTGCTCCCAGACACAGGCGAGCGCTACCTCTCTACCCCACTCTTTGAGTTCGAATAAGCCATAATGAATAACTCCCCTTGTCGGATGAGATGACTCATCTGACGATAAGAGTCGACTCGCTCCGAGCCGGCTCTTAGTTTTTGCATGAAGAGTGATTTTGATGGTTTTTTTCTTAAAAAACGTGAAGATGTAGTAGTTATGTCGAAAAATATGCTTACCTTTGCAGTCCGTTTGCGCATTCGTGCGCGCACGAGATTGAATGTAAAATGTGAAATGTAAAATGTAAAAACGCTTCACGAGAAAACGAAACTTGTAGATGAATAATTTTGATTTTGACGATTTCAACTTATTAGACGACTCTCCTCGTAATGCCTCGATATCCATCATTTCGGACATCGATGCGACGAAGACCAATATATTCGAAACAGAAATCAGCGAAGAGAAGGAAATACCGATTCTTCCGCTTCGTAACACCATGCTGTTTCCAGGCACCCTGCTTCCTATCACCATCGGACGCCGCTCATCGCTGCGGATGATCAACGAAGTGAGCAAGTCGGGCGAGGTTATCGGTGTGTTCAGTCAGAAGGATGACTCAGTGGACAGCCCTGACGCCAGCGACCTGTACGAGTATGGTGTAATAGCAAAGGTGGTGAAGGTGCTGGAGTTGCCTGACGGTAACCGCACAGCCCTGATGCAGGGATTCAGCCGTGTGGGATTGAAGGATGCTCACGACAACGGAGACTATCTCGTAGGGCACGTGTTCCAGGCAACAGAAATGATACCCAACAACCGCGACAGAGAGTTCAACGCGGTGGTCGAGGCTTGTAAGGACGTAGCTGAGAAACTGTATCGCAGTAGCGAGTTCAGAAATTTCGATGTGTCGTTCAACCTACGTAACCTTTCGAACAAGACATTCCTCATCAACTTCATCTGTGCCAATCTGCCTGTCAACAACAAGGAGAAGATTGACCTGTTGCGCGAAAGCAACATGACCCAACGTGGTTTCATGCTCCTTGGACTGCTGAATCGCGAATACCAGTTCGTATCGCTCAAGGCAAGCATCCAGATGCGTACTCAGGAAGACCTGAACCGTCAGCAGCGCGAGTTCTTCCTGCACCAAGAGATGAAAAACATTCAGGAGGAATTGGGCGAGGATTCGGAGAGCGACATCATGGGATTGCAGAATCGTGCCAGGAAAAAGAAATGGAACGAGAAGACACGCGAATTCTTCAACAGGGAAATCGGTCGTCTGCAACGCATGAATCCACAATCGCCTGACTATCAGACACAATATGACTACCTCGATACCTTCGTCAGCCTTCCTTGGAACGAAGGTACGAAAGACAACCTGAACCTGAAGAATGCAGAGAAGGTTCTGAACCAAGACCACTTCGGTATGGAGAAGGTGAAGGAGCGCATCCTGGAACATCTGGCTGTGCTGAAGACACGTGGCGACTTCAAGAGCCCTATCATCTGTCTGTATGGCCCTCCAGGAGTGGGTAAGACCTCACTCGGTAAGAGCATCGCACGATCGATGAAACGTGAATATGTGCGCATGTCGTTGGGAGGACTGCACGAAGAAGCAGAGATACGCGGACACCGCAGAACTTATGTGGGAGCGATGCCCGGACGCATCATGAAAGGTATTCAGCAAGCCAAGAGCTGTAACCCGGTATTCATCCTCGACGAGATAGACAAACTGGGACAGGACACCTTCCACGGTGACCCATCATCTGCTCTGCTTGAGGTGCTCGACCCTGAACAGAACAGCGCCTTCCACGATAACTATCTGGATTGCGACTTCGACCTCTCGAAGGTGATGTTCATCGCAACAGCCAACAATATCGGAACCATCCCTGCCCCACTGCTCGACCGTATGGAGCTTATCGAAGTGAGCGGATACCTCACAGAGGAGAAGATTGAGATAGCCAAGCGTCACCTCATTCCTCAGCAGCTGAACAAACTCGGAATGGAAGGAACCGGTATCAAACTGACACCAGCCGCTATCGAGAAAATCATTGAGAACTACACAAGGGAATCGGGCGTTCGTGAACTCGACAAGAAACTGAACAAACTGCTGCGCAAACTCACACTGGAATATGCCAAGACGGGCGAGCTGCAGAAGAAGAACATAGGAGAGAAAGACATCGAAACCCTGCTCGGACCTGTAGAATTCACTCGCGACAAGTATCAGGGTAACGACTACGCAGGAGTGGTGACCGGATTGGCTTGGACAGCTGTAGGTGGAGAAATCCTGTTCATCGAGACCAGCCTCAGCAAAGGCAAGGGACAGAAGCTGACCCTCACAGGCAATCTGGGCGATGTGATGAAAGAGTCGGCCGTGCTGGCACTTGAATATATCAAGGCACATGCCGAAACGCTCAGCATCGATCCTCGTGTGTTCGACAACTGGAACATCCATATCCATGTACCGGAGGGTGCCGTTCCGAAAGACGGACCTTCGGCTGGTATCACCATCGCAACCTCGATTGCCTCAGCACTCACCCAGCGTAAGGTTCGTAAGAACGTAGCGATGACCGGTGAGATAACCCTGAGAGGAAAAGTGCTGCCCGTAGGCGGTATCAAAGAAAAGATTCTTGCAGCCAAACGTGCAGGAATCACAGACATCATGCTCTGTCATGAGAACGAGAAGGACATCAAGCAGATTCCTGAGATATACGTGAAAGGCGTCACCTTCCACTACGTGAAGAACGTAGAGGATGTGTGGAAGTTTGCACTCCTTGACGAGAAGGTGGCAAAGCCGATTGAGTTTACTATCGAAGAGGAGAAGAAGGAAAAAGACTGAATATGCCATTAACGTTCACCCTTCAACATACAGACGCTAAGAGCAACGCAAGAGCGGGATTGATTACGACCGATCATGGTCAGATCGAGACCCCTATCTTCATGCCCGTAGGTACCGTAGGAAGTGTAAAGGCGGTACATCTGCGCGAATTGAAAGACGACATCAAAGCACAGATTATCCTTGGCAACACCTACCATCTGTATCTGCGTCCGGGATTGGATGTAATCGAAGCTGCGGGCGGACTGCATAAGTTCAACGGGTTCGACCGTCCGATGCTGACCGACAGCGGAGGATTCCAGGTATTCTCGCTTGCAGGCATCCGGAAACTGAAGGAGGAAGGTGTTGAATTCCGTAGCCATATCGACGGGTCGAAGCATTTCTTCTCGCCCGAAGGCGTGATGGACATCGAACGCACGATCGGTGCCGATATCATGATGGCACTCGATGAATGTCCTGACGGTAAGTCGGACTATGCATATGCCAAGAAGTCGCTGGAACTGACAGAGAACTGGTTGGACCGCTGTATCAAACGATTCAATGAGACAGAACCGAAATACGGCTATCATCAGGCACTCTTCCCTATCGTACAGGGATGTACTTATACCGACCTGCGTCAGCGTGCTGCAGAAAATGTAGCCAGCAAGAACGCAGAAGGAAACGCCATCGGAGGATTGGCTGTGGGAGAACCCACGGATGTGATGTATGAGATGATTGAAGTGGTGAATGCTATCCTTCCGAAAGACCGTCCACGATACCTCATGGGAGTGGGCACACCCAGCAATCTGCTTGAAGCGATAGAACGAGGAGTGGATATGTTCGACTGTGTGATGCCGACCCGTAACGGTCGTAACGCGATGTTGTTCACACGTCACGGAACCATGAACATGAGGAACAAGAAATGGGAGATGGATTTCACACCCATCGACCCGGAAGGCACCTCGTATGTAGATACAACCTACACAAAAGCATACTTACACCATCTGTTCAAAGCCCAGGAGCTGCTAGCCATGCAGATTGCCTCCATACACAATCTGGCATTCTATCTGTGGCTCGTGGGTGAAGCACGCCAGCACATCATCGCAGGCGATTTCTGCGTATGGAAAAGCAAGATGGTGGAAGAACTCGGAAGGAGGATTTAGAAGAGGACGGAAAGCAAGAGGTAATGAAAAGACCAAAGTGGAACATAAAGAAGATGAAGCGGCCAGAGAAAGTCAACCAATTGACAGAATGGCTGAACGAGCACTCTCCGCTGTCGAGACTCGACCGATACATCATCGGTAAGTTTCTCGGCACCTATTTCTTCTCTATTGCCCTCATCATCAGTATTGCAGTCGTGTTCGACATCAACGAGCACATCGACAAATATCTGTCGAAGAATGCGCCTGCAATGGAAATCATCAAGTACTACCTCAACTTCATCCCCTACTATGCGAACCTGTTCAGTCAGCTGTTCGTATTTATCAGCGTGATCTTCTTCACGACCAAGCTGGCAGAGAATTCGGAAATCATCGCCATGATGTCAACAGGCGTCAGTTTCAAACGACTGATGCGTCCATACATGATATCAGCAGCCATCATCTGCGTGCTGACTTTTGTGATGGGAGCTTATATCATTCCTCGTGGAAATGTGGAGCGAGTGAAATTCGACAACACCTACAGACGAAGATATGCTGTGACCTATACCAGCAACGTACAGCTCGAAGTAGATACAGGAGTGATTGCCTACCTCTCACGTTACGAAGACAACGTGAAGACCGGCTACGACTTCACCCTCGATAAGTTCGTCAACAAGAAACTTGTCAGTCATCTGCAGGCTGCTATGATCCAATACGACACCCTGTCGGAAGAACCCAATCACTGGATTATCAAGAACTACATAGAACGTGACCTGCAAGGTATGCGTGAAGTGATAACGAACGGAAGCCGAATAGACTCCGTCATCAATATGCAACCACAGGACCTCCTGATCCAGAAAGGACAACAGCAGACGCTGACAAATCCGCAACTGGAACAATATATCGACCGACAGAAACAACGAGGATTTGCCAACATACAAGCATTCGAGGTTGAATACTGGCAACGAGGAGCCTCCTCGTTCGCAGCTTTCATCCTGACGGCCATCGGCCTGTCGCTCTCGGCCAAGAAACGAAAGAACGGAATGGGTATCGCACTTGGTGCAGGACTGTTGCTAAGTTTTGCATATATCATGTTCCAAACCATCTCTGCCACCTTTGCCATCAAAGGGAATTTCCCTCCGATGCTGGCAGTATGGATTCCAAACATCATATTCATCTTCATCGCCATATATTGCTATAAACACGCACCGAAATGACATCGCTCGCAATCGACATAGGTAACACCAGCATAAAATATGCAGTATTCAGCAATCAATCCTTGATTCACGACGGAAGAATCATGGGACATGATGTTGAACAGCTGGCAAACGAGATGGAGGAATACCACCCTACTCATGCCATCGTGTGCACTACAGCATCTTTGACGGAAGAGCAACAGACGACACTACGACAAATCACCAAGCATACGATGTTCCTATCCCACATGACCCCAATCCCGATTCGGAACTTATACAAAACTCCCGAGACATTGGGAATGGACCGACTTGCAGCCGCTGTGGGAGCCTATATGCAGGTGCAGAGTAACGTATTGATTATCGATATGGGAACAGCCATCACCTATGATTTCGTGGATAGCGTAGGGAACTATCGTGGAGGAAATATCGCCCCAGGCATGCAGATGCGACTAAAGGCTCTGCACGACTACACCGCACGACTTCCGTTGGTAGCAGCAGAAGGAGCGCATCCTCATCTTGGCGAGGATACAGAAACCGCCATCCGTTGTGGTGTAATTGATGGAATAAGATACGAAATTGAGGGGTATCTGCGTCAATTTTTCTTAAAATATCATAATCTTTCTGTATTTTTTACGGGTGGAGACGAATTATATTTTGAAGATGAAATAAAAAAGCGTATTTTTGCAGACAAATTGCTAGTTCTCAAAGGACTGAACGAAATATTAAGCTATAATTTGAAATGAAACGACACAAAATACAATATCTGGTGATGATGATGTTTGCATCATTGACCGCAACAGCACAAAATGGTGTAAACTCTCCATATAGCCGTTACGGATTCGGTGTGCAGGCTGACAGATCGATGGGATTCAACAAAGGAATGAGTGGAGTTGCACAAGGATTCAGGAGCGGACAGATTATCAATGTAGCCAACCCTGCCTCTTACTCAGCGGTCGATAGCGTTACTGCTCTCTTCGATGTCGGTATGACACTTCAGAACGGTAATTTCGAGATGGGGAATGTACAGCACAACGCACGCAACACCAGTTTGGATTATGCAGCTTTCCACTTCAGAGCCACTAAAGGTCTCGGAGTAGCGATGGGTATATTGCCCTATACCAATATCAACTACTACATGACCTCGAAAAGCGAAAAACTCTCAGGAAACGAAGATATCTTATCAAAATATTCCTACAAAGGGGATGGCGGACTGCATCAGGCATTTATCGGTGCCGGATGGGAGATATGCAAGCCTTTATCAGTCGGATTCAACGGCAGTTTCCTGTTTGGAGATTATCAACATATTACCACGATGGAGTTTGAGAACGAAACAAATGCCTATTCACTGGTTCGCAGCTATGATGCAGACATCTCCACATGGATGGTTGATTTCGGCGTGCAATTCACCCAACCGATGCGTAAGACAGACAAACTCGTGATCGGTTTCAATTACGGATTAGGACACAACATCAACAACAGAGCTATACGATATACCGAGACCATCAACTCTTCGACAGCGGTTTCGAACGGTGTCACATCAGATACATTGAAGAATGCATTCCAACTGCCTCACACCTTCAGTGTTGGAGCCACCTATTATAAAGGAGCAAAACTGCAAATAGGTGCAGACTTTGAACTTCAGAAATGGAGTAAATGCAAGTTCCCTGTACAAGATGCAGCCGGACAGTATACCTCAGCCAAGAACCAGTTAAACGACAAAATCCGCATCTCTGTCGGATGCTCCTACACCCCTAATCCGAAGAGTACAGCAAGACTGAGCGATCGTATTTGCTATAAGTTCGGAGGATATTACAGCAAATCATATGCGAATACCGACCAATCAATCATGAAGACCGACAAACCATACGAGTTCGGACTATCGGCCGGTGTTTCTATCCCAATATCAAATAGGAATGTGTATATCAACGTCCCAAAACTCAATCTCAGTGTTCAATGGGCTCATACCAACATCCCTTATGTATCAACGGCTAACGCAACCCCTACCATCGGGAAGCTGACAGAAAACTATCTGAGATTCTGTGTAGGACTCACATTCAGCGAACGATGGTTCTACAAATATAAGATGGAATAACATTACCAACACGAAAATTAAACATATCGACAGTTAAGAAATCTAACAATTAGAAATAAGCATTTAGGATTATGAAGAAAAAAGTATTATCTGCCCTCGTAATGGCAACCGTAGCAATCTGCTCATACGCACAAGGCTACGCAGGAACAACCTTCAACGATCGAATTGGTCACGGTCAGGACAGTCTTGACGTTATCAACCAGTTCAGTCTGTATCGTGAAGAATTCAAGAACAAGAACTACGAAGAAGCATACAACTGTTGGAAAGTCGTGATGGAGAAAGCACCACTTTCACAGATCCGTATCTATCAAGATGGAGATATCATCTGTCAGGAACTGCTCAAGAAAGAGACTGATGCAGCAAAAAAGCAGGAAATCTTCAACACCATGATGGATATGCACGATACTCGTATCAAGTTGCTTGACGACCTGAACTCATTTGCAACCAAACTCACAACTACGACAAAGGGTAACATCCTGTGCCGTAAAGCTTACGACTACTTCTATTACAACCCAAAGCCAAACTACGAAGAGGCTTACAAGTTGTTCCAGGAAGGTATCAATGACCTTGGTGAAAACGTAGAAGCTTATATCCTCTACGGATACATTCAGTGCTCATACAACCGTTTCCAGAACAAGAAGGACGACCAGTCTCGTGAGGACTTCATCAACGACTACATGAACTGTAACGATATCTGCGAACGCCTGCTCGACGAAGCAAAGCAGTATCCTGCAGAAGTGATTCCAGCAAACCCAGAATCTGAAGATTCTACTGAATGGGAAGAGCGCGTCGTTCTGTCGCCTGAAGCAGAGAAAATCATCAAGAACTATCAGCCTACTCAGGATCTCTGCAACGACCTGTTTGTTAAGTCTGGTGCTGCCGACTGTGATGCGTTGACAAAGATTTATGAAGGTAAGGTAGAAGGTGCAAAGCAAGATTTGAATCAGCTCAACACTATCCTGAAGATTCTTCAGAACTTCGAGTGTGACAAGTCAGAACTTTATTACAAGGCTGCAGACTACGCATACGAGTTGAACAAGACTCCAAGTGCTGCATTGGGTAAGGCTGCAAAATTGCTGAAGGCTGGTGACTCGAATGGTGCCATGAAGTATCTGCAAGAGGCCATTGAACTCGAGGATGATCCTGTAAAGAAAGGTAAGACCGCATTCTCGATTGCTCAGATTCTGTACAGCAAAGGTAACGTCAGCGGCTGTCGTCAGTATTGTAATACAGCACTCCGTTACATCCCATCAATGGGTCGTGCATACTTGCTGATTGCCAACTGTATCGTACGTAGTGCTCCTGGTGCCAGCCAAGATACAGATGCCATGTTGACACGTAGCTACTACTATTGTCTCGCAACAGACAAGTGTTTGAAAGCAATGTCGGTTGACCCATCATGTGCAGGACGCGCAAACAGCCAAATCGCAAGTTACAAAAACGGATATTATCCAAAGAGTGAAGCGTTCTTCAAGGGTCTCAAAGCTGGACAATCGGTATCAGTTATGGGTGAGACAACCACGCTTCGTCTTCGCTAATCTTTGAAGGCTGTTAGACCTTTCAAAACGTGAAGACGTTATCCAAAATAATTATTGTCAGTCTCATGGGATGTATGCATCTCATGGGACTGTTCAGTTGTCAAGAAGAGGATAACGGAACAGTAGTAGACATCCAGAACAGGGAAGAGGAACCGATTCTCAAAAGCATAGGAGTCAGCACACTCATTTCAGACAGCGGTGTCATTCGCTACAAAATCATTAGTGAAGACTGGTTCATCTACGACAGAAAAGATCCTCCGTACTATTCGTTCGAAAAGGGATTGTTTCTCGAGAAATTTGATGAGAGCTATCATGTTGACGCCTTCATCAATTGTGACACAGCTTACTACTACAACACACAACGCCTTTGGGAGTTGCGAGGACGGGTATGCGTGAAGAACTTAAAAGGCGAAACATTCAAGACATCATTGCTCTTTTGGGATATGAGTCAACGCCTGATATACTCACCTGCTTATATGGTGATTGATGGTATAGAACAAGACCTTGACGGCTACGATTTCAGGTCAAACGAATCCATGACCGACTATATCATCCACTCATCTTCAGGAGCATTCCCTATGGGCGAAGACCGTGAAGTTCCTCGTCCAGATGACCAGCAGCTCATCATGTTCCAATCTGACTCCAATCAAGTCAACACGACTCTCTAAAGAGAAAAAGCGTCATCCTCTATATCAAAAAGACACCTTATTATTAAAATTTACAAGTAATAAGTGTATTGTTCAAAGATTTTTTTGTATCTTTGTGCGATTTTTGCAGATAAACGTAAAAAAAACAGATATTATGGCAACATTAGGAAAAATTAGAAAACATGGAGTATTGCTCGTAGCAGCAATTGCTATCGCACTATTCCTCTTCGTAGCAGGCGACCTCGTCAAAGGGGGTGAAAGCCTGTTTCAGAAAAATCAACAGACAGTAGCACAAATCGATGGAGAAGACGTTTCTATCCAAGATTTCCAGAAACTGTTTGAAGAATTTCAGGGCTATTATGAAATCGTCAATGGTTCTTCACTCTCAGGAGAGGATGAGCTGAACCGCGTGAAAGATGAAGCATGGCAGACTTATGTTCAGAATGCACTCATTCAGAAAGAGTGTGACGCACTTGGGCTGACTGTCACAGATGCAGAAGTGGCAGAAATCATCAAGAACGGACAGAGCCAACTGTTACAGGTTCCTATCTTCATGAACCAGCAGACTGGACGTTATGACTATAGCTTGGTTCAAAGTTTCCTTACCGAATATAAGCAATTAAAAGAATCAGGCGCACAGATGCAGGATGTTTATGAGAAGGCATACAAGTACTATATGTTCGCTCAGAAGCAGATTCGCAACCAAAGCCTCATTCAAAAATATCAGATTCTCCTTTCTAAGTCTCTGATTTCAAATCCTATTGAAGCAAAGCAGAACTTCGAAAGCCGTTCAAATGAAACAGACGTGCTGCTCGCATCTATGCCTACTTCACTCATCGCTGATGACAAAGTAACTGTTACAGATGACGAAATCAAAGCAAAATTCAACGAGGACAAGGAGCAATACAAACAGATTCTTGAGACTCGTGACATCAAATACATTGACGTAGCTATCACTCCAAACGATGCAGACAAGAAAGCGGCAGAGGACGAAATGGCTAATGCATTTGATCAGTTGAGTGCAGCAGAGAACAACACAGAGGCAGGTAACATCTGTCGTCTTCTGACCAGTCAGGTTCTCTATACAGACATTCTCAAGAAGAAAGAGGCATTCCCTCAAATGATTGCTAATTTACTTGACAGCACCTCTGTTGGTACTGTATCAGCACCTAAGTATGATGCGATGACCAACACATACTACACATTCAAGGTTCTTGACAAGCAAACAGAGGCAGATAGCGTTCTCTATCGCCAGATTGTCGTAGCTGGAGCAGATGAGGCAAAAGCACAAGCATCTGCAGACAGTATCGTAAATGCGATCAAGGGTGGTGCATCATTTGCAGAAGTTGCAAAGAAATATAATCAAACATCTGATAGCACTTGGGTATCAACCGTTCAGTATCAGAGCAGCCATTTGGACACAGACAATGCTCTCTTTGTCACTACAATTTATGGCATGCAGCCAAACGAGATTAAATCCATCAAACTCTCTAATGGCTACAACTTTGTACTTCAGGTACTCGAAAAACGTAATCCAGTTCAGAAATACAACGTTGCAGCAGTCGTAAAGACTCTCAACTTCTCTGACAACACATACAATACTGCATACAACAAGTTCAACTCATTCTTGGCAGAGAACAATACTGCAGAGAAGATTGAAGCAAATGCAGAGAAGGAAGGATATAGCTTGATGCCTTATCCTGACCTTACAAGCAACAGACATAATGTAGCAGGCATTCATGGCACACGTGAAGCTCTCAAATGGATCTTCGATGACGCATCAGAGAAAGAAGTAAGTCAACTCTATGAATGTGGCGACAATAATCATCTGCTTGTTGTTATCCTTGACAAAGTAAACAAGAAAGGCTATCGTCCACTTGACAAAGAATCTGCCAACATCAAGACCATACTGATGAATGAGAAGAAAGTAGCTCAGCTCGCTGAACAACTCAATGGAGCAAAGAGCGTAGCAGATGCAAAAGCAAAGGGAGCTACTGTTGATACCATCAGCCACATCTCATTCGCATCACCTGCGTTTATCAGCGCAACCGCAACTTCTGAACCACTTATTAGTGCAGCTGCAGCAAAAGCACAAAAGGGTGCATTTGTTGGTCCTATTAAGGGTAATGGCGGTGCATACGTAATGCAGATTGTTGATAAGACAAAGACTGCTGACAAGTTCGACGCAAAACAAGAAGAAGCACAGGTTTCACAAAACCATCTCCGTGTAGCTCTGCAGACGCTTATCAACGTTCTCTATCTACAAGCTGATGTAACAGACAACCGTTACAAGTTCTTCTAATCATGCATCTATAATTTAATAAGGTGTGTCCCACTGCGGGATGCACCTTATTTCATTCCAATACTAATCATCTTTTATTCTAATAACACTAACCATGAAACGCATTCTTTTATCACTTCTCATCATTCCATTCTTTCCGCACATTATCAATGCACAAGTAGGATTTGGTGATGCCCAGTTGTTTAACGACAATTGGGAGTTCGTACTCAACGAATCCCCCACCCTGCCTCCAAGCACTGCTGGATGGAAGAAAGTGGACGTTCCCCACGACTGGTCGATTGAAGGGACACCTTCGCGAGACCTCGCCAGCTGTACAGGCTACCTTCCAGGTGGTATAGGCTGGTATCGCAAGACCTTCACCGTAAACGACTCAAAACCCAAGCACTATATCTATTTCGAAGGCGTGTACAACCGTAGCGAGGTTTATCTCAATGGTCACCTGCTGGGCAAGCGGCCCAATGGATATGTGTCGTTTATGTATGATCTTACTCCTTATTTAAAAGCAGGAACAAACGAACTCTCCGTACGTGTAGACCACAGCCGCTATGCCGACTCACGCTGGTATACAGGATCCGGAATCTATCGGAATGTGTGGTTTATCAGCGCCGAAGAGACCCATCTCGCACAATGGGGAGTGAGCTATGAAGCCAAGAATGTGACAGCCAAAAGTACCAATATCCATGTGTCTGTCGAAGTTGAGAAAGGAAATCGCAATCTGAAGGACCTCTCCGTAAAAGCCTCCTTGATAGATGCTCAAGGGAAAAACGTCAACTCCAAACTATCAACTTTCAACTCTCAACTTTCAACTCTCAACTTTCAACTCTCCATCTCTAACCCACATCTGTGGAGCGTCAATACACCTTATTTATATACATTACATGTTGACCTGCTGGCCGATGGTAAAGTAATCGACCAGACCGACACACACGTAGGTATCCGTTCCCTTCAGTTCGACCCTAACCACGGCTTTGCGCTCAATGGCGAATGGATGAAGGTGAAGGGTGTGTGCATCCACCACGATGCAGGCGTACTGGGTGCAGCCGTTCCTCGTGAGGTTTGGCAACGCAGGTTCCTCTCATTGAAAGAAATGGGCGTGAATGCCATCCGTATGAGTCACAACATGCAGGCTCCTGATGTTTACGATTTGGCTGATGAGATGGGATTCCTCATTATGGACGAAGGAAGCGACGAGTGGGAATATCCCAAACGCAAATGGTTGAAAGGATGGAATCAAGGTACTCCGGGCTATGATGGCACCTACGATTTCTTCGAAGAGTGGATTGACCGTGATATCGCCGATATGGTTCGGCGTGACCGCAACCATCCGAGTGTGTTCCTATGGAGTGTCGGAAACGAAGTTGATTACCCCAATGACCCCTACTCCCATCCTATTCTCGACGGAGACAATGCCGGCATCAATCAGCCTATGTATGGGGGTTATAAGAAAGATGCACCACGTGCTGAACGAATCGGCACGATTGCAAAACGTCTAGCGACCATCATCCGCAACATCGACCCCTCTCGTCCTGTGACGGGTGCAATGGCCGGTGTGGTGATGAGTAATCAGACCGAATATCCAGAAGCTGTAGATATCTGTGGCTACAACTACACAGAGAACCGCTATGTCGAAGATCATAAAGCCTATCCTAAACGCATCATCTATGGTAGCGAAACCAGTACCAATCTCGCAGCCTGGAAAGCCGTACGTGATAATCCACACATATTCGGACACTTCGTATGGACGGGCTACGAATACTTGGGAGAGTCGGGAGCATGGCCGTCTCGCGGATTGGGCACAGGACTCATCGACTTTGCAGGTTTCCTCAAACCTCGAGGCCACTTCTTTGCTTCCCTCTGGCGCACCGATCCCGTAGCCTATATCGGCACACAAGCTATCCGAGGAGGTAATAATCAATGGGGAGGAAACAATCGTGGGAATCGCAACGGGCGTGTGAACCTCTCTACTGACGCATGGGACAATTGGAACTATCAGGACGGACAGACCATCCGTGTACTTTGCTATACCAATCAGCCTTATGCCCACTTGCTTCTCAACGGCCGTGAAGTCGGAGAAAAGAAAGAGCGTGACGACAATACAGGCATCATCTATTGGGAAATCCCATACGAAGCTGGCACGTTACGAGTAGAAGGATTAGACAAGAGCGGACCAGCAACCACACACTATGATATCCGCACTCATGGTGAAGCAAAGAGCATCTCTGCATTAGAAATAGTAAATGGTAAATCATCAAATAGTAAATGTCTTCATTTGCTCATCAACATCGTCGATGCTCAAGGCATTCGGGTTCTGGATTATCGAAAGGATGTAAAGTGTGAAGTCATCAGTGGTGGGAAATTACTCGGACTCGAGAATGCGAACAACTCCGATATGTCTGCCCCCAAGCAAAACCACAAGAATGCCAATCGAGGACAGCTTCTTGCATACATCTTACGCACCAACCCTTCCGCACCGGCTAAGGTACGCATCACGGCAGAAGGACTCGATCCTATCGAAGTAAATATCTGATGGTTTATTAGTACCAACGTATAGAACTTGAATAGCTACTCTTCTTATCGTACTTGAGAGCATCAGTCAACGTACTTGCGTTAGCACGCAGGGTTATGTTATATGAAGTAAAGGTACCAAAGACAAAGCTACAACTGATATTGAAGCAGTGCATGTCGCGCGAAATATTACATGTGGTCATAGATATCGCGTGATTGGTGAAGTCGTAACCAGAAGAGAAACTGGCATTCCAAGAATTAGACAGTTTGATGGTACCCGAGAAGTTGAGGTTCTGAGTGAACTTATACGGGTAGCGCATATTCTTTACGTTGATTTTTGCAGAACGGTCTTCAGCCATCGTGATACCATACGAGATACTAAACGACCAAGGGATGGCGAACTTCATGTATCCATCCTCGTCGAGTGTATCACCACTTCCTCCCTTCTTACCCTTCTTGTTGACTGCTGTCGATTCGTTGTCCAATTCGTTGTCATCCTCATCTCCATCCTTGTTCTTCTTATCGTCTTCATCATCCACATTCTTTCCTCGCAGTTTGGCAAAGAACTTCTTGATCTTCTGCCATGTTTGGTTGTTGAACGAATACGAGAGGTTCTTACTCATTCCCTGGAATCGTCCAAATCGTCCGTACGACCATTCTGTTCGGTTTCCAACAACAACATTACCCTTGCTGTCAAATTCATAGGCGTAGGTCTGGAATACCGCATTCATATTGAATGTCGTCTTGCCGAACTTGAGTCGCAGTCGTGTAGAGAGGTTGCTCCATGGTTGGGTTTTGGCTGCAAGGTTGTAGGACAGACTGGCACCGAGTTCGTCGATGATAGGTTGCTTCTTGAGTGAATCACGCGAATCGTAGTATTTCATCTCGATGTTGTTGGACATATCGAAGGTGATCGATCCCGTCTTTCCTCGCGAGACGGTACCATACAATGAGCCCGAATAAGGAGAGTAGTCCACCAATGTCACATTTCCGTCCAAATCGGTCTTGGTATAGGTCTTCCAGAATCCATAATGGCTGGCTCCGAAATCAGGTGCATAGCTGAAGCTGACCGATGGCGTGAACACATGTCGTATTTTATGGATTTTCTTACCCCATATCTTCTCATTCGGCGTGTAGTATCCATAGAGTTTGGTATTGAACGACAGGCTCATATTATAATTATACACACGATGGAATCCCCATACGGTATCTCGCACCACCTCTTGCGCTACAGGATTCCAGCTTTGTTCGATACGGTTGGTGTACCATCGCTCCGTATAGTTGAAAGAAGGTGTGATGTTCACAGCCCCTAAACTGAAAGATGCAGAAATCGGAATCGTATGACGCATTCCGTTATGCCAGTCTTTGATAAGATTGGAATGCATAATCTGATCCTCCTTTGTCGTAATACTATTGGAGAATGTACCCGTATATTGCACAGCAATCTTCTCGTACCAACGTTCTTTACCCACCTGGCGTTTCCGCTTAAACGGATAGAATCTGTTCAATGAGATACTGAGATTCGGTAATGTCAGCGACAGAGTCGAGTCACGCATGTTCTGAGCAATATTGAAACTACTCGAAAGGGTCAGACCAATCTTATCAAAGGTACGAGAATAGCTGACACTCGAAGTACGAGTACTCTGTGAATAAGAGGTCGGATTATACAAGCTCGAGAGGTTATTACGTTCGTAACTCTGTGTGGCGAAGTTGACACTTGCCGAGAACGAACTATTGGGACTTGCCTTACTATCCTGACGATGCGACCATTGCAGTTTGAAGTTCTTCACCACATTATAGTCTGGCATATTCTTCTCACCGTCTTTTGTCACCTGATAGTTGAAATAGAAGTTTCCTGAATACTTGTAACGTTTCCTATAGGTGGTCTGCAAGGCAACTGCCCATGAACCCTTCGTAAATACCTCTCCCGTCAGTTTGGCGTCTATATGATCGTTGATAGCGAAGTAGTAACCACCATCACGCAGATAGAAACCGCGAGTCGACTCATCTCCGTAACTCGGCATGATGAAACCCGACGAATACTTACTGGTTAATGGGAAGAAAGCAAACGGTACGATAATCGGAAGCGGAACATCTTCTACAACCAACCAAGCAGGACCAGAGAACACGCTCTTACCTGTATGAACCTTTGCACGCGACATCGCAATGTAGAAGTGTGGATGCTCTTCATCACAGGTCGTATATGTGCCCCTACGCAGATACACCTCATCACCATCACCCTTCTTCGACTCCTCACTTCTGATGAATCCCTTTCCGTTTCCGTCATCAGTCTCAGTCGTCACATTTGTGATGAATCCTTTTCGGGTCTTGAAGTTATAGTCCATCTTCTCCGACACATATTCATCATCTCCCTGTTTGAACACAGGTTTACCAATCATCGTGTTCTGCAACGTATCAGGTTTATAGGTCGCATGAACAATCGAGCTATCCATATTCATCGTAATCTGCTCAGCCGTCAGTTTCATGTTCTGATACCTCACGTCTCCCTGTCCATACAGATAGGCGTCCTTCGTCTTCATGTAGAACACAACAGAGTCTTTAGCCTCATACGAAACAGGAGCATCCAGCACATCAGGTTTCTTCATCCTTCGGATGGAGTCCTCGGCAGCTGCTACAGAATCGTTCCATTGAATCGCTCTCGGATTCCCTAATATACCATGTTCCCGGTCAAATTCTTGTTGAAGTGAATCGAGCTGTTGTAACTGTGCATTGGTTGCTGAATCAAGTGGTGTGACCGTTGTATCAATAGGAAGTGGAGGCAAACTATCGTTATCGACAATAATCGAGTCGTTTACAATACGCCCTCTCACATCACCGTTACCTTGCGCTATGGCAACCATCACGCTTAATAACAACAACAATATGTAGAATCTTTTATTCAAAACTTTGTCGGTCACATTACAAAATGCAAAGTTACGACAAAATAACGAGACTATTGTCTCGTTCCATCATAAATAATCTTAAAGAATGGAAAAAGTTGTTCGTTAAAGGAACATTTTGCACCAATGGTTAAATTTTTCTGCACATTCATCCCCAAACTTTGCAACACTCTTCAATGCAGCTTCTTTCGTCTTCTCCTGTTCGGGATGGGTCTTCGAGAAGAACTTATCGGCAAAACAAATCAATTGTTCCTCTAAGGAAATAGGTACCAAATCCCTATGAGGGAGCGGCAAGTTGTTGGTCTCGATATAGTCAAGTGTCAACCCAGTTCCCGTATGACGTTCACACACCAGCGCATGACGTGGATATCCTTCTTGTCGCAACATCTCTGCCCCAATCGTTCCATGACAGATATAAGGCTGTGTTCCAAAGCAATGAATACCTGCTGCATTACATTCTTTGATACCGATATCATGCAACATCGCAGCCTCTTCAATAAACAGAATATCCAGTTGCATCTCAGGATGCAACCTCGCCAACTCCAACGCTTTATCCGCCACTCGTCGACTATGTTCCAACAAGATACGACGCTGTTCGTTCTCCTCCGGATAGTACTTATCAAAGATGATTTGATAATTCATAATGCTCAACTTTTCTTCACCACATTCATATACGGATACGGAATCTCTATACCCACTTCGTCAAAATGATCCTTCACAGCTTTCAGCAGATCGCATTTCAGAACGAAAGCTTCAGTCGGACTGGATGCCCACACATAAGCACGAAGGATGATGGACGAACTAGCGAGTTCCAACACGCGGATGATGACCTTCTCTACCCCGTCCGTCTTCTCCTGTTCTGTTCGTTTGTCGAGCACACGTTCGTCTTTCTCAATCACCTTACGCATTTCTGTTATGCAGTGATCCAAATTCTCCGAATAGGCCACACCCACCTCTACAAACACACAAGTACGCGTGTCGTTAATCGTTGAGTTTGTAATGATGGCCGAGTTGATTTTCGAGTTCGGCACGATTACCTGACGGTTTTCTGCAGTTGTGATGATGGTGTGACGGATAGCTATCTCTGTCACCTTACCCGTTTGTCCGCTATCAAGCGTCACAATATCACCAATACGGAAAGGTTTTGCGAGAATGATGAAGATACCGCTTACGAAGTTCGAGAGTGCCTCCTGTGAGGCCAGACCTATCGCCATAGCCATGATACCTGCACTCGCAAGAATCGAGGTAGCAAATGTACGTAAAGGGGGAATCAGGTAAAGGACACAAGCCACACCCAACACATACACTACAGTCACAAGCAGTTTACGGAAGAACACCATGCTCGTCTCGTCAAACTTACGGTTCTTACGACGGGCACGATGAGGATCCATCAAACGACGGATAATCCACACAGCAACCTGTATCAGCAAAAATATCGCGATTACCTTTAAGCAAAACATGATGGGATCTAACAACGTTACCCCAAACACTTTCGTCTCTAACAGTTTTTCAATACTTTCAAACGTCATATTCTATCTTTTCCTTATATCTTAAAACTTCCACCCTCTGAACGTCGTTCCTTTCTTCATGTCCGAACCGAAGTAGCATCCCAACTCCGAAGGTTGGTTGTAAGCCACATTCTGCGTAGCCACACTCAGTCTGTACGGGATATCCTGCATGAACGTATGGAATCTGTACAGGGTCGTATAGTCGGTGATATAGATGCGTAGTTCGTCGCTTCTGCGTGTCCTCACAATCACCTCCTCACGCCAATCACCCAGCACATCGGCTTCCAGACACGGATTGCTCTTCGTACCGTTGTTGAAACTACATTCACGCGTCATATCGAGCACAATATCCACTTGTTTCGTTTCAGGATTGTATTTCGTGATACGTGCACCGTCGAGCAACTCACGATTCAGATCACCAGTCCACCAGATGGCAAAATTTGTAGAAACACGTGCCCGACTCACAACTTCTCCTTTTGTGTTCACGATACCTCCTGAGGCCGACGACCACATCTCCACTCCATAATTCGTAGGGTCGATATCTGCGGCCATTCCGCGTCCCACATCTGCATTCGACGGAATCTGGAATATCACTTCACCTGTAGCTGCCTGAACCAATGTAGAGCCATCTCTACGATTCTCATGAACGTCCCACACCTGCAACAGATCCGAGTCAGGGAAAAAGCCCATCAGATGCATCGCATCTCCATGTCCCATATGGGTGTTCCATAGTCCTTGCCCGTTATCATCTACACACATCGAGCCATACACAATCTCGTCACGCCCGTCACCATCCACATCAGCCACTCTCAGGTTGTGATTACCTTGTCCGCCCCAAGCTCTCATGCCTCTATTTTGTGAGTCGAAAGTCCATCGTTGTTTCAGTTGCTTACCGTCCCAATCCCAAGCCGTCAAGGTGGTTCGTTCGTAATAGCCTCGACACATCACCACACTCGGATGTCGTCCGTCCAGATAGGCCACACAAGCCAGATAGCGTTCACTCCTATTACCAAAATCATCGCCCCAGTTACCTGTATTGAGGGCAGGCACATAATCCACCGTGCAGAGATTCTCGCCTGTCTGTCCGCTAAATACGGTCAGGTATTCGTTACCCGAAAGGATACGACCCAGACGTCCTGTATGTGTCCTATAGTCGGCTTCTGCATCACCTATCACCCTACCCTTTCCGTCAACTGTTCCGTCCGAGGTTTTCATCACCACCTCAGCCCGTCTGTCTCCGTCGAGGTCGTACACCATAAACTGTGTATAGTGAGCTCCTGCTCTAATATTTCGCCCGAGGTCTATACGCCACAATCGTGTTCCGTCGAGCTTGTAACAGTCGAACAACACATTACCCGTATAGCCATCATGTGCATTATCGTGTGAGTTCGAAGGGTCCCATTTCAGGATGATTTCGTATTCTCCGTCACCATCCACGTCTCCCACCGAAGCATCATTGGCACTATAGCCATATCGACGTCCGTCGGGGGTAGTTCCTCCTTCGGGAATCTCCAAAGGGATGCTGAGATAGCCTTTCGGCGCATCTGCTTTCAGCGTATATCGTCCGTCTGTACGATGGGTCTCCTTTCCTTTTTCTACTGTCCTCACCTCGTAGGTAGCACTACCTTCATAGGGCTGTTTCAAATACGTCGCTCCTGTGATGGGATTCTGGTTTACCTTCTTCCCATCTCGATAGACATTGAAGGCAGTTGTCAGATTATCACTATCCAGATAGCGCCACGAGATGCTTACGCTGTCGCCTTCAGCAGTACGGCACGCCACCACACCTCTACCCAACTGCTCGCGTTGCAATCCTGTCAGGTTGTAACGTGGTTGCGCCATCAACAAGTGAGACGTCAACAGCAGCAGTATCAGTATGGTGTGTTTCATGGTGTATGGTTTTTAATAATAATCTTTGTACGTTGTACCTACCTGTACCGTTTGCCCATTCACAAACCCAAACAGACTGTAATAGATTCTATATTCGCCCAAGGGTTTGAAATCGACAGAATCGCCATAGAGTCCAGTCATGGTCGAGAACAACAACTTCGATGAAGCATTCTTTACCATTGTCTCATAGGTCTTCATCGCTTGAAGATGACAGTTCGTGATGGCATTCTGAAGATACTCGTCCTTCTCTGTATAACTCTCCTCGAAGAGTGAGTTCGCACCTACAAGCGGAATGGACTTCGTGGCAATCACATCCTTGATATATTTCTCGTACACAGTATCCTTCGCTTGCACAAACGTCACGCTGTCGCAATTACCGACATACTGAATGGTGACGCTTGCTTCACTCTCTGCATCTACCGAACAAGCCACAAAGCCTGTTACACCCAGACACAACAACACTACACTCAATAAATTTTTCATTGTTATCCTTTGTTTTTAAGATTCTTCAAGAATTGTTCCGCTTTCTCAAGGTCCTCCGGCGTATCGATTCCGATGGTCTCGATGTCCGAAATGCCCACCTTTATCTTATATCCGTTCTCCAACCATCGCAGCTGCTCCAGCGACTCAGCCAGTTCGAGCGACGATTGTTGCAGTCGGGTGATAGCTTTCAACACATTAGCACGATAGGCATAGATGCCGATATGCTTGTAATAGGTATGTCCGGACAACCAC
>Ga0310696_10002317_pt1 | contig 25579 bp, 22 predicted proteins | sample AusTroGonzalo_MG_4_FD_203885 | JGI IMG/M metagenome (GOLD analysis project Ga0310696, IMG submission 203885) | Bovine rumen microbial communities from tropical cattle in Woodstock, Queensland, Australia - Gonzalo_02 (v2) (version 2) | ecosystem: Host-associated > Mammals > Digestive system >...
AGTGGGCTTCCAAAAATCCCGGATAAATGGAATTGCTTCCGTAGTCCAGGACCTGGGTATTGTCTCCCTTCAGTTTCATGGCCGCCTCTTTGCTTCCGACATAAATGATTTTCCCGTCGGCCACCGCGATAGCCTCTGCATAGGGCTTGAATGCATCCATCGTGATGACATTCCCCAGAATGATCTTCTCTGCTTTCATAGCAATGTATTTAAAGCTATCGTCCTTAACCGTTCACTTTCTTGCCGGCAAAATACACATCAGCGGGCTTGTTGTAGCTGAAGCCTTCTTTCTCTGCCGTCAGGAGGTCCTTGTCAAACACCAGGAAGTCGGCGTCCTTGCCCACTTCGATGGATCCCTTCTTATCCTCGATGCCCAGCTGTTTGGCGCCGTTGATGGTGTAGCCGATGAGCATTTCCTCAATGTTCATCCTCTCGTTCTCGGGAGGGAATACGTTGGACGCTACGGTGTACGGGTAGTCCCGGGTCTTTTCGGTAATCCAGCGGGTCATGCCCACTTCCATACCCAGGTAGGGGTTCCAGGTGGTGAAATCCATAAAGACGATGTTGTCGCTGGACCAGGCCACGGTGGCGCCGCTGTCCCAGACCGTCTTGCAGCGGAACTGCTTGCAGGCGCGATCCATACCGAGCCAGGTGGCCGCAATGGCGGGATCTCCGGAGTGCCAGTGAGGTGTGAAGTTGGCAAACACGCCCAGTTTGGCGAAACGTTCCAGATCATCGTCGCACTCGATTTCCAGATGGGCGCAGGTCACTCTCACATGGAGGTTGTCTCCCATCTCCTTTTTGGCCATCTCTACGCCATCCAGCACGGTACGGGATGCGCGCTCACCGACGGTGTGAAGGTGCAGGTCCAGATTGGCCTCGTTGAGTTCCTTCAAAAGCTTTGCGATTCCCTCTGCGGAGAAAGCGGTAGATCCCGTGGTATGGACATCCACGTAGGGCGTAACCATGGCGGCGGTATGGATCTTCTGGGTACCGTCCATGAAAATCTTCATGGTATGGACCTTCAGGTGTTCCGAGTTATACTCCCGCTGGATGCGCTTGAGCTCCTTTAGGCCTTCCTCTGCGTCCCGCTCCGCGTTCACCACCAGACTGCCGTCCACATAAACGGGAAGCTTTCCCTGTTTGTCCAGTTCCACCAGGCGCTTATAGACCTTCTCGTGGAACTTCATGTCTCCCGGAAGTCCGGCATCAAACACGGCAGAAACGCCATATTCGACGGAGAAATCAATCCAACGCTGAAGGGCCGCATCCACCTGCTCATCGGTGAGGTCCATTCCACTGTCCAGGATGATACGGACTTCCGTTGCGCCTTCATACATATTTCCGGTCACGTGGCCGTCCTTGCGCACGTAATACGCAAGGCCCGGGATGGGATCCGGCGTGTCGTCGGTAATGCCGTGGCGCTGAAGAATCTTGGAGTTGACCCAGATGCTGTGTCCTTCGCCTTCCTGAATCTGCAGCTCGGCATCCGGGCAGATGGCGTCCAGCTCCTCCTTGACGATATCCTCTCCCTTCAGGAACCTTTTCTCCATATAGAACCTGTAGCGTTTCTCACCGGGATTCTTTTTGATATAGTCTGCCATTATTTTCAACGCTTCCTGCTTACCGTCGGGCTCAATCCGCTCTCCCATAGGTGCGTACTCAAAACCTACAGGAATGGTAATATGCACGTGGCTGTCGATGATGCCGGGCATGATGAACTTGCCACCGAGGTCCGTGACCTCTCCCTCAAAATTGGCCAAGCCGGCTTCGTCACCTACGTATACAAACTTTCCGTCCTTTACTGCCAGTGCGGTTGCCTGGGGGTTCTTCTTGTCGGAAGTGAAGATTTTTGCGTTTTTGATGATTTGATCTACTTTCATGGTCTTAGTGTTTTAATTTAGTTGTAATATCATTTTATTTAGTTTCTTTTACAAAGCACGCCACCAGGCCGTAGGTGATGGTGGGACGAATCCAGATCTCCACCATCATATAACTGGTAAATTCGTCGCTGGGTTCCAGTATAATGTCTATGTTATAAAGCAAGGCGATGATCATGTCCACCACAAAGATGGCCCACAGGTTACTCTTTGTATAGCTCTTCCAGTCCTTGCGGGCATAGAAGAAGGTGAGCATGATGATCAGCGCCACAGAAAGGGTCAGACATCCCAGATGCAATGAATAATAGGCCAGTGTAGGCGGGAAAAGGATGTCTCGGAGAATGATGGTCACGCCCACAAACAGAGAGCACCAATAATTGAACTGCTCGGTAGTGATGCGGTAATTGAAGAAATACATCCACATCAATACCAGGCAGGCAATGTAGAACAGGTTCAGCACCAGTTCCGGCCAAGTATTTTGCAGGCCGAAATGCCACACACCATAGAGCATGATAACCACGGAGAGAACCGCGGCCACGGCAGTAACGACAATGTTGAAGATGTCCGATTTGTTCTTGAATCTTATACTCATAGTTCAGTATTAGGAAATGGTTATATACTCTTGATGTTAAGGCACATCATGGTGAGGTCGTCGTTGGGTTCGGCCCCGTCGCGGTGCTTCTCTACATCGGCCGTGATGCTCTCAATAACCTGCCTGGCCGATTCAAAGCTGCAGTTCCTGAGGAAATTGAGCAGGCGATCGTCGCCGAATTGCTCGTGGGCGGGATTCTCGGCCTCGTTGAGTCCGTCGGTGTAGACAAACAGCGGCCGACCCTTGATGCTCTCTATCTCCTCTCCCTGGAAATCCAGCCCCGGCAACACACCGATGGGGGCGTTGGGAAGCATCTGGATGAAGTCGCCGCCATTTTCGCCGCCACCAAGGATGGGCGGGTTGTGACCGGCATTGCAGTACGAAAGGTGGCCCGTCTCCAGATCCAGCAGTCCGAGGAACATGGTGACGAACATATTGCCTTCATTATCGGCACCAGAAAGGGCGTCGTTGATGCGCGTGCAGATCTCTGCCGGCGACATGCCCTGCTTGGCCAGTGTCTGGAACAAGCGCGTGGCTTGCGCCATGAACAGTGATGCGGGTACGCCCTTGCCGCTGACGTCGCCCACGGCGAAATAGAGCATATGGCCTGACAGCAAATAGCCGTATAAATCGCCTCCAACCTCCCTGGCGGGCATCATGGAGGCACACATATCCAGGCCCTGATAGATGGGGAACATGCAAGGCACCATGGACATCTGGATATCGCGGGCGATGCGCAGTTCGCTCTCCATACGCTCCTTGATGGTGGTGGTCTCCTCCAGCTGGTCGTAGGCTTCCTTCAGCGCCTCGTGGGCCTTGCGCAGTTTCATATCGGCCCGGCGGCGGAAGACGATGTAGATGGAGAAGGCGATAATCAGGACCAGCACCAAAACGGCGGTATAGATCTGCCGTTGACGGGCCGATTTGGCTTCGGCCTCCACAATCTCCATATCCCTCACGTGGATGGAGTGCAATTCACTGGCGTCCATGCGCCGGTTGTTGAGGATGGCTGAATCCAGCACCTCACAGATCTGCCGCGCCGTATGATTGATGGAGTCCTGTTGGGCCAGCATCTGGTGGGCACGATATTTCTTGAGCAGATAGCGCTGAATATTGTCCAGGGAATAGATGTTGAGCTCCTTCTGGAGGTATTCCATGATGGAGCGATAGCTGGCCACTGCATCCTCCCATTGCTGGGCAACGGTAAAGTAGTCGCTGGCATTAGTGAGACCCTCCAGGGTTTTGGAGAAATCTGTCCGGATATATTCCTGGTATGCCGTTGCGGCTTCTCCATGACGGCCGACACCCTCTAAGGATATGGCGCTGAATATCTTGTATCTGGCCCACTGCTTATCGATATAGCTACGGTCGTCGGGGTACAGTTCTATGTATTCCTTTACCAGCTGCCCCAGGCGCTCAGTCCAGAACAGTCCTTCCTCATATCCCTTGACATAGAGCCAGATATAGGCCACATTGATAATACCGGCCACAGCATCGCGATAGGCGCTCTTGGAAGCTTTCTGTTCAATATTGCTGATATGCATTTGGTAAGCCCGCTCCAGCATTTCGCTGGCCGTGGGGTCTTCCTTATCGAAATACGTCTTGCTGCATCCCGCGAAAATCAGCAGGTTGGTATAGTCGCTGGTGGTGTCGCACTGGATTCTCTCCAGCCGGGTGATGATAGGAAGCGCCGTATGCAACGCAGAAGCATATTCTGCGTATCGGCAGAGCTGGCTGGTAAGGTAGCTGGCCGATTTGGCATAGTAAACAAGGTCGTTGGGATCTGTGGAATTCTCAGTAACCCTGATTGCCTCTTGCCAGAAATACTCGGCCAATTCACGCTGACCCATCTGGTAATGGGCATAGCCTTGCCAATAGTTGCTCTCCCCTTTGGAAAGCTTTCCGGCCTTTCCCAAACTGTCGGCCAGAAGAAGCAACCTTTCATTGTCCCTTGCATCGTTGGCCGCGTTGATCATTTTGACGGCCTCGATACTGGAGGATTTGTTGGCTACACGGTGACAGCCGGTGAATGGCAGCACTGTAAACAGAAGCACAGTTGCCGCCAAAACAAAGGTAGGGAGATGGAGTCGTTCGTTTATCATATCGTTGCTATTTATTATCATCAATCATATGCACATCGCGCTGCGGGAACGGGATGGTGATGCCGTTCTCGGCCAGAATCTTGTAGATGAGCTCCTTGCACTGATACCTGTATTCAATTTGCTCTGACACCAGCACATACTGTCTCACCGCCACATTCACGGAACTGTCACCGAAGTCGTCAAAACGGATATAATGTCCATACGTGGGTTCAACGATATCCCGTCCGTAGGCATCTTTTGTCTTGAGGGCCGCCAGACCCTTCTCCAGCGCTTCCCTAACCTTCTGGAAATCGGTGCCGTATGCCACACCCACCTTGATGATAGTGAGTTCGTAAGCATTATTACGGGTGAGGTTGGTGAAGTTCTTTCCGAACAGGGAGGAGTTCAGGAAGGCCACCTGGGTCCCGAAGAGCGTTTCCACCAGAGTGGTCTGGTAATTAATGTCAACCACCTTGCCTCGGATGCCGTCGCATTCGATCCAGTCGCCCACACGCAGACGGCCGCCCATCAGCTGAATTCCGTAAATGAAGTTGTTCAGGATATCCTTGAGGGCAAGACCGATACCGGCCGATAAACCACCGGCAATCAGTCCCAGCGAATTGGTGGGGATATTCAGCGTAACGATGAAAAGGTCGGCATAAACAAACCAGATAAACACGCTGATGAGGCTGTTGCCCAAGGCCAGGTTGATTTCGTTGTTACGCACCGTGGTCCGGTTATATTTGCGCAGGAAACGACGGTATTTGAAGGTTTGCCACATGGTGTGGATGGCCTTGTTGGCGTAGCGGAACACGGCAAACATCCCCGCGAGGAAGATTATGCTGTACATGGATATCCGGATATCGCCCTGATGGAAGAACGGTTCCTCGAAAATGGTACGGTACAAGTCGTTGAATTCGAAGATGTTCAACGCCCAGTATATACAAGCGGGAATGGAGCACAGCATAAGGATTGGAATCACCACCTCCCGGATAAGGTCGTAGAACCAACTGGCACCGAACAACAGCTGCTCCTTGGCCGCCCCCGTCACATAGGTAATCTTTTCTTTATAGGCCGATATCCGCTGGTCCAAACGTCTTTCCTTGTACAGGCGCGTAAGGGCCCACACAGAGGCGATGGCAAGGATAAGCGCCAGCTGGAAATACCACCAGACCAAAATGATCAGAGCCAGGAATACATAGCCTTTCCAGCTGAAAATGAGGGCAATGGTGGTAATGCACAAGGATACCCAGCCAATGACGGCATCGGTTTTGTCGGCCTTTTTTCTACGCCGTATATTGGCGATAAGCTGCCACAGCGTCATTAACAGGAGCAGCGGCGGGAAGAAGAAATTCAAAAATGAATTGGACACAAACAAAACCCTGCAGCCAATTACGAACAGGGCCGTGAAAACTGTGGGCAGGTAAATCCGGACACTGTTTTTAAGTTTGGCCGGCACCACCCGGATGATCAAAGCCGTGTTAATGGCCATGAGCAACCCGATGAAGGTGTGCATGATTCTAATGCTCTGACGTGCTATATCATCTTCGATGCTCTCATAGCTCAGAATAATGAACACGATACAGGCCAGCAGGAGGGCCAGATAACGCCTCTGCTCCTTGGCCACCCGATTCCCAATTGGCTTCACAAAATGATAGATGGGCAGCAGCACGAGAGCGGAGAGCACCCAGAGAATGATAAACGACATGAAATAAATGAGCACCCAGTATAACTTGGCCATATTGACCAGCTGAGTGTTTTTGGACATTTCTTTCTCGTCGATATCCTTCTCTTCTTTCATCAGCTTCCGCATGGAAGAGAGGCTGTATTTTTCGCCCATGGCCAGCCGGGTTTCCCTCCAGTACTCCGTGGGATCCTTAAGGATGGTAAGCCACGGGGTCTGGCCCTCCACAAACACTTTCTTCCCAAGGATGTCATAATAGTCCCTGGCATACTGATACGATTCCTCCATACGCAGCTGGGCTTCCCTGTAATGGGTACTGTCGGCCATTACCCGCTCACGGGTCTGGGCATACAGTTTCAGCAGTTCGGAGGCATACAGAAGGCAGGAGTCTCTATCGGCCTGGCCGGCTTCGCTAAGGATAAACGCAGGGACGTTTTCTTCCGTTGCAAGGGTATCCTGCACTTCTTCGTTATATGCCAGGACGGCCTCCACCTGCTCTTGCAGTTCTTGCTGCAGGAGGCTTGCATTCTGCAGCAGGTGTGCGTCCAGAGTGTCGTTATGGTAGGCCAGGCTGTCCGGCACCACTTCCACTTCCCTGAGTTCCGGCGGGAGACGGCGGAGCGACTCAATCAGACGCGCGTATCGGTTGATCTCCACATCCAGGGTGAACACGATACGGTCGTAGGGTGTGCGGTTCTTGTTGAAGTCGTTAAACTCCTGACTCACTTTCTCCAGGGCATAACTGATGTCGAAGGTATACTCCTGTTTCTGGGAGTACAGCATCAGGGACAGGTCGTTGCACTTTTTGACAATGTCCACCATCTTCCGGTGTTGCACTGCATAAGTGCTTTCCATCTCTTCCTGCGTTTTCCCTATCTGAATGTAGTCATGATACAGTTCCCGGCGCAGGTTGGAAAGAGTGGCATCCAGCCCCATTCCAGTAAAGACAGCCGTAGCCGGCACCGCCATAGCAAGCAGTGCTACAATCAGGCTGAGGAGTTTACGTTTTTTCATGTCACTTTTTTCGCTAAAAATAGTCGCTTATATAGTTTGCTAAGTTACGAAAAAAATGCTTCAAAAACAAGAATAAACACTCCCCATCCCCGGGTATAACCTTGGACAGGCAAAAACGCAATTCGCTTACAGGAGAAGCGTATCAAATCCAGTCACTTTCAAGATCTTCATTACCTCGGGCTGAACATGGAATATCTTAAAGCGCTTCGGGTCTTTTACAGACTTCCGCATAATCAACAATACACGGAGACCGGCCGATGACACGCGGAACCCACGGGGCGAATAACCTGACGGAAGGTCCACAATATTGGGAGCGCTACTTTGAAGTACAGCTGTATTGTATATTTCATAGCGGGCCAACTGGGCAGTTTTGTAGCAGAGCCCGATGGGAGCGGGAATTAGCTTGGCTTTCTCTTGCAAATCCGTCTCCAAGCCGATAATCAGGAAGCCTTCGTTGCTTTTATGCTTGGATGTGTTTATCTTTGCCAACTGAACAATACTCTTAATTATGAATAGGATAGTCGTTTCCCTCATATTGGTTTCATTAGCTCTTACCTCTACTTTCATGGCGGCCGCACAGGATGTCATTCATACCAAGGATGGCAGAACCATTGAATCGAAGGTATTGGAAATCAGTGACGAAACTGTTTCTTATATAATGTACGATAATCTGGAAGGTCCGGTCTTCAAGATGGCGTCAAATTTAATAGATAAGATTGATTTCGAGAATGGAACGCATTATTCTTTCGTCAAAGAAGGCAAGAGTCATGACCTTCCGTCCGATGCTTCCCTGACAACGCTGACTGCACCGGGAAATAATGCTTTGTTGATATTCGAGGATAAGAGCGGTACGTTCGACGAGAAGGATGAATACCTTGTAGAATATATTAAGGAATTGACCTTTTGGAATCTGGTGTCCAATAAAGGTGATGCCGATTTTCTAATCTACGTGACCGGCTATTCAAAGAGGACTTCAAGATCCTTTACATCTGACACCTATTTCATGACGGTGGAGATTCAGCGTCCCGACGGTACAGTCGTTTGGAAAGGGAAAGAAGTGAGTGCCTTCGCCAATCTTTACAATGGTTTCCGGGCGGTCCGGGCTGTATCGAAAGAGCTGGTGGAAGAGGTCTTAGTGACTGACCTTGAGAAAGAAAAGAGAAAGTTCAAAGTCATTTAGTGGACGTCCAGAAAGAATTGGAACAGCCTCGGCACAAAACCTTCTGCGCATCCTATCCATAGGCACCATCATCGCTCTGCTCATTTCCTGGCTTTTCAAGTTGCCGTAAAGACAGAATCCATTAATGCGTTAATCCAAATAGGGTTGGAGTATGGCGTCCTTGGTTTTGGGCATGGTCCAACCGGGGATGGAGCGGTCTTTGCCGTCGGAAAGGCCCATCCACCAGAATGCCGCTATGCCGGCTGCTTTAGCCTTCTGCGAGAAATAGGATGCGAAACGGACGTTGGGCTCGTCTTCCGCAGTACTTCCGCCCCATTCGCCAATAATCACCGGAACGCCCAAACGCTTGATGATGTGGGTGTCCAGGTTGATGAACAGACGATCGATATCGGCCTTCTGGGAATCGAATTTGGTGGCGTCCCAGTAGCTGTGGACCTGTATGGCGATGTGTTCGGACTCTTCGGGCAGCACCATTTGGGTAAGCGGCTCAGACAGGTGCGGGCTCCAAGTACCGTCTCCGCTACAGGCGCCGTAGGTGTTTACGATTAGGTTGCGATACGCATTGTTACCGCCCGTTGCACGAACCGTTTCCGCGAACAGCTTCGCATAACTGTTAATGCCATTATAGGCCGATGCTGCCACAGCTGAATCGTATCTGTTGGGAGTGGCAAATGATGCGAAACACCAGGAGTCGTAGGAGTCCAGCATCTCGTTGTAAGCTTCGAACAGCAACAGCGGGCCATAGTCTTTAAACTGATTTGCAATCTGTTCCCAAAGGACCTGATAGCGTGTTTTTGCGGCATCAAAGTCGTCGTCACTGGCTATAAGCCACGCTGTGCCGGCCGCGCCGGTATCGTGATGAACATTCAGGATGCAGTACATCCCTTCGTCAATGACATAATCCACCACCTCCTTCACGCGGGCCATCCATGCCGGATCCACGTTCATCCCGCTCCAGGTGGCAGGATCCCACTGTTTCTGATTATGGAGGGTAATGGTTCCCATATGAGGATACCAGGTGACGGGAACGCGGATTGCGCCAAACCCTGCTTCTTTGAACATATGGATGAGCGCCCTTGTGGTCTCCGGCTGTCCCCAGGCGGTTTCATAATCCTTGGGGGTGCGGCTGGTCCAGGCCTCAATCCACATATTGTCCAAATCGCCGCTGTTGCTATCCAGGGTATTGCCCAGATTCCAGCCCGCCCCCATATGGAGCACAGCCTGCCCGGCGCTTTCAAATGAATCCTCCTCTTTTGGGGGTTGTCCGGGTTCCTGTGGCTCTCTCTGCTCTGGATTACAAGCCCAGAACAGAATGAATGACATGATAATGATGGCCGTCGATATGAGCGTGGCTCTTTTCATAGCTCAAAGATACAACTCTTGGGTTCAAAGTACTTTCCGGAAGGATATGATCATAAGCGGAAAACAGGTCTGGGAGAAATATCATCAAAAATAATTGTTACAATTTCATCGATAAATTCTCCAGCGCCTTCCGGTGCGCCTATCGTCCCAACAAGTGGGACAGTAGGAGCGAAAAACCCCTAAAATGCGCCTATCGTCCCAGTTTTTGGGACAGTAGGAGCATTAACGGTAGAATTGAACGATTTTGTGGAGGTGAGCGGACTCGAACCGCTGTCCAAACGTCGCACCAGGCGGCTTTCTACATGTTTATCCTTCCTTTGGTTGTAGGGGAAGCCCTGCCGGAAGGCGGGCGAAGCGTCCCTTAGCCTTTGAGTCTTAGCCGGCTTTAAAGGCGTCCACCGGAGCGGCCTCAAATGGATGATACCCCTTGATCGGCCCTTATGAGGCGGAAGGTCCGAGGGATACTCGTCGGCCCCGCAGCCTTGGCGGGACGGATTAAGTTAATTTGCTTGGCAAATTAAGCAGCGAGTGCATAGTTGTTGTTGGCAACTGATTTTTTGAGGTCTGAGATTTACGGGCAAGGCCTCCACGCCCGACATGCTTACCGTCCAGCATCGGCGCTGTCAAAACCAAAACACCCCCAAAACTGAACGTGAGCGCAAAAATACGCAAAAAAACCGAATTATCAAGGTTTCCTGGGCTCGTCCGGCAGGAAGCGCCGGGCGCCGATATAACGCATCAGATAATAGCTTTGCGTGGAATCGCTCTCGATAACACCCCCCGAAGTGGAGGCATGGATGAAGTGAAAACACCCCCGTTCTTCGTCCACCGATACCACAATGCCCACATGGCCGATATTCCGCACACTCCCCCGCTTGCCGAAAAACACAAGGTCCCCTTTCTGCAGATCTGAGAAGGAGGCCACCTCCCGGCCTTCCTGGAACTGCGCGCCCGTATACTGCGTCAGCTCATAGCCGAAATGCCTGTACACATAGCGGGTAAAGCCGGAGCAGTCAAAAAGCCGGGGGCCCGAAGCGCCTAATTTATAAGGAGTACCCAAGAAAGTGCGTGCATAAGCAACTACCTGATCGCCAAGTGTTTCCGGCTCAGTCTGGGCAACCGGCGGAACCGGCTTTACCGATTCCTGGACCGGTGGCGCCGGTTTCTCTTCCTCCGCCTTGCTTGGGGGCGCATCCACCACGCCCACCTCACGCGTAAGGAGAGTAGGCGTTGCATCCGCGGAGGCCGATACGCCGCTCCCCTGGCGCGCAGTTCCGCAGGACAACGCCAGCAACAGGAAAACGGGCAGGAATGCTTTTTTCATAGCTACTTTAGAATCAATTCTTTCACGTATCCTACAGTGGTGTCTTCGTCGGTAAAAAGATCGTCTTTTGCCAGAAAAGCATTCATTTTCTCCACCAGCACATCCCGCTGGAAATACAGCTGGCTGCGAATCACGGAAGAGCCCAAAGTGATATATAGTTTTCCCCCGCGGAAAAAGCGCTTTAAAGTATAGGCCTCTGCCCCGGAACAGGCGTCCCAAGCGGCGAAAACCCGCTGGGTATTGAGCCCGGCCGTGAGTTTCATGGACTGGATATACTGGCGTACAACCTGGTCCATGCCGATAGCTTCCTTCCTATGGATCTGTACCGCCATCTCCCCTATTCCGCTTTAGTGAATTCGCCGCCGCGTGTGGTAAAATACGCTCGGTCGTCCGTCATGCGGTCCACGATGCCGGCAAGGCGCGCAGCATCCGTGTCCGTGATGAAAATCTGGCCGAAATCGGCCCCCGCAACCATGCCGATGAGGTTGGAGATGCGGCCCAGGTCCAACTTGTCGAAGACATCGTCCAGTAGCAGCATGGGTGCAAATCCATAGGCGCGCTTCATGATTTCGTACTGGGCGAACTTGAGAGCCACCAAGAAACTTTTCTGCTGTCCCTGGGAGCCGGCACGCCGGATGGGATGGCCGTCCATGGAGAAGAGAAAGTCGTCGCGCTGGATGCCGGAAGTGGTGTAACGAAAGCGGAAGTCTTGCTCCCGGTGCTGCTCGAAAACTTCTGTCAATGAGCGGTTTTCCAACTCAGATTTATATGCAATGGACACTTCCTCCCGATTACCGGAAATGAGTTTGTAATACTGGGATACCACAGCTTGTAAATCGGCCGCCAGACGGGCACGGGCCTGGTGCACCAGAGCAGCCGGAACTGCCATGCGCTGGTCCAGCACCGACAGTAACGACGGGTCTGGATCCAACTCTTTGAGCAGTTTGTTCCGCTGGGCCAGGAGCCGGGTGTAGGTTTGCACGGCCGCCAGATATTCCCGGTCCATCTGGGAAAGGACGGCATTGGAAAGGCGCCGGCGTTCCTCCCCGGATTCGCTCACAAGGGCAATGTCTCCGGGAGAGACCATGACAACAGGCAGGATGCCGATATGCTCTCCCATCCGGGCATAGGGTTTGTCGTCGCGCACCAGTTTCTTCCCTTCCGGACCCACTTTCAGGGCAAAACGGGATTCCAGCCCGTTTTCCATGGCATAAGTGCCGCCCAGGGTGAATCCATCCGTTCCGTAGCGGAACTGGCTGGAGTCGGGCGCAGGAAACGCGCTTTTGGTCATGGAGAGGAAATATATGGCATCCAGCAGATTGGTCTTCCCTTCCCCATTGTTTCCGCTGATGCAGTTCACATTGGGGCTGAAGGACAACTCCTGAAACGCAATGTTCCGGAAATCCTGGACAACGATCTTCTTAAGAACGGGCATGAAAACGACTACTGATTGGATTGCAAATATATAAAATTTATTGTAAATTTGCAGGCTCAAAAGCTAATTAAGTAATAACAGAAAATATGGCAAAAGTTAACAAGACCGAAGCGGAACTCCGTCAACAGAACATGGTTGAGGCCGTTTCCAAGACAGAAGAATTCTTCAAGAAGTATGGCAACATGATGTACGGTTGCATTGTGGGTATCCTTATCATCGCCCTGGCCATCCTGGCCTACAACCGCTTCATCCTCCAGCCCAAGAAGCAGCAGGCTATGGACCAGATGGTCCGCGCCGAACGCTGGTTCGACGCCGGCGAATACGAGCTGGCCCTGAACGGCGACGACAACGATCCCGGTTTCCTGGACATCATCGACCAGTACGGTTCCAAGGCTCCCGCCTCCGTGTACATGTACACCGGCGTGGCCAAGCTCCAGAACGGCGAATATGAGGAAGCCCTCAGCTACCTCAAGAAGTACAAGGGTTCGGATCCCATCATGCTGGCACGTGCCCAGGCTTGCATGGGCGACTGCTATGTAGAGATGAAGGACTATGAAGCCGCTGTCAACTGCTTCACCCAGGCCGCCAAAACCACGGACAACGCCCTGGCCGCCGCTTACCTCCTGAAGGCCGGTATCGCCTCCGAAGCTGCAGGCAAACCCGAACAAGCCCTCACCTACTACCAGGAAATCAAAGACCAGTGGGCCAACGCCCCCGAGGCTCTGGAAATCGACAAGTACATCAGCCGCATCCAAATCGCCGAATAAGTATGGGAAGAGCGTTTGAATTCCGCAAAGAGCGCAAGATGAAGCGCTGGGGCCACATGGCCAAGACCTTCACCAAGTTGGGTAAGGAAATCACCATCGCCGTGAAGCAGGGTGGCGCCGAAGTTACCGGTAACCCCCGCCTGCGTGCCCTCATCGCAGAGGCCAAGGCCGAACAGATGCCCAAGGACAACATCGAGCGCGCCATCAAGAAAGCCACCGAGGCCAAGACCGGCGACTTCAAGGAGATCATCTACGAAGGATTCGGACCTTTCGGCATCGCTTACCTGGTAGAGGCCGCCACGGACAATAACACCCGCACCGTGGCTAATGTACGCAGCTACTTCACCAAGTGCGGCGGCGCCCTCCAGACCAGCGGCTCCGTGGCCTTCATGTTCGATCACAAGTGCGTGTTCCGCATCAAGGAAGACCCTGCCAAGCCCATCGACGTGGAAGAATTGGAACTGGACCTCATCGACTTCGGCGCAGAAGAAGTGTTCAAGCAGGAAGTGGAAGACGAAGACGAGAACGTAACCGTGGAAATCTCCATTTACGGAGACTACACCGCCTACGGCCAAATCCAGAAATACATTGAAGAAAAAGGATATGAGCTCATTTCCGGCGGTTTCGAGCAAATCCCCAATGTGGATCTTAAGGAAGTGACGCCCGAACAGCGCGCCACTCTGGAAAAGCTCACCGGTCTGCTGGAGGACGACGAAGACGTGACCAACGTCTACACCACCCTGGCTCCGGAAACAGAGTAATTTCATCCCTTGAGAAAATTTTCACCGCTGTTATTCCTGTTGGTATGTACGTCCTGCGGAATCTTCCGATTCCGTTCCTCGGAGCGTTACCTGCCCGGGCCTGCCATTCGGGATTATGAGCCCAGCGGTATTGTGGAGGAAGTACAATATCCCTCCAGCGTTCCGGGTCCCACCTCCAGAAGGATGATCGTGTACCTTCCGGCCGATTATTATCAGAGCCAGGAAAGTTACCCGGTCATCTATCTTTTGCATGGCGCACGCGGCTATGAAACCGCCTGGATCCGCTTTGGTGAGGTGTACGAGAGCACCGACAGCTTGTGGCGCAGCGGGAAAGCCCTCCCCTGCATCGTGGTGATGCCCAACATGAACCAGTACAACGACGACGCCGACTACGAAGGCGGCCGTTTCAAGGACGCCTGGGAGTCCATCTGGGAGGTGGACGGCGTGGTGGAATCGGCCTTTGTACACGATGTGGTTCAATTGGTGGACAGCCTTTACAGGACCGTCCCGGACAAAGCGCACCGGGCCATTGCCGGCCTATCCGTGGGCGGCTACCAAAGCATATGGATCAGCGCTAATCATCCGGATGTGTTTGGATATGTAACAGCTTTCTCACCCTACTTGTGGTGCCTGGGCAAATCCAACCCTTATAAACGGGTGTTTTATTCCAACCTGTACCCCAAAATGGCCGTACAGTTTGCCCGGTCTCTGGAAGGATATTACCTTTATGCCGGCGAACAGGACATTATGCTCCCCTCCACAGAAGATTTTCACAACAAACTGAACCAAAGAGGGTTACGGCATCATTTCTTCCTTTTCCCCGGAGGGCACGACTGGAAAGACGGTTGGATAGAGGAATACAAGGATATGTTGCAGCGCATCTTCAAAAATTAAACTATGAAAATCCTTTTCGTCCTCAATAATTTCTACACTACAGGCAATGGCTTGGCGGCCAGTGCCCGGCGGACCGTACAAAAACTGCGGGAGGCAGGGCATGAAGTACGCCTGGTCTCCGGGCCTAACCACAATGATCCGAACCAGCAGCCGGATTACCCGCTCAAAGATTACAGGTTCCCCATTGTGAATCCCATTATTAGGGCGCAGGGATACGTCTTTGCCCAAAGCAATCTGCCCCTCATGGAAGAGGCCGCCCGCTGGGCCGATGTCATTCACCTGGAGGAACCCTTTGTGATTGAGGACCGAATGATCAAGATCTGCAAAGAGTTGGGTAAACCCTTAACCGCCACCTACCACCTGCATCCGGAAAACATCACCAATTCCCTGGGGCCGCTGGTATACTGGAAAGCCCTTAACCGGATCATCCTCACCAATTGGCGGGATCACACCTTCAACTACTGCGAGTACCTCCAATGCCCCACCGAGAATGTGATGGACCGCATGCGCCGCTATCATATCCAGGCTCAGTGCGAAGTCATCTCCAACGGCATCGTGCCGGACCCCTGCATCCGTCCGCAAACCCCGCCCGCAAACTACGCCGACCCCCATCGGCCGCTGCGCGTCATTTACATCGGCCGGCTTTCCCGCGAAAAAGACCAGCCCACCCTGCTGGAAGCCATGCGGTATAGCAAGTACGCCAGCCGTATCCAGCTCCATTTCGCCGGAAAGGGACCTACTGCCAAGAAGATCAAGCGGATGGCCCACAAACTTTACGAAGATGGCGTCCTGTCCTATGACCCTCTCTTCACCTTCGAAGACCGTGACGGCTTGCGTCGGATGGCCGCCCAGGCCGATCTAGCCATTCACTGCGCCACCATCGAGGTGGAAGGTCTGTCCATCATGGAGGCCATGCAACAGGGTGTCGTGCCCATCATCGCCGAAGGCCGATACAGCGGCACTTCCCAATTCGCACTGGACCGCCGCAGTATCTTCCCTGAGCAAAACCCCGAAGCCCTGGCCCACCGCATAGACTATTGGCTGGACCACCCGGAATTACGCTGGGAAACCGGCTGGAAGTATGTTTCCCATATGGAAAACTACAGCATTGAGGCCTCCGTAGAGAAATTGGTGGAGATGTTCCAGAAAGCAATCGATGCAAAGAAAGGCTGTTAGTGCCTTTCTTTTTTTGCTTTTTTTCAGTAATTTTGCGTGATATGCAACACGTCCAATCCTACCAAGTAGCCGGTCTGCGTTTCACCGTGGAAGGAGATTTCCCAGTTCTTAAGAACCTGGAACCCTTCTGCTCGGAACAGGGAGAAGAGATTTTCCGCCTGCAGGTAGTTCCCAGCATGTTGCCACTTCCCACCACGCCTGTTTTCCGGACGGAAGACGGCCCCGGTTTCCCGGAAATCTCCATCGATACACTTCCGGACGGCGGATATCGCTTCCGCATGCGTCCCCTGCCCGGAAAAGCCCTGGAGGCCGAACTTCGCACCAATACCCGCTTTACCCAGGCCCAGTTGCTTTTTCTTGGAACAGATCATAGCTTTGCCTTGAACAACTCCCTCATGCTGCTGTATGCCTTTGCATCGGCCGGACACGGAGCTTTGGAGATGCACGCTTCCGTAGTGATGAACGATGGGAAAGGCTATCTTTTCCTTGGCAAGAGCGGCACCGGCAAAAGCACGCACAGCAGCCTCTGGCTCAAGCATATCCCCGGAACGGAACTGCTGAACGACGACAACCCCATCCTGCGCCTGATGCCGGACGGCACGGCCCGGGTGTTCGGCTCCCCCTGGAGCGGAAAAACTCCTTGTTACAAGAATCAGGACGTGCCTGCAGGCGCCGTGGTGCGCATCCGCCAGGCCCCGTTCAACCAGATAGAAAAGCTTCCCGCCGTGCAGGCCTATGCCTCGCTTATGGCATCGGCCTCCAGTTTCCGTCCCTTCCGGGAACTGGCCGAAAACTGGCACCGGACGCTGGAAGGGATGGTGGCCGTGGTCCCCTGCTATGTGCTGGACTGCCTGCCGGATCAGGCCGCCGCTGAACTTTGTTACCGCACCGTCCATGGATAAACGCATCGTCGCCAACGAAGTTCTGCTGGAAGAAGCTGCAGCCCTTATGAAAGAAGGACGCGAGGTAAGTCTCACGCCCCTGGGCAACAGTATGCTCCCTTTCATCCGTGGCGGAAAAGATGTCGTGCACATGCGCAAACTGCCCCAGGTGGAAGTAGGAGACATCACCCTAGTCCGCCTTCCGGGGAATCGCTATGTCTTGCATCGCGTGATTTCGCTGAACGGTAATCAGGTAACACTGATGGGCGACGGGAATCTCGTCGGCACCGAACAATGCACCCTGGACGATGTCCTGGGCACGGTGGTGGCCATTGAGAAGGACGGCAAAACCATCCTTCCGCGCCGCGGCGAATTCTGGCGCAAGATCAAACCTTTTAGAAGATACATTTTAGCCATATACAGGAGATTACCCCTATGAAAATCAAAGAAGGATTTATCCTGCGCTCCATCTGCGGGGAATATGTTGTAGTGGGCGAAGGCCTGGCCCAGGTGAATTTCAACAAGATGCTCTCGCTCAACGCGTCAGCCGCCTATCTCTGGGAAGAAGTCCAGGGAAAGGAATTCACTCAGCAAGACCTGGTGCAGCTTCTGCTGGACAAATACGAAGTATCCCCCCAGCAGGCTGCGGCCGATATAGATAAACTCCTGGCCACCTGGTGCCAGGAAGGCGTAGTTGTGGAATGAAAAGTCTGAAAGCATGCACACAGATGGTCTGGGCGCTCTCGCGTCCAGTCCGCTGGCGGGTAGCCATCACTCTGGCTGCCGGCCTTGTGCGCATTGCTGTCTCACTGTCCTTTGTCTGGGCCAGCAAACATCTGGTGGACATTGCCACCGGTGCCAGTCCGGATTCCCTGCGCCAGGGCATCGTTATTTTCCTTTGCATCCTGGCCGCCCAGCTGATTACCATCATCTTCATTAACTGGTGGGACAGTTACAACCAGGTAAAAACACAGAACATCCTGCGCAAGAACCTCTTTGGGCACGTACTGAGCAGCCGCTGGGACGGACGGGAACGCTTCCTTTCCGGCGACACAGTGAACCGCCTGGAAGAGGATATCCGCGTAGTTTCGGATCTCATCTGCGACCGCATCCCCGGTCTGATCATCACCACGGTACAGCTGCTGGCCGCCAGCGTCTATCTGCTCACCCTGGCTCCCAACCTGCTGTGGGTGCTGATTATCCTCATGGGCGCTGCCGTTTTCGGCTCCAAGCTCTTCTTCCGCCAGATCCGCCAGCTCATGGCCAACATCCGCGCCCGCGAGAGTGAGATGCAGCAGCTCATGCAGGAAAGCCTGCAGCATCGCGTGCTGGTGCTCACCCTCACCAACGTAGAGCGCGTGTTGGAGAAATTCGGCTGGCTGCAGGCCGATGTAGAGGACAACACCCGCAAACGCCTGAATTACAACGCAGTCGCACGCGGCCTTATGTTCCTGGGCTTCCAGGCCGGCCACGCTACGGCTTTCCTTTGGGGTGTAATCGGCATCCTTCACGGGACCGTCACCTATGGTACCATGACAGCTTTCCTGCAACTGGTTGGACAGGTACAGCGCCCCATTGCCGAATTCGGCCGCCAGATACCGGCCTTCATCACGGCTCTCACCTCTATTGAACGCCTGATGGAACTGCAGGAACTGGAGCAGGAAAAGTTGGAAGACCCTGTCCTGCTGCCCGGCGCACCGGAAATAATCCTCTCGCACGTAACCTATTCTTATCCCGGGATAGAGGAAGCCGTCATTCAGGATTTCTCCTGCAGCTTCCCTTCCGGCAGCCTCACGGCCATCGCAGGCCCCACGGGCATTGGGAAAAGCACCCTTATCCGCATGATCCTGGGCCTGCTGAAACCCACCCAGGGCAGCATCACCATCAACGGAGTGCCTGCAGGGAGCGCCTTACGGGAGAATTTCATGTATATTCCGCAGGGGAATTCCCTGCTCAGCGGGACCATCCGCTCCAACCTGCAACTGGCTGCACCGAAGGCCACCGAGGAACAAATGAACCAGGTTCTGGACACAGCTATGGCCCAGTTCGTCCATAAACTTCCCAAAGGCCTGGATACCCCCTGTGGCGAAACAGGCAGCGGGCTCAGCGAAGGGCAGGCCCAGCGCATTGCCATCGCCCGGGCCCTACTCCGTCCAGGTGGTGTGCTCATCCTGGACGAGAGCACATCGGCCCTGGATCCCCGCACGGAAAAACAACTTTTACAGAACCTGAACGGCCGATACCACGGAGAGAAGACCATCCTGTTCATCTCCCACCGCGAAGCCGTCGCCCAATACGCCGATCAAATCATAAAACTGGATTAATTATTTATTACTATGAATCTCAAAGACAACAAGTATGCGCAGTTCTATCTCTGCCGCGAAATGATGGACACCGTAGACGTAATCCGCAAGTTCAACCCTGAGACCGCCAACTTCATCGTGGAATCGGCCCAAAAGACCGGCCACATCCTGTTCTCCGGCGAAGGATCCAGCCGTATTATGCCGGCCAAGAACGCCATCCGCAAGGCCCTGCGCTGGGGCATTGATACCGTTACCCACACGGAAGGCTCCCACCAGGCCAGCGAGTACAAGTTGGACAACTACACTGTCCTGCTGGACTCCAATTCCGGTCGCACCAAGGAAACCCTCATGCTGGCCAAACAGCTGCAGGCCGCCGGTCATCAGAATTACTTCGGCGTAACCGCCAACACTGACACTCCTCTGGAGGAAGTTTGCAAGAAGACCGTTGTGCTGGGTTGTGGTTGGGAAAATGCCGTAGCCGCCACCAAGAGCGTAGTGGAACAGGCCCTGCTGTTTGAAACCGTGATCTGGAAACTCGCCGGCAAGGATATCGCCTCCGAGCTCAATGCCCTGGCCGATAAAGTGGAAAAGGCCCTCACCGTAGCCATTCCCCAAGAAGTGGTGGATTGGGTCCGTGGTGCCAAGACCATCTATTTCGCCGGTATGAACGACGGTGTAACGGAAGAGCTCACCCTCAAGACCAATGAGATCACCCGTCGCAAGAGCGACTTCCTGGAGGGCACCTACGCCCTGCACGGCCCGGAAGAAGTAATGGAAGACGGCGACATCGTCTTCGTGATCGAACCCATCGAGAGCGAATATGAGAAATACCAGAAGGTCTTCGGCGGCGCCAACGTGCACGTGGTAGCCATCGACACCAAGCAAACTCCCTTCACCACCGTCGTAGTCCCCGATGCCGGTGACCTCCAGGCCTACGTATACCTGGCCGCCGGTTGGAACACCCTGGTAGAAATCGCCCAGGCCGACGGCATCAACCTGGACAAACCCAACCGCGCCCGCAAAGTCGGCAACGAAATGTAATCCTGGCAACCAACCGCCTATCATTCAACTACTTACAAAAAGTAATCGTTCGATTTTTGAACGATTACTTTTTGTATAATATTGACAGTCAGTTACTTAGCTGCCAGTATAACGGCGCCTCTATTCGCCCACGTGGAAGGCGACGCGAAGGTCTTCGATTTCGGTGTCGGTGATGGGGTTCAGCTTACCGATAGGGGCGGCCATGATGAGCGAACGGGCGCTGAAATCGGCCACTTCCAGTTTATCGAAGGTGTTAATGAGCTTGTCGCCTGTGACCACGATGGAATCGTTGGCCAGGAAGGCGCAGGGCAGTTTCTTGAAGCCCTCGGCCATCTCCTCCACATTGAAATACTGCGTGCCAAAAGGATATTGCGGGATATCCTGCAGGAAGATCCAGCTCTCCGGAATGGTGCGCACGTCGAACTTCACACCCGTGGTGGCATAACCCATCAGGTAAGGCGTCTGCGTGAGGATAATGCTGTTGATCTTGGGATTACGCCGATAAATCTCATAGTGCAGCGACACGGAACGGCTGGCGTGCTTACCGGCTTCCACCATACCGTCCTTCACCTGAACGATGTTTTCCGGCTCAATGTCCCAGCGCTGTTTGTCGGAGGGCGTAATGAGGAAATCATTCCCCCGCCAGCGCACCGAAGCCGTACCGTAGGAACTGCACATGAGTCCCTGGGCGCAGGCGCGGCGCACGATCTCGCAGATTTCCGTGCGGATGGCCCGTTCGTCGGACGGGTGCTCCACCTGCATGAAATGCTGGAAACTCACGTTGATGGCCCTCTCGTGCCGAAGCATCTGCTCCTCATTCAAATAAACGGGCTCTCCCAAAGTTCTGGCATTCAGGATGGTGCGGGCGCAAAGCTCCAGGGTTTCCAGGCGCTGGAAGGCATCGGCGATATCCTCACCCATTAACACAACACCATGGTTCTCCATAATCACGGCCTTGTACTCCGGATGCTGCGCAAATTCATCGGCAATCTTCTCGCCCAGCAGTTCGCTGCCAGGCAGGGCATACGGCGCAAAGCCCACAGGGCCGCAAACCCCACGAGCCTGCGGAATAATGGAAGTATCCGGCACCTGGTGCAGGATGGAGAAAGTGACCAGTCCCGGAGGATGTGCATGGATCACCGAACGCAGTTTGGGACGCTGCATATACAATGCCCGGTGGATAGGATATTCCGAAGAGGGCCGATGAGGACCCACAATGGTGCCATCGGCCTTCACGCACATGATATCTGAGGGCGTGAGAGAGCCTTTATCGATGCCCGCCGGGGTGATCCACATATCCCCGTTATCGTCCATGATGGACAGGTTGCCGCCGGAAGTGGTTGTCATCTTCCGGCGATAGATGCGGCCGATGATCAGGGCGATTTGCTCGGCCGGGTGCATTAGTTGCGTATCAATTTTTTTCATAGTAATTCAGCAGATAAGTTTCGGCTTCCACGTTCCAAAGGCCGTTATGGGCTTTGCACAGGCGGTCCAGCTCATCGAAGAGCGGCGTTCCCTGCTTCCCGAAATCGGCAATGGCCGTAAGCGGCATCTCGATGTGCGTGTAAATGAGCTTCTTGCCGCCCGGGATGGACGGAAGGTTGATGGTGGTCTCTATCACTGCATTAAGTCCGCCGATATGCGTCACCAGGCCCGCCGGATCCATGCCCTTGCCCATATAATGCAGGGCTTCCTTCATATCGTCGGTGTTACCACCGGAAGTGCCCACCACGTGCGTATTGTTGTAATGCACATTGTAGAAGTTGAACGGAGCCTTGAACGGAGCCTTGGAAGGGCCGGCAAAGAAGTTCAGGCAGCCGTCGAATGCAAGAATGTCATCGGCCTGCTCCACCACCGGAGCCACCGGCGCGAAACAGAAGACATCGTCGTAGCCTTCCCCGCCGGTAAACGACTTCAGCAGTTCCACCGGATTCTCCACGCCAGTATTTACATAGTGCAGCTCAATACCTCGGGAAGCGGCAAATTCAACGGTATACAAGCTGGCCGCCCGGTCCAGGCGCTCCTGGTTGATATCGGTGACCACCAGCAACTTAGGCCTGCGGTCTTCCCGGTGCAGGACATAGTTGATGGCCGCCAGGCCCATCGGCCCCACAGAAGCCAGCAAGGCCATTTTACCACCGTCCTTGATCTCCATTGTATGCACATACTTGCCCGGCGTGCCGTGGTAATTGGCATGCATGGCGCCAATCACGCAGGAGAGCGGCTCACTGAGCGAAGCCGGATAGAATCCCTCGCCCTTGAACGGCAGCAGGCAGCCCAGTTCCATCACCTCGTTGGGGATAATCACATAAGTGGCATCCCCGCCGATGTACTGATAGGAATAGCCCGGAGCACTGTAAATGCCCACAGGACCGCCCGGATAGTTCATAGCCGGCTGGATAGAGAATTTATCGCCGGGCTTAAAGGCCGATGTCCATTTAGCACCCACCTGAACAATCTCACCGGCAAACTCATGGCCGATAATGACCGGGTTTTGCGCCACATCGTTCGGGACCCGCTTGTGGTCCGTCCCCTGGTGAGTGGCCTTGTAAGACGACATACAAATACTGTCGCTCACCACCTTCGCCAGAATCTCATTGTCCTTAATCTGCGGCAATTCAAATTCTTCCAGTCGAAGGTCGTCTTTCCCGTAAAGTCTAACTGCTTTTGTTTTCATATCTATGAATAATTATCTCTTGTTCCTATATGGTAAGGTATTGTTTCACAAATCTGTGGCCACCCTCGGCCTCATAAGAGGGAGGGGCCCAACCGTGAGGTTGGGAGGGGTCGGCGAAGCCGACGATTTGTGAAATAATACCTTACCATATTTCTATGCAAGCATAACTTGTCCTCCGGTGACGGGGATAGCCTGGCCGGTTTCTCCGGTCTGTTCAATGGCATAGAGGATGGCTTTGGTCACATCCACGGGGTTGCACCCCTTCCGCATGGGCACTTGAGCCAGGTAGAAATCCTTCACGTCCTGTACGGTTTTGGCACCCGGCACCTTGCCGGCGGCCAGGTACTGCACGAAGAGACCGTTCTCCGGATTGCTCCAGAGCGGGCCATCGTAGAAGTTACCGGGGCAGATGCTGTTCACCTTCACTCGGAAAGGTGCCAGCTCCAGGGCAAAGGATTGCGTTAGGCCGATTCCACCGAACTTACCGCCGGCATAGGCGAAATTGGCCTTGGAACCGCGCAGGCCGCTCTTGGAATTCACCTGCACAATATCGGCGAAGTACTCAGGATCGGCCGCCGTCTGGAGCTTCATGATGTGGCTGGCCACCTTGGCGCAGAAGAAATAGGCCTTATAGTTGATATTGGTCACAAACTCGAAGTTCTCCGGCGTCATGGCCTCCAGGCCGCCAGCCCGAAGCACACCGGCATTGGACACAAACACATCCAACGCGCCGAAGGTGCAAATGGTCTGCTTCATCAGGTTGTGGAGGCTGTCCATATCGGCCACATTCGTCTTCACGAAGATGGCCTTGTTATTCCGGGCGATGGCATTAAAGGAAGCCGCTGTGGCGGCGCCTACTGCTTCGTTGAGGTCGGCCACCACTATGTTGGCGCCTTGCCCCATGAGCTCGCGGGCAATGCCCTCGCCGAAGCCCTGGGCTGCTCCCGTTACCACTATGGTTTTGCCTTCTACCCTGCCCTGAGAGGCCGCAGAAGCCACTTTCCGGCGATAATTCTCCACCTCCCAGGTATCGATGAAACGGATCCACGACGGCTCCATCCCATGGGCCCCGCCAAACGCAACTGCATACCAGGCCACCTTGATGGCATCCAGGAACACTTCCGTGATAATGCCGGCATTCTTGGCATGATCGCCCACAGCCACCAGGCCGATACCTTTCACCAGCAGCACCTTGGGCGTATGGCCCCGGCGCTCTATATAGGCTTCGATCTGCTTTTCGGCCTCGGCTGCATCGGCCTCCAGAACCAGATACTCGCTCTTGCAATAGACTATGATATCCGGCGTAAAGGGAACCTGGACCAGGCCGGGATTCTCCAGTGCCCAGTCCGTGAGGGCATTGGATGTCACCTGCAGCGTCTTGAGACCGCGTCCGCCGCGGGAAAGCACCTGACGGACCACCGGGATGAACTCCGTCACACAGTCGCACACCGGGCTCTCCCCTTCCGGCAAAGCCTTCACGCGCCCTTCCAGCCGGCCGATAAGGCTGTCGTAAAGGGCATCAATCTCCTGAGGAGTATCGGCCCCCACGAACACGCCGTGGTTCTGCAGGAAGATCACCTGAGGCTGGCTGCCCTTGGCGTCTTTCCAGGCCTGCAGGCGGTCATGGACCTTCTTGAAAAGGGTGTACCCGGGATCCGTATACTCGATGTACAGGGCATCCGGGAAAAGCTCGTCGCAGACATTGGCGGCATTGGCCGAACACATGAGGCCGTTCACCAGCGTAGGATGCAGGTGCACCACAAAGGCGTAGTCAATGCAGTCGTGCAGGCTGGTTTCCACCGAGGGCCGACGGTCCTTGGTAAGATTGGCCGATGCCAGGTCTTCTTTCACCTGGGCCTCGCGCTCCGCTACATCGGCACTGTACACTTTGGTGCCCATGGGCGCCAGTTTACTGCGGTCCAGCACGGCAAAGCCATCTTCGCCGATGGTAGCCAGGGCATGGCCACTGGCTTTCACCCACAATTTGTCGGCCGTCTTAAAAGAAGTGTTTCCGCCGCCCGCAATCACATAGTGGGAATCGGCCCCGTACTTACGGGAAATGACAACCAATTGTTCTATTGCATTCATAGACTTAAAGCTTTCATAATCAGTTCTTCACCTGCAGCGATGCTGTCCAGGCCGGCCTGGTGGGCGGCAATAGCGCAGGCGCCCCGCCAGTTGATGGCCTTGAGTTTATCGCTCAGTTCGGCGGCATCGCGGGTGTGGAGGCGCACCGGCTCCATGGCCGGAGTGTTATGCTCCGAGCCAAAGCTCACGATGAAACCCTCGTCCTCCAGATAACCGGCATATTGCTCCAGAACGGCCGTGGTGTTGCGTGTGGTGATGAACTCCACACTGCGGAAACCACGCTTCTTAAGCGTATCGGCCGCCTGCATGAGGTCTCCTTCGAAATCGGTGAAATTGCCTTTGGCATCATCGGCCAGGAAAGGATAGGTGGGAATGCCGCCCGCTGCCTCGATGATCTCCTGCACAGTTTCCGTGGGCAGGAAGGCTTTGGGATCTTCCG
>Ga0310696_10002318_pt1 | contig 25575 bp, 33 predicted proteins | sample AusTroGonzalo_MG_4_FD_203885 | JGI IMG/M metagenome (GOLD analysis project Ga0310696, IMG submission 203885) | Bovine rumen microbial communities from tropical cattle in Woodstock, Queensland, Australia - Gonzalo_02 (v2) (version 2) | ecosystem: Host-associated > Mammals > Digestive system >...
GATAACACTTCGGGTCATTGACCCAGTCCTTGAATCCTGCGTAGTGTACGATGGCAGGCCTGTCGGTGAACCCGTTGCAGTAGCACTCGTTGAAGCGGGGGTCGAGACGGATGAACTTTCTGGGTGCACCGAACTTGTTCCAGGCGTCCTGCTCCACGAACCGCGTTTGCTCCGCGTTCAGCCACTGGACGATGTTCTCCTCAATCCCGCATTTGCGAATCTCCTTCAGGTTGAACATCGCAACGCCGACATTGAAGTATTCCATGCCCCATGGCTTCCAGTAGTTGTTGTTCTTCTCCTCGCAGGCGATGCACCATTTGCCGCCCATGTCGATGTCCCACAGCTCGTCGATATTGTCCACCACCACAGTGTCCACATCCAGCTGCAAGACCTTGTCCACCTCCGGCGGGAGGATGGAGCCGTAGCAGGCACGGCACAGCGCCATATATGTAAACTGGGACGTCATGTTCGGCCCGCCCGCAGGGAACAATGACTGCCCGGAGATATTGATGGTTTCGATCAGAGGCGGCAGCGCCTCCGGAAACTTATCGTCTTCAATGAGAAAGTAGATCTTCTCAACACTGCTGTTGGCCACAAGGCTCTTGGCCGCTGCGACCATGTGCGGGTAAAGATTTCTGGAACCGGAGTATACTGCCGCTCTCATCACTTATGCTCCCTTCGATCAGGTCGTGCCGCCTGCAGCGCTGGACGCGACGTAGATGCCATCGCCCTTCTTGGCGAGGACGAAGCAGTCGTAGAGCATGCGGCCCTGAACGACGTGGCCGTCGATGTCGGGATGGTTCTCAAGGATACGCATGGTCTCGATCTTCTTCGGGGAGACTGCGCAGCCCTTGGTCACGATCATGTACACAACGCCTTCCGGCATATACACATCGGGAACGATGCGGACGTGCAGGCCAGCGATCTTGCCGAGCTCGCCGTTGACGACGATGCCCTTGGCTACATCTTGAACGGTAGCGCCGGTGCCAAGCACCTGGTCGGCCAGTTTAACCTTGATCGCTTCGGTCTCACCGATGAACAAAACGCGGCCCTCGGCGGGGACGAGCTTGTTGCTCATGGCAGCGGAAGCGCCCATCAGGTTCTCCACGACGTTGCTCTTGGTCAGGGAAACGTTGTAGGCAATCGTGCCCGGGTATCCGGCAGTGCCGAAGTTGGTGACGCCGTTGCCAGCTGCGAGAGCGGCGAGACGGTACTTATCGACCATCGGGATGATCACGTTGCGGGTCTGACGGCTCATGACCTTGGAGGCGGCCTTAATCATCAGTTCGCTGGTGTTGTTGCGTTTATCAATCGCGCCGTTGAAGGACTTGTCCTGATTGACCGTGAGTTCCTGGATGGTGTCGCCCAGCTCGGTCAGGGAGCCGAAACGGGAACCGGAAGTGGCATCCCAGTCGTAGTCCTGCATGGGCAGGTCATCGACGGAATAGATGCGGACGGTCGCTACGCCGGTCCAGTCATAGTCCTGAGTAAACAGGCCTTCCGTGCAGGATGCTTTGGAAAATGCCTCTGCTACTTTCGGAGAGGCTTTGGTTGCAAAATTGTAAGACGGCATATCAATTCACCTCATGAATGTTTCTGATTTACAGGTCCCACCCTTCATCGAATGCGTCGCGTGCAGGTCCTGACCCCACGCTCTTCGCACTGCCGGTGGAACGCTCTTTGTTTTTCTGCTGGTTTTTCACAGCTTCAAGCTCACTTGCGAGGCGCTTCACGTCCTCTCGGAGCTTGCGGTTTTCGTAGCGCTGGTAACAGCCGAGAAGATCTCCGTCGTTCTCGTTCACGGCATCCCAGACTTCCTTCGGAATCTCTTCCGCCTGGACATCGGGATACTCCTTCACGAAGCGTTCGATCTCCTGCTGCCCTTTCGCTTCCTTCTCCGCTTCCTTCTCCTGCTGTGACTTTGTGTCCGCAGGCACGAACTCGGTGCGCATCTTCACAGCGCGTGCTGCTGCCGATGACGGTTCAAACTTCTCGCCGTTGGCTTCCGCCCTTGCGAGGATTGCTCTCGTCCTTGTCTCATCAATCAGCGACTCAATATCGCTGCCTCGTGCGTCTGCAAGTTCCTTCAGGAAGCTTTCGTACATCCGGAGCTTCGGCACATCGTCCTTGACGGCATCCCACTTCTCCCGGATACGCGGGTAATCCATGCCCTGCTGGGCAAGCTTGATTACTTCTTCCCTGTCAACGGTTCTCTCTTCGCCAAGGTGACGCAGGGTAAACGACGAGCCCTGGTCGGGGTCTCCTTTGTCTCCCTTGCTCTCGCCTTCCTCAGCAGAGGCGCCGTCGCTCTCCTCACCATCCGATCCTTCCGCGTCCTGCTGGTCTGCATCCGCTTCCGTACCTTCGCCTTCCTCGTCAGTCGCTTTCGCGTTCCGGGCGGTTCCCGCTCCGGCAGTTTCTACAGTCTCTTCTACAGCATGTTCCGGAACTTCCTCGTCCCAGCCTGTATCAAACACTGCATCGAAATCCGTTGACGTCTCAACGCTTTCGCCCTGCTCGGTCAGCACGGTGTTTTCATTGTCCATACTTCATTCCCTTTCCCCGCTATGGTCGGCGGTTAAGTTCCTTGTCTATATTCCAAAGCGCTGGTCGGCGCCTTGTCCCTGTTTAAAACGGCAGCTCCTCTTCGCTGTCGTCGGCAATGACATCCAGCTTCACGCCTTTGCCTTCGCCTTTCTTCTTCCTCTCGCAAAAGTAGAACCGGTCAGCCACAATCTCGTGGATGTTCTGGTCCTTGCCGTAGATATCGGTGTACTTCCTTCTGGTAAGCCTCCCGCTGAACAGGACCGTCTGCCCCTTCTCCGCATACTTGCAGAAGTTGTCCGCGTTCTTGTCGTACAGGACAACGTTGAACCAGTCGTTCGGTACGTTCATGACCGCCCGGTTCCCGTCGCGGTCACAGCAGATTGCCACGGTCGTTACGCTCTGACCCTTCTGCGTCTTCTTCAGCTCCGGTGTCGCGGCAAGCCGCCCCATGATGTCGATGTGGTTAAGCACCTGTGTTCCCCTTTCTGCACAAAAAAATAGGACGGTCAGACAGGCAAATACCTGTCCAATCGTCCTTAAAGGATCTGGTTCGGTGACCGGCTCTATGGCCTTGTGGCCACGCTTATTTATCAATCCGCAGGATAAAGCTGCTCCTGCATTTCCGGCACCAGAGTTCTATGTTGTTTGCATGCGCTCCAAACAGCGCCTTCGCCAGTTGCGCTCCGCAGTCCGGACATATGATCCGCCCATCCTGCGTTACCCTCGCTCGTCTCTGTGCCGCCACTAAATTCCTTCTTTCTCTTGTTGGGTGGGGCGGTCTCGCCGCCCCTTAACCCGCTCGCATCTACAATGCCGATACGCTGGCCAAACCCGCTTCTTCGATGCGGTATTAAATTGTTCGCCGACTCTCACGGCCATGCTTGCTCCCAACCGATTGCCGGGTTCCCACTCCCAGCCAGCATGCCTGCGGTCTAAGAAAGGAGGTGCAAGAAAACATGCAGCTGAATTGCTATTTTGTCCTCGCAGCCCCTATGTAGCACGCTATTGCCGGATTGTCAATTATTTTTTCTGTACCACCCTATCAAGATATGGTGCCCCATGTTTTTTGTGCCCCTGCTATTGCTGAATCCATTTAAGCGTTTACTATGGCTGAAAATCCTAATATATACGTTATCGTTGCCCGGGCGTACCTTTTTTCTCCGCCCAGGGCTCCGGACCATACCAAAACGGGGCGGGGTGTCCGCAACACAACAACACATTCTCATTTTTCCGAAAAAGGTTATCAATTATTATTGTTTTGCCGCAACTTCAGAACTTTCCAGCACGTTTCATGGTTCGCATAATAGTTGTTGTGCGAACTTCGCCGGATTGTTAACCATGATCCGGCAATTGTAAACCATTGTCAATGCTTAAAGGTTGACAATTAACAGCGTTAACTATTTGAAGCTTATGTATTACAAAGAATGAAAGATAGGATATCGGAATACAAGGGAAAAGGATATTGAATAAAGAAAAGGGGAAAGATATTCCTATATGTAATTCCATATAATGGAAAGCTGGTCTATCACATGATAAGAGATACTCTTATATGAGATTCCATATTATATACAGTTGAAATACATTATCAGATTCCATATTGAGAATAACAATTCATATTGCATTGCATTTCCTATATTATATGAGATTACATATTCCCCGCCGGCGCTGCTGGTACAGATCCGCGGTTCAGGCTGTAAATCATTGTCAACGATGCACAAAAACCGGGCCGTGAAATTGTGCATTTCTCACGAATCGAAAATTTGTTGTTGACAATACTCAATCGAGTATGCTATCTTATAGCCACAACAAAGCGGCGGCATCCCAAGCCGTCAAAAAATATAGCATACTCAATCAAGTATGCTTTACAAAAAGAAAGGAAGTAGAACCATGAATAACAAAGAAATCGCTCAGAGAATCGTTGACCGCATGCTTGATGCTATCAATGCAGGAGAGCCGCTGCCCTGGACCAAGCCTTGGAGCACCAAGGGCAGAAGCATCAAGGTTACCGATGAAGCCACAACGATTACCGTTCCCGTAGAGCATTGGAGCCGGAGCGGGAAGCCCTATCAGGGTGTAAACATCCTGCTTCTCAATCTTCTTGGCAAATCCGGAGAAATGATCACGTTCAACCAGTGCAAGGCAGAAGGCGGCAGAATCCGCAAGGGCGCCAAGGCCGCGACGATCGTCTATTGGAATATGGTCCGCAAAGAGACGGAAGAGCTGGACGATGAAGGAAACAAGAAAGTTACCATTATCCCGGTGCTCAAGACTTATAACGTTTTCAGCGTTGAAGCCGATTGTGAAGGCATCGAGCCAAAGCACAAGCCGGAGCCTATGACGGTTACCATTCCAACAAAATGGCATTTTGAGAACGTAAACGGGATTGATGAATCCGCATACAATCCCGCCGCGGAGTCCGTCATTGCCGGTTATCTTGCCCGCTCAAACGGTCTGAAGCTTGACCGCAACTGTAATTCTGATCGCGCCTTCTATCGTCCGTCTGCTCATTCCGTAACCGTGCCGAATATCTCTCAGTTCAACCAGGTTGAAGAGTTTTACAGCACGCTCTTTCACGAACTTGGCCATAGCACCGGCCACGCTTCCCTTCTTAATCGCTTTTCCGGTAAAGACGCCGTTGCCGCTTTCGGTTCTGAATCCTATAGCCGGGAAGAACTGGTTGCCGAAATCACGGCAGCATCAGTGCTCAATACTCTTGGCCTTGAGTCCGGAAACAGCTTCCGCAACTCTGCCGCATACGTCAAGGGCTGGTCCGAAAAAATCAAGAATGACCCCATGATGTTTATTACAGCGGCGGGCAGAGCCGAAAAAGCCCTTGCACTGATCCTTGGTACAGACAGCGCCGGCGGTACAACGCCGCCGGACGCTGGTACCGATTCAGACAATGACAGCGCCAATCCTTCAGACGTCAAGATCCCGGAAGGATACAGCGCAACGTTGACAAGCGCCGGTAACGTGATCATGGTATCCCGCAACGAATACGCGGAGACAGAGAAGCCGGAAGAGAAGCCGGAACGCAAAACGGCAAAGGCTGCCAAGGCAAAGAAAGAATACACCCGCGGGCAGATCTCCGCAATGAATCGCATCGCCAAGGGCGTCAAGGGATACAAGGAAGCATGGAAGGGCGTGGTCAATCTTGACGGCAAAAGCATCATATTAGACGGCTATCGTCTGCTCCGCCTATCTGCTGATCCGGAAGAGCTGCCGCGTGCAGAGTGCAACGGGCTCCCGTTTGAGATGGACACGCTCAAGAGAATTATTGAGAAGTCTGTCAACGCTCCGGCAGAGAAGGCAGACAAAGAGCTCCCGCTCCCATGCATCGACGATCTCCGCGCAACTATCAAAGCTCAGAAGGCCGGAAAGGTTTCCATGCCGCTTGTATATTGGACTCTTCAAGACGGCAATCACCTTGGTGTGAACGCTCAGTATCTGCTTGATATGATGCTTGCCCTTCCAGGGTGCACGGCTTACCGTCCGGAAACATGTAGCGCTCCGATCTACTTCAAAGCCGGAGAGAACGACGGGATTCTGCTCCCCGTCCGTATGGCTGGAGTACACGGCATGGAAGTTGCCGCATAAGCCAATATAAATATCAATATAAAGCTGCCCTATCGGCTACACGGGGAGAAGAGAGCACATAATGAAAAACAGATTTAAACAGTTCCTTTCCCTGTTCGCTGCCGGTATGATTCAGGCTTTCGCCAACTCTTTCACTCTCTGATTGACTATCTCAATCCAGTATGCTACAATCAGCAGGAAAGAAGGTGTATCAATGTCCGGGAAGACAAGCACAGAAGTCAAACGCCGGTACAATGACAGCGTATACAGCAAGATTCAATGCGAGCTGCCGAAAGATACCGTCGCCGCATTTAAAGCCAAATGCAAAGAGACCGGAACCAGCCAGGCAAGCGTGATCCTGGAAGCAATCGAGAAGTTCATAGAACAAAAATGACCGCCCTTTGAGGCGGTCTTTTTACATAGCATTTTACATAGCAAAGTCGGTCACAAAAGATTGTTTTAAGCCTCAATTTCTTGCGTTTTTCGCCCGATAAATTTTGCTATCCAAAATGCTACAAACGTCAGAAAATACGAAGAGAGCCCAGTATTTCAGGGCTCTCAAAGCTGGTGCCGGTGGTGGGACTCGAACTCTCACGAAATCACGCATGCGGCCCTATTTCAGGCGCTTCTTCAGCCGGTGTAGCATTTTGTGTAGCATTTTGAAAAAACGTTCTGACCGTTTCCGCGTCCCTGCTGCTGTCCGCCTCGGATAGCTTGATATATACGTGGTGCATCGTCCGTATATCACTATAGCCCGCCCATTGCATCGTCTGCCGTTCGCTAATTCCCAAATGATAACACAACGACAGAAAGCTCCGTCTCAAATCATGGCAGCCGCACTCCGTCACGTTTGCGCGCTTGCAGGCCCGTTTAACGTCGTCTAATAGATTGCTGGGATGAATACCTACCACAGGCCCTTCTCGCTGCTGTGAGGCCTTCAGCGCGTCGTAGAGCTGTGGTATCAAAACCGGTACAGTTCTGCTGCTGGACCGGTTTTTATTTGTTCCCTTGTGAGTCAATCCGGCAGGCCCGCGGACCACAGCTCCGGAAATCGTCATGGATCCGGTTTTATCCTTGTTCAGCTTCACGCGGTCCCATGTCAGCCCGAGCACCTCGGATAACCGCATGCCATGCAGCAAAAGCAGGGCCGGTATTTCGTATGATTTCCCTTTAACCGCGTCGCAAAACGGCATGATTTCTTCCGGCCTCAGATAGTCCAGGTCCTTGACCGGAACCTGTGCCAGCTTCACCTCCGGTACCGGATAGCCAACATGCTTCAGAGACGCGCTGACCAGGCCCCAGGCGTTTTTCAAAGTCTTTGCCGATACCGGAACGGCCAGCTCATCGTTTATCATCTGCTGCCATTGGATCTTTGCAAGCGCCTTGCCCCTGTATCCGGGCCACCGGTGCTTGATATAGGCGTCATAGCTCCGGACCGTTGAAGGGCTCAAAACCGCCTTGTGTGCTTTCAGGTACCGCTCCTGGGCCTCGGTCAGCGTCAGGTCCTTTACTTCCTTCCGGAGCTCCGCCCGCCTGCCTGCCACATGCTCCGCCTTGATCAGCTGGGCCTCATGGATACACTCCGTATCAGTGTTTCCGGTTATATAGATGCTCTCTCCGTTCAGCCGCAGCTGGATGTACCAGGTCCCCGACGGCAGCTTGTGCGGCTTTGGTATTTTCATGCGGTGCTTCTCAGCCCTTCCTCAATGTCGCTTATATCCCGGTCGCCGTACAAATCGCCGCGAATGATATGCCACAGCTCGTGTTCGTAGCTGTCCAGCCAGTGCTCGAAATCATATTCACTGTTTAGATACAGCGTGTAGGTATCGTCCCCAGGGTTCAGCCGGATAAACGCCGGTATCGGCACGCCAAACGGCAACACACGGATAAAATAGTCTCTGTCTTCCAATGGTAACGTCAATCTGCATCATCCTTCATTCATAGATTCCAACATTGCAATCAGGCGCCGGATTTGTTCCGGCGTATTTCTTTTCCCGACATGCAGAAGTGCCTTCAAATCCTCCCGATCTCGGAGTATCTGTAGCTCTTCTGCCATTTCCTCTTCTTTGTCTTCTTCCGTCTTTCCGCCGACAAGAAACTCAACCGGTAGATTCAGCGCCTCCGCAACGCGCCCGATGCTCTTCATGGTCGGTTTTGCCGTGCCTGTGTTCCACTGCGAGTACAGCGACGATGAAACGCCGCTCTTTTCATAGAACTCTCTCTTGGTCATTTTCTGCCTTGCGATCTCATACTCAATCTTCAGCAGCATGGTCCGGACATCTGCATCACTCAAATTCACTAAAAAGCACCACCCATTTTTAGCAATAATCACCAAAATACTAAGATTTGCTAAATTGTGCTTGACTTAGCTAAATTAAGTGATATACTTAAAATCGCTTAAGGCAAAAGGAGACCAAGCCCCTAACAATTTAGCGGTTCTGAGTATTATTGATTGTTGGCACTTTCATAATATTACAATCCGGTAACATTGTCAAGCGAAACTTAGTCTCCTTTCTAAAAAAATTTATTGGAGGTGACTATGAGATTTCGTGAAGCCCGCTTAAAAGCAGGCAAAAGTGTACAGGAAGTCGTAAATGCGCTCGGTGTGACCGATGCTGCCGTCTATCTCTGGGAGTCCGGAGACATTACCCCGAGGCTTGAGAACCTGAAGAAGCTCTCAAAGCTATACGGCACAACCATTGACTTCCTGGTGTCCGATCCTGATGACCCATGATATCACAAACCGAGTCCCGAAATTGGGACAACAAAAAACCGCCCCCCGGAGTGGCAGCTCCGGAAGACGGAAAAACTATGATAGGCAAATTATAACACAGCCTGTCGCAAAACACAAGAAAGGAAATAAAAAAACTATGAAAAAAATCAAATGCGAATTTCACGGCATTTCCCCGATCATCCTGCACTCCTGCCAGTGCGTTAACCCGCTCCATCCGCTTTCTCTTGAGATGAAGAAAATCACCTCAAAGAGGAAGAAGACAGAGGAAGATCTGATCATGCTTTCCGATCTGGAATGGGAGTCCGGTTTGTATTGGGACGATGCCGTTGGCGTTTATATCCCTGCCGAGAATATCGAGGCGACGATCCGCGAGGGTGCGAAGGCCTCCAAGAACGGCAAGGCAATCGTAAAAGCTTTTGCCTGCGAGACTCTGATGCCGAAGCTGAATATCGGCGAGGATCTGACAAAAGAGCAGATGAAAAATGATAACCGCTTCCGGGATGTCCGCATGATGAAAGTGCAGCAGTCGAGAGTCATGAGAACAAGGCCGAGATTCAACACCTGGAGCCTGAGCTTTGAGGCAACTTTTGACGAGAAAATTTTGGACTTCGAGACGCTGGTAAACGCCATCGAGTACAGCGGTCAATATGTCGGTCTCTGTGACAGCCGCCCGAAATACGGCAAGTTCACCGCAAGGATCACAGAGCTGGATTAATCAGGCAGTTTAAGCCGCGCTTAGCGATGCCACGCCATGCCCTGCCCTGTCAAGCCAAGCATTTCATGCCGGGGTCAGCTGCGCCCAGCCACGTCTTGTCAAGTCAAGCGTTCCGAGCTCAGCCGTGTTATGCCCCGCTTAGCCTTGTTTCGTTAGGCCTCGCCTCGTCTGGCATTCCAAGTCCTGTTTGGGCCCGCTGTGCTAAGCCGCGTCTGTTCCAGTCTGGTCAAGCATTTCACGCTTAGCCATGTCTGGTCATGTCTGGCCATGCCTTGCCAAGCATTTCAAGCCTCGATATGTCAGGCTCTGCCGCGTTTTGCTATGTCATGCCGCGCCAAGCCAATCATTCAAAAAAACTATGAAAGGATTCCTACTATGGAAGAAACAACGAAAACCGTGAACCGTGGCGAAGCTTTCGCGGACTTTGTTTCCGGTCTTGATTACGGAACCATTATCCACTATCAGGACATCGAGAAGGTCACCAGAGAGCGTCGCGGTACGTCACGCTACTACACATCTATCTATAAAGCTAAGAGCATCCTTGAGGATCGCGGGAAAGCCATCAAGCCCATCGGCGGCGGAGACTATCAGGTGCTCTATCCGGGAGACTATTCCAGCGCCTATGCCCGGGAAATCAAGTGTGCCAGGAACCGCATCAAGCATGGCGGGAAAATCCTCTCCGGTGCTCCGGTCAACGATATGACAACCGCCGAGCTCCAGATGCACAACCGCGTGATGGATTTCCACAACGCAATGGAAGCGAGGATCTGCGGCGAGTATGTGACCGTCAAGCGTCTCGCCGATAAACGAAATCCTCTGATACCAGAAAGGAGCACTAAATGAAAAAAACACAGATGGTCCAGATCCCGACCGGCTTTGTCTGCGTCTCTGTTGACGATTATGCCGCCCTGAAAATTACTGTCCATCAGCTGAAAGACGAAGTCCTTGAGTCTTCAAGGAATAACGCCAAGCTGGTGCGTGAGCTGAACGAAGCCGAGAAACGCGTAGAAGTAGCTGAAAATTCCATCAAGGAACTTCAGCGCAAGCTCGACGACAAGCAGGATGTGGTCGGTTACTGGTACAACAAGGCCAAGGAGTTCGAGGAGAAAGCCAATGCCGTATCTGAAACGGAAGGATGAACCATTTGCCGCTTTTCGGCGGCTCCTGATTGGATATGGTCTCACGGCCCCGCATCTGTCCAAAATCATCGGGCGGAATGACAACACAGCCAGAGATCGCCTGAAGCGTCCGGAGACGTTCACGCTTGGCGAGCTGCGTGCGATCTCCTTGAAGGGGCACATCCCTATAGAGGAGATGCGGGAGGCGATCCGGTTTTGAATGACCTCGAAGCGCCCTGGGTTGGCGCCTACTACGACAAATACCGTTCCCGATACTATCATCAGACAGGAGATGATAACGTGTCAGATTTATGGGCTTACGAGCCGGAGAAATGCGATGGTGATATCTGCTATATGGATTGTGACCGTTGCCCGAAATCCGACCCCGGCTACGGCAAAGATGAGGACGAAGAAGATGACTAACGGCTGCACCAGATACACCGAGATGACAGTCAGCATCTTCTTTGAACCGGAGCATGTGGCATGTGCCTACTGCCCGCTGCTCGAAACCTATTCCCGAAACCAGTGCAGAAGGACCGGCGAATACATCCTCGATACCAGGTACACCGTCGGCGAGTTCTGCCCACTAAAACCGAAAGGAGACGCAAATGCCTGATAACAGCGTATTCGAAACACTTGTGGCCATAAATGTCAATGACCACACCGAGACGAAAGACACGGGGAGCGCGAAGCTTACCTACCTCTCATGGCCCTGGGCATGGTCCGAGGTAAAGAGACGCTTCCCGACCGCATCCTACGAGATTATCAAAGACCCCGTAACGCATCTCCCCTATTCATTTGATCCGTCGACCGGTTACATGTGCTACACCAGTGTGACCATCGGAGATGTGACGCATCAGATGTGGCTCCCCGTCATGGACAGCCAGAACCGCGCCATGCGCGCTGAACCCTATACCATCAAGACAAAGTACAAGGACATCCTCGTCCAGCCCGCGACGATGTTCGACATCAACAAGACCATCATGCGCTGCTTGGTAAAGAACCTCGCGATGTTCGGTCTCGGTCTCTACATCTACGCCGGTGAGGATCTCCCGGAAGGCGATGACGAATCCTTGCCCATCAAGAAACCGTACCCGCCGAAGCCGAAGAAAGAGCCGGAGCCTGACGGGCTCAAACCGATTGGTGAGGACATGCCCTTCACGATGGGCGAAGCTCCGAAGCCTGCTGATCCTCCGAAGTTTGTTTGCGAGAAATGCGGCGCCGTGCTGAAACCCTACATCGGTCCCGATGGCAAGGAAATCCCTATCCGCAAGCACGCTGAAGGATCAAAGAAGAAGTTTGGCGGCAAGGTGTTCTGCCTGGATTGCATCAATGCTTACCTGAAACCTTCGCAGGGGGAATGACATGGCCGAAAGACGGATGCTGACAAAGAAGGTTACGGACGACGACCACTTCATGGAGCTCTCATCGTCGGCACAGGCGCTTTACCTGCATCTGACGATGAGCGCAGACGATGACGGCTTCTGTAACCAGATCAGCGTGTGCATGTTCAAAGCGCACGCAAGCACGCAGGACCTGGAAGCACTGCTTGAGAAGCGTTACCTGCTTCAGTTCGCAAACGGCGTGATCGTCATCAAGCACTGGAGGATGGCAAACGCACTCAGAAAAGACCGTTATACGCCGACAACTTTTCAGGAGGAACTCGCTCAACTGGACATCAAAGATAACGGTTCATACACTCTGGCAACCAACTGGCAACCAGATGGCAACCAACTGGCACCACAGGATAGGTTAGATAAGGATAGGTTAGATAAGGATAGGTTAATAGAGAGTACCGCTCACGCACGAGGCGAGTATGGCTGGGTAAAGCTCACGGATGAACAGTATGAAAAACTGCTTCAGGACTTGGGGCAGGAAGAACTTGACCGCTGCATCCGCTACGTTGATGAATCCGCCCAGTCTACCGGCAACAAGAACAAGTGGAAAGACTGGAACCTCACCATCCGTAAATGTAGCCGTGACGGCTGGGGTCTGAAGCAACAGCAGCAAGGGAAGGCGAAACCGAAACAGTTCGTCACCGCTGCGGAGTACGTTCCTCCAAAGCCGGTGAACAGTGTTCAGGACATATGGAAGCTGGTGGATCAGATATGACCTACAAATACGAGATACCCGGCAATCCGGTCACCAAGAAGAACAGCCAGCGCATCATCCGCCTGGGCAACGGCAGGACCATCATCAAGCCGTCCGATCAGTACGAGGTCTATGAGCAGACCGCAGGCTACTTCCTTCAGCCCAGGCCGAAGTCAGCCATCGACTATCCGGTGAACGTCTGCTGCACCTACTACATGAAGACCCGCCGCCGTGTTGACGCGCTGAACCTCGCAGAGGCGACTGACGACATCCTTGTAAGCTATGGAATCCTCGCGGATGACAACAGGGACATCGTCGCAGCTCATGACGGCACTCGCGTGTACTACGATCCGGAACGTCCCCGCGTTGAGATTGAGATTACACCGATCTCTGACTACCCCCAATGGTCGGAGAAGATCACAGGCAAAGTGAAGCCAAAAAGAAAGGAGTAACCCCAATATGACTGACTACCCCGCTTACCGTACCCATGTTGGGATCGGCAACCTCGACATGACAGCCGCACTTTCCACCGTGTTTCCGAAGTACAACAAAGTTGTCGCTGTTTCCATCAACCATCCCGATACCCACGGAGTCTGTCTCCTGCCGGAAGCAGAGCAGATCCTCGTCAAGACATTCGGAGAAGGCCCAGGGCTGAACAGCATTCCATATTTCAAGAAGCGCCGCACCGATAAGCGCCGCAAGAGTCACCGCATCACCTTCCGGATGGATGACGAGATGCATACCAAGGCGGAAGTGCTCCGTGAAGCTGCCGGTGCGTTCTCGTGGCAGGAGCTGTTTGAGATCATGCTGAAGGAAGCATACCGCAGATGGGAGGAAGAATGATGGATGAAGCATGGACAACCATTCCGGTCTATCATCCGGTAAAGGCTCAGGAAGAGGATGACCCGTTTGTGGAGCCGCCGAAGAAGCGCACCCACCGCAATGACAGGATGCACGAATTCAAGCGCCGCAACACCATCGGCATCCTTGTCCTGTTCGCCTGGGCTGCTTCCATGATGCTCGGATGCTGTGTCACTGGAACCATCGTCCGGCACAACACATGGGCGGAAGCTTATGAGGAGTTCGACGGCTGGAAGGAAGAATACCGGCAGGAACTGGCAACACAGGAACAGGCGAAATACTTCCAGTCCGGCGAGGCATCCCGAGAAGCGGCCATCAATCAGGAAGTAGACGCGGTGGCTGCGGTGATCAGCAAGCTCACAACCGATACCCAGAAACTGACGGAAGCCTGCTGCATGCTCGCAAGGGTCATGAGCAAATACTATCCCAACAGCTTTCGGGAAGTGGCCGCTCAGGAACAGCAGTGGATGTTCTACGACGGCAGTGACAGGACGTACACCGAGCATGACAGAGAGCTGGCAGAGAAGATCGTCCGTCCCTACATGGAGCAGGGCATCATCCCGAGAGGTCTGACATCCGAAATGGTCTACGGCGAATGGACTCCCAATGACTTCATTCTGCGAGACAGCTACAAGACCACGAGCAAAATGGCAACGTGGCGTTGGTACGAATGACAGACGAGGAATACAACCGCATCCTCCGGAGAAGCGGCAAGAACGATTCCGGCAGCGTCCGGGAGTGCCTGCACCCTGACGGAGAGTTCTGCGTTGCGAGGAGGGAGTCAGGGATCTGCACCGCGCTGTACCACACAATGTTTGGCGGCAAGCCCTGCCCCTTCTTCAGGGACAAGAGAAATATGTCCGCGCAGGAACTGAAAGACTACAAAAAGCTGTTAAAGGACTTGAGCTATGAGTAGAAAACAAAGCGCCTACTTCCAGCAGATGGAAGAAAGAAGAAGAGCCGCCCAGGAGGCGACCCGCAAGACATGGAATCAATATCTCACCGACACCTGCGTGGTAACGCTCAACGAGTTTGGTTTCGGTAAAGACAGAATCCAGAAGTTTCTGGAAGCATGGGGAAAGAACTACGATCTGTTCTTCGATTCCCTGCGCAAGGAGCCTGAGACTGACTACTACCGTGAGAAGCTCGATGCCACGCTTAAACCATTGATTCCGGAAGAGGAATTTGAATCTTTCGAGCAGCGCTACGAGTACCTTCCGGAGATGAGGTACTGAGCATGAGCAAAACAGACCACGCACGTTATTGCTATCACTGCGGGAAACTGCACTATCCTCCTGATCTCATGAACTACCCATTCAAAAAGGAGATCAAAAAGAAACTCTGCTACTTCTGCTCATGGAGCTGTTGGCGCGCATGGCAGAAAGAGCAGGAAAAAAAGAAAAAGAAAGAAGGTCCAGAGGATGTCGATACTGGATAAGAAGTTGCTCCTCTCCGACATCGAGAAAAGGCTGAACGCCTATATCCCCTATGATACCGTCCGGAAGATCATTGCAGATGCCGGAGAAGCACTGACAAAGTACGAGGTAACATCCACCGGCCCTGACGGCGGTGGCAACAAAGAGGAATCCCGGCAGTTGGTCCGGCTGTATCTCGACGCAAAGGAAATCGAAGGCAAGTCCCCGCAAACGCTCGCCCGCTATGGCTACATCCTCAACCGCCTGATAGAAGCAATAGATGTTCCGCTGAACCGCGTCACGGTCTACCACCTTCGGCAATACATGATGGCAGAGAAGAGCCGAGGAATCTCGATGAACACGATCAAAGGCAACAGCCATGTCTACTCCGGATTCTATGGATGGCTCCGGAAGGAAGGCCTGATCGAAACAGACCCGACTGCAAACATCGGGCAGATCAAAGCTCCGGTCGAGAAAGAGATTCCGTTCTCTCAGGAAGAGATTCAGCTGATCAAAGAGGCATGTGAGAACGATCAGCAGCTGGCAATCGTGCACTTCCTGCTATCCACCGGATGCAGAATCAGCGAGATGTGCTCTGTGGACCGGAGCGATGTTGATTTCAAGAATCTGAAACTGTCGGTCACCGGCAAAGGCAGCAAGACCAGAACGGTTTACATTGATGATGTCACTGCCATGATGCTCCGTCGGCACCTGCAGGCAAGAGATGACATTGATCCCGCTCTGTTTTACAGCAGAAACGGCAGGAGGTACACACCCGGCGGTGTGAGAGCAATGCTCAAAAAAATCGAGGAACGCAGCCATGTGCCGAACATACATCCACACCGATTCCGGCACACGCTGGCAACGACTCTGGTTGACCACGGCATGAGTATTCAGGAAGTTGCGGCTATACTCGGCCACAGCAAGCTGGACACGACGATGACCTATGTCTGCGTCAATCAGAGGAACACGGAAAACAGCTACAGAAAATATGCCTGTATGTGAGGAGAAAAACATGATGAAGTACTGTGACAATTGTAAGTTCTCTTTTATATGCGGCTTAGGATTAACACATTGGCTTCTATGTTGTTGGTTTAAGATGGAAGTAAACCCATTTGATTCATGCCAGTTCTGGGAGGAGAAAGATGACTGACTACATTAACAGAGAAACTCTGAAGAAACGGTTCTGCGGTATTTGCGAAGAATACGGCAAATGCCAAGAGCTTTGCTTTGATATGAAGTTGATAAATAGCGTCCCAGCCGCTGACGTTGTGGAAGTTGTTCGATGCGGTGACTGCAAATACGTTGAGCCATCGAAAGGAAGAAGCAAAGACAAGCTGCCGTATTTCTGTACGATCCACAGAGAAAAGTTCAGCGATCAGACAGAGTATTGCAGTTTTGGGAGGAAAAAGGATGAGTGACTATATCAGCAGAGAAGCGGCAATCGAAGCACTTTCGCAACCGATAACCATGTCAATGTGCCTGTCAGTTTCAGAGTGCTACAGCAAAAGAAACCAAAGGCAAATAGACCTTGAGCAAATCAAATCCATCCCAGCCGCTGATGTTGTAGAGCAGAAGATTGGGAAGTGGATAATAGATGAAACCGAAAGTGCTTCTTGGTTTTGCTCTGAGTGCGGAAAACACGCATATGGATGCTTCTCAGAGATTTACAGTGGAGAATACCACTACTGCCCGAATTGCGGAGCGAGGATGATAAATAATGAGTGATTATATCAGCAGAGATCTTCTCTTGAAAGAGATTGACGAATTAAATGCTGTCTCCTTTTACGAACTCAACGATCATAGCAATGAGGCTTATCATGAGATCAAAAATTTGATTGAACATATTTCAGCCGCTGATGTGGTAGAGCAGAGAATTGGGAAATGGATTGAGTATGGTGAACCTGACCCGTGGAACAAATTTCAAGTGTGGTATTGGAAATGTTCTGAGTGTTGTGCTGTCGGAATTGATGAATGGAGCTACTGCCAAAATTGCGGGGCAAGGATGGTGAACGATCATGTATGACGATCTGGTAAAGCGGCTGAGAGTTACATGCGGAAGCTGTAAATTGTGGGATGGATACAAATGTTGCCTTAAAGGTGAGTGTTCAGCACAGACACGATTGCAAGCCGCCGATGCCATAGAGTTTTTGCAGACCTACAAAGTCGCATTTGAGAATATAATTTCGATGGGCGGCTGGTGGCTGGTTGGGCAAGACAAGAATCTCTATTGCATGGATGTGCCGATAAACTGGCCTCCAAAGGGGACAAAAACAATCAAACTACTTCCGCTCCCAGAGCCGCCGAAGGAGGAAACATGAGTGACGTATTAATCAAAGGCATGGAGATGCCAGAGCGATGTGATAATTGCCCGTTCCATGTTAGAAATCATGGAGAAGGATTCTATTCATGTGTAATTACTGGACACTTTCCAATCCCAATCGGTGACACCGAGCGCAGTTGCGAATGTGTGCTTAAAGAACTACCGCCACACGGCAGGCTGATTGATGCAGATGCTCTGTTAATTCTTTTAAACCATTGTATGTTCCCATCGGATATGGTGACTACAACGGCATTGAGCATGGCAGTGAACTGGATAAAAGAAGCTCCAACCATCATCGAAGCAGAGGAGGGTGAGTGATGAGTGACTGTATAAATCCTATATGTGCAGAAAAGGGTAGAGACCATTGCATGAATGACATGCCCGGAGCAACGTGCTATGGATATGAACCGACACATAAAACCAACGCCGACCGCATTCGAATGATGTCGGACGAGGAGCTGGCTGAAGAAATTTTAAGTTGGTACAACTGGCTCAATGCTGTCGAATGGGATGACAAGAGAATTATCAACTGGCTGAAACAGGAGACGACAGATGGATAAAGTTCCCCCCGTCAAGAACCTCAAGACCAGATACACTTACTTCTACTGCGGTGACTGCGGCAAGCTGATCGCAAGGGGCAGAGAGAAATGTTCGAGATGCGGTAAACCGGCAGACTGGTCGAAGATATACGAATCCCCCTCAAAATGAGGGGGATGTTTTTATTTGCTGTTGTAAACCCAGTCGAACACATCCATGTCGTAGCCGTTTTCCTTGATGGCATTGGATACTTCGTACTGTGCTTTCTTCCGGTAGCCCCACTGGTCGAGCGAACCGCTTTCGTCCTTGTCTGCGTTCTCGATTGCCTCGATTGCTCTGAGCGCTTCTGCCCGGGTCTTCGGATTCGCCGCCAGCCAGATCGTTGCTCTGCCCTTTGCCAGATCGAAGTCTCCGTCGGACTGCTGTTTGGTGAAGAACGCGTTCGCATCTTCGACCGACATGGTGCCTTCCTGAAGCCCGCGCTTGATCGTTGCCAGCTTGTCGATGCCGCTTGCCGATGTGACGCCTCTCTCTTCTGCGTTTGCCTTTGCATTTGCCTTGTAATCTGCGATTGCTTCGGTGCCTGTCGCCGCATAGCCGAAGCTGTTCGGAGTCAGGAAATCGACAAAGCTCTTCAGCGTGCTGTCCTTCTTCATCAAAAGGTTCTTGTCCTTCTGCGACATGTTGTTGATAGGGCCGAGCAGCGCATCTGCCGCATCGAAGTTCTCATCCTTGATGGATTTATCGAATGCCGCCTTCGTGGTCAGCCATGTGATCGGGTTGTCAAGCTTCCGGACATCAGCGTACTCGTCCTCGTTCTCCAGATCGTGGCTTCCCGCAAACGCATCCTTGACCGCCGCTCTGGTGTACGGAGCAATGGTGTCTTTGATCAGCTCCGCCTGCATGTCGTCGTCTGCATTCCTGTAGGCATCGGTGCGCATTGCCATCTCTGCATTCCGCTCAAGCTGATGACCGTAGTCGTCCTTCCATTCCTTCCGCTCCGAATTGGTGAGCTTGGTATTCTCGCCGCCTATCTTCACGGAGCTCGGTCCATTGCGGTCTGGCATCAGGTCAACGCCGGTCTCGTTTCGAATCCTCTCAAACTCTCTGGATACGTCGCTCTGGTTTACCTGACTGTACTTGAACGGTGCATACTGGTTCTTGATCCTTGTGGCAAGGTCGCCCTGTGAGATCTCGTTCCCGAAATTGTCGGTCTTGACCGGCAGTGTTTCGCGAAGCCCAGGGAGGTTCGATTTCACCTGATTCAAGGATCTCTCCCATGCGTTGTTGCCGCTTGTGTCTCTGGCATATTCATCCGCCGCAACAGTTGCATGTCTCAACGGCGCAGGGATAAATCCTCCGACAACATTTCCGGCCCCGCTTGCCAATGCCTGACCAGCTTTGTTCCATGCACCAGCCGAATCGTCCGCATACCGCCATGTGTTCTCGATGTTCGCTATTGTTTGCAGTGATGGAATATCACTCAGGCTGTCCCTTGCCGAGGAGTAGAATGCATCAATTACGCCGAGCGCTGTCAGGTCTTCCTGCTCCGCGATCATGCTTGCTGTTGCGAGGAGCTGGTTCAGAGGTTCTATGCTACTGATGTCAACCGTGTCGTCATCGTTTCTCCATGTCGCATCCTTGTCACCGGATACAATCCGCCAGAACAGGTCTTTGTTGATCTGCATGCCGGACTTTCCTTCTGCCTTGTTCTGCGCTTTGATGTCCTTGTCGTCCTCGTTCTCCCAGTCCTTGAAGAACGGGGCCTTTTTCATCAGCATGGACATGAGTGCAATCAGTGCGCTTCCGGTAAGACCTCTGCCAAAGTCAGTAACCGCCTGGTTCTGTTGTGCCATCGTGGCGTTCGGGTTCTTGATGACATCCCGGATCTCCTTTAGGCCTTTGATTGCACCTGCCGGTGAAAACTCCAGTGCCTTTACACCGAGGTTCGCAGGTACTGTTGCGTAAGGCATTAAGGCCGTCCCGAGTCCAAACTCGCCCTTCTCCCATTTGCCGTCTCCGAAACCGAATGCACCAGCCAGAGCGGCGCCGCCTTTGTTGGCGGAGTCTCTCGCCCAGTTCGCCGCCTTCGCCGCGAGTCCACTGTTCTGGAACGTGCGGTACTCTGCAACCTGCTTCGCTGTGGCATCAATCTCCGCTTTCTGCTGCGGTGTCAGGTTGTTGGCGTCCCATCCGTTGGCTTTGATCAGTGAGTCGCGAATGCTCCCTTCCGCCATGCCCTTAAACCATGCGTCCGAAGACTGGAGCATGTAGCCGTTCCACTGCTCCCACCTGCTTGCCAGACGTTCCATTGCCTTGCCGTCCGGGTCGTAGCTTCTGGTTCTTGCCATGTCGTACTTGGTCTGATCTTGGTCTGTTGCAAGGTCGATGTTGCCTGCCACTTCGAGGATACTCCGTTCGAGCATCTTCTTTGCTTCCGTTCTCGCAGCCTTGCTGAGGATTCCCGCCTCGAATCCGGAGCTCCTCTTTCCTGTCTTCTTCGATACGAGGAAGTCTGTCAGGACTGTCGCAGGGTTGTCTGCACTCAGCACATCAATCAGGCCGAAGCTTGCGTTGCCGGTGATGTTGCGGAGCCATGTTCCTGTTCCGGTCAGCTGTGCCAGCTTCTGGAATGTGTTCAGCCGTTTCAGGAAGGCCTTCTCATCATAGTGTACATCCTCGGAGATTCCGGCAGCTGCGCACGCGGCATAGCGCTGGATGTAATCCATGTCCTGATTCGCCAGCATCTGGTGGAACTTGGTCTTCAGCTTGTCGGCTTTCTTCTGTGTCCGTTTGTCAACAAGTGAGTCTGCAATCAGCCCGACGTTCCGGAAGTCATTGATCTCGTCAATCAGATCAAGATACGCTTCCTTCACGCTGTTCTTGGCATCTGCCTCGCTCATGCCGTTCTGAATCTTCAGATCAATGTCGAGCTCCAGCAGGCCCATCTGTCTGGCGACTTCCTTCGCCTTGGCTTCCGCCTTGGTCAGAACTTCCTCGCTCACCGCAGGCTTCTTGCCCGCCTTCTTCGCGGCAGCGTTCTCCGCCCTGACGTTTTCGATCTCGCCCATGATGGCATTGAGCACGCCCATCGCGCCCGGGCGTGACTGCTTCGCCACAGCCTGAAGGCCTCGCGCCGTCTCTCGGATCTTCGCATCTTGAATCTTCCGCCATGCGTTCAGCGCTGTGTCGTCGTTGGTTTGCAGGGACAGCTTGTACAGTTCGTTCTCAATGTACCACGCAGCATCGACCATCTCGCCGTCCCATGCCGTCTGCCCCATCAGCTGCTCAATCGTTCCGGTGACATCGTTGTTCACCCTCGTGATTGCGTTCATCAGGCTCTCGGTTTCCGGCTTCGGGTCGTACATGATCGGGTCAAGCCCTTTGGTCCGGTTGCTCTCTGTCAGGGTGTTCGAGAAGAACTGGCTGAGTCTCTGCCCCCTGTTGGTTGCTTCCGTGTTGTTCGTTGGCCTGCTTCTGCTTTCCTGTTCCCAGTTCGGTCTGCCGCCCTGCGTGCCGTTTCCGGTCTGTTCATTGGTGTTTTGCCCAGCGTTCTGGTTGCCATACGTCCATCCGGTCTCGCCTGTCTCTGTTAAACCGCCGCTGTTGGTATTTTCTTCTCCGGAAGTATTATTACTCTCCTCTGCGGTCTCGTTCGCTGACGAGCCTGTATTTTGCTCAGAAGCAAGCTGCTGTTTCCCGAGGATGTAGATGTACAACCCTTCGGCGACAGACTTTTCGTCGTTGGGTACGCCGAGCGCTTCCGCGAGTGCGGCTCTTCCATCTTCCGTTTCGAGCATGGCGAGGTATTCGTCATCGGCGACCTGATCATTCTCCATCCGCTCTCGCAGGCTTGGAGCGTTCTGCTGTTCGGTGTTCGCCTGCTCTTCGGTATCCACTCCGGTCTCTGCTTCGGTCTGCGCGTTGGCGCGTTCGGCATCGTCCATGCCTTTGATGACGATGGTGTCTCTGGTCGTGTCCTTTGCTGTCTGCGTGATCTCCTCTGGGCTCATTCCGCTCTGCCATGCGTCTATGGCTTCATTCCCGACATTCATGGCCTTCTCTGCGTTGTAGTCGATGCCGCCGAAGTTCCCGTTGAAGATCGTGCCGACAATGTACCCCGTGATGAAGGTGTCTCTCGCTTCGTCCGGCGTGGTGCTTGCGTTCGGGTCAAGCTCAAGCAGGCGGTCTCCCGCTGTGGTAAGCGCCAGCTCGAGCAGTTCCTCGAAGCCTTCCGTGTTGGTCAGCTTCTTGATGCCTGCCCTGAGAACCGGATTTGTGATGTTCGCATACTTGCCTGCCAGATACCTTCCGAGCACGCTCCTGCCATACGCGCCTTCCGCACCGCCGATGAGGTATTCACTCAGAAATGCGGAGCCGCCATCGAGCACCATCTTTGCCATGCGGCTGTCCACATCGTTGGCTTCTCTGCCAGCCTGTGTCTGAGCGCCCTGACCTGCGACTCGTGCCGCCATCAGCGCACGCCCGCTTCCCGGGAGGATGAAGTTTGCCACAGCATCTGCCGCAACATCCGCCACCGTCTTTGCGACGTTCGCTGCCTGCTGTTCTTCAGGGCTCAGGTCTCTGATCGCATCCGCCCAGTTCTCCTCTCCCTGTTCTGCCAACTTCTGCCCTTCCGCAGAGAGGTGTTCGCCAGCTGCTCCGAGATCCAGATAATTCTCCAGCTCCGGATTCTCAGCAACGAGTCTGTCCCATGCCCCCTCGCCGTGCTCTTCATCGTACTCTGCACGCACCATGTCGTCGGAAGCCTGGTCAATCCATTCAAGGCCGGTGCCAAGTGCGGAAAGCGTTCCGCTCATTCTGCCCTTTGCCCATCCGGCGGCAGCATCGTAGAGCTGGTCTTCGCCCGCCATGCCTTCATAGACGCCTCTTCCGGATTCCTTGTTCGCCTCTTTGATCTCTGCCTTCAGCGCATTCCTCTGGTCTCTGGTCGTCTGCATCTGGTCTGCGGTCATCGGGTCTGTGGCATAGCCGGAGTACGCGTTGTCTTCCTCAACAAGAGAGTTGTACGCATCAAGCAATGCCTGTCGCTCTGCATCTTCTTCGGTGCCCGCCTGCCCTCTCGACCTGCCGGATTCGGCAACCTCGCCTCTGAGTGCTTTGATTCTGGCGTTGGTTTCCTCCATCTGCGTTTTGTACGTTGGGTCAAGCGTTCCCATCCAGGCGCGTGCCGCTTCATCGTACACAGCCTGAAGCCTGTCGAGTTCTGCTTTCTTTGGATCTATCGTTTTCTCCGGCTTCACGTTCGGGTTCAGCCCGCGCTTCGCCACTTCGGCAGATACATCCTCAAGCTGATTCTTTACCGGCTCGAAATTCTTCTCTGATACCGGGTCGGTGGCATAACCGGAGTACATCAGGTCGTAGTCTTTGGTGTAGTTGTACTCTTTGATGAGCTCGTCGTTGGACATGCCTGCGATCTTCTTCGCATAGTTCTCGCGCTCTTCCGGAGTCTGGGCAAAGGTTCTCGTGCTTGCCGCAAAAACGTTCTTCGGTTTTGCCTCCACGACTTTCGGGATCGTTTCAATCTGGCCCCTGTGTCGGTCAGGCTCCGAGATCTCGCCCTTCAGCGCAAGAACTCTGGCATTCGCCTCTTGTTCCTCGGTTTTGAACTTCGGGTCAAGCGTACCCATGTAGGCATAGTGGGCAAGGTCTCTCTGGTTCTCCAGTTTCTCGACGTCGCTCTTCTCTCTCGGCGTGACGACATAGTTCCAAGCCTTGATCAGAGGATTGTTCTGCTGTCTCTCATACTTGGCATCGGTCTTAGCCTGAAGCTTAAGATTGGTTCTGAGGTTGTCAAGATAGGTAAATTCAGCTTCCGAAAGGTCGCCGCCCAGTGCGGTCTCAACGTCGTCGAGATATTTCGATGTAGTTGTAGAGTCATGCGTGTCACCGGAAAGATAGTCAGGGATTTCTTTGATTCGGCTGGAAGCAAGCTGTGCATTATAATTGTTTGTCAGCTTCTCCCGCTCCTGCTTTGTGGGCAGAGAGCCGGTGGAGTGGCTCTGTCCTGAAGTCACTCCTCCGTTCTCGCGCTGCCATGTCTGCCGGTTTGCTCTGTTTATCAGGTTCTTTGAAGCCATGCTTACTTCCTCCCTGCGAGACCAGAACCGCCGCCATGCAGAACCCTCATCTTACCGTTCTGCGTTGTGATTTTCACGTTGCTGTTTTTGTCGGTGCCGCCGCCTCCGTAATAGTATCCGTTGTTCGTGGTGGGCGGTGTGTATCCGGCAGGCCACTGCCCGGTCATTGCATGATACCTGTTCGCGTCGATTGCTCCTGTCCTGTATGCAAGGTCAGGATTCTGCGCAATCCACAGGGAGCGCATACTGTTTGCGGTTCCGTCTCCGTAGATCTGGCCGTAGCCGGAGAAGTCGCCGTACTGGGCGAGTGTCTTCGCGGCATTCTCCATCCTCGCGTGCTGGTTGTTGTAATCATCCAGCAAGGCGGCAGCTCTGCGGTAGTCATTGTCCGCCAAAGCCTGCTGCACCTGATTGTTGTAGCTGGTCGTGGTCAGCGCTTTCTGCCGTTCCGCTTCCGCCATTGCCTGTGCCTGCTGTGCGGCAAGGACGTTGCCTGCATTCCTTGAAGCGAGGCCCAGTGACAGTGCCTGCTGAGATCCGGCCTGCCGGTTCAGGTTCCTGACATCGGCAAACTGGTCCATGCTCCGCTGGGTCTGTGCCGCCTGCCTTGCCAGTCCCTGATTCGCTCCCTCATACAGTTTCTGCGTGTCTGCTGCGGTCTGGTTCTGCAATTGCGTGTTCTGGTTATATGCGTTCAGGAGCCCCTGCTTCTGGTTGTTCAGAGCCGTGTCATACACGTTGTTGATTCCACCCTGAGACTGTGCCTTATTTGCTTCAAACTGTTCTTTCAAAGTCGCCATATCAGCTACCTCATACCGGGTCTTTGCCGGTCATCTGCTTGTACTTCGCTGCGGTAATGGCTCCGGTCCTGTAGGCAAGCAGAGGATTCTGAGCGACCCATGTGTTCCGCATTGCGTCTGCCGTCTGCTGACCATAGAGGCTTGCATAGCCGGAAAAGTCGCCGTAGCCTGCCAGCGTCTTAGCCTGATTCTCGTACCAGTCCTGCTGTGTGTTCTGGTCCTTGACCAGTTCTGCTGCACGCTTGTTCTCGTTCTCGAGCTGAGCCTGTGCCAGATTGTTCTGGTAGGTCTGCTGAAGATTGGCGATGTTCCGGTTCGCCTCGGTGATGGCTCCGGCCTGCTGGCCTCTGAGCGCTCCGTAGTTCGCCGTGTACTGATTCCGCAGTGCGTTCTGCGCCTGCTGCTGTGTTCCGTTCGCAAGCCCTCTTGTCATGGCCGCAAGATTCGCGTTCCTTCTGTTTCGCTCATACGCTGCCGCAAGGTTGTTTGCCTGCGTCTGATACTGCGGTGCAATCTTGTCCCTTTCCGCTGTCGCGTTAGACAGGTTCTGATCATACGTCGCCTTGAGCCCCTGGTTTGTTGCCGCCAGCTGTTTGTCATAGAGGTTGTTGATCTGGTTTGCTGATTCCTGCTTTCTTGCGTTGAACTGTTCCTGTAGTGTTGCCATATTTCCACCTCACTTGGCGTAGCCTGTAGCTCTCACCAGAATGTTGACGTCCGTCACCGTGACTGCGGGCTGCTTATCGTCCACGCTGAG
>Ga0310696_10002319_pt1 | contig 25571 bp, 38 predicted proteins | sample AusTroGonzalo_MG_4_FD_203885 | JGI IMG/M metagenome (GOLD analysis project Ga0310696, IMG submission 203885) | Bovine rumen microbial communities from tropical cattle in Woodstock, Queensland, Australia - Gonzalo_02 (v2) (version 2) | ecosystem: Host-associated > Mammals > Digestive system >...
GCTGAAGGAGAATATGGACGCAAGGTATATCTGAACCATATGGTCAAATACGACCATCATCTGAAGCCAGTGGAAATCTCAAAGCCATTCAAGCTGACAGACGACAACATAGAGTTCATCACATATATGGCTGTGGATGGAGAGAACATCGTAATAGGCGATACGCTGATGGATGAACGACCTGAAATACTGACATTCGATAGAGACACCATAGAGAACGCTATATGGTAAATATGAATTGAGGTAATACGCAATGGGCATAATGGACAATACGACACAGGCGTTCCTGCCATTCTATGATACTGAGGCGATAGCGAAGACGAAGGCTGGGGAGACCCAGACCATCACATGCTGCATATTCGCAGATGGAGAGGACGAGCCATTGACAGACGATATGATGGACACGACCAGAAACGCAATCCAGCTATTGGCGAAGAGGACTGACTGGTGGTTCGTGAAGAAGCTGGAGAGAGGCGATAGGCTGACGATAGACGAAATTGAATACACCATCTCTGAAATCAGGCATGACTTCGCAATGGGAATGGTGATAAAGGCGAGACAGGGATAACAGCTATGGTGAAGATTGACACACAGTTTGGCTCAGCGGGGACAATCAAGACCCTATAGGAGGTTCTGACGAAGAGAATGGTCTATATGAACGAGACCGCCAGAGACTCCATAGCTGCGTTCGCCATCAATGTCCTGAAATCGCTGAGAACCATAACCAAGGTGGCAAAGCCCAGCAAGATGAAGGTGGAGGTCAAGAAGGAGGGAGGGCTATATCCAAGCTGCACGATGAAGGGCGGACACAAGAGCCTCTGCATCAGGGTCGTTGGAACGAACCAGAGATATACAGGCCCTGAGACGATGGTGGGATTGGAGAAAGCACCGCTGAAGAACCAGGGCGTCTATAGGTTCGTGGATGAACACGGCGAGAAGAGGAAGGAATATCTGATAGTCGCTCCATCTATGGGTGCTGCAAAGACGAAGGCGAAGCAGATAAAGACGAGAAGGGGAATGAGATTTGCTGGACTGGCAAAACGCGCGCTGGGCATATTGATGTTCAAGACCAACACGAAGAGGGTCAATGACGGCGCGCTGAACCCATTGGTGGAGAATGTGGCGAACGATGTGACAGACAAGAGGGAATGGACATAGAAGAGCGGAGAGAATGGGATATACACATTGGAGCTGACAGACAAGCTGGAATATGCCAAGGATGCTGTGAGGGGTGGATATGGAGCAGTTGAGGCATAGATGAAGAAGGCAGCGAACAAGATAACCTCCATCATCAATTAGAAATTGAAATCCAACAGATTCCTCTCCAACGAGAGATTGGAGACCCCATTCCCAGAGGTGGCAAGGCGCAGAAAATGACGAGGTAAATACGAACTATGGAATACAATATGATAGAACAGCAACTGGAGAAGATTGTAATTGACAGAGTGAAATGCGCACTGAAATTCGTGGATGGACTTCAGATAGTTGGAGCCTGGCAGCCAGCAAAGGGCAACGAGAACAAGGCAGAAGAGAAGCCTGACACCAAGGTCGTAATTGGATTGAAGGCACTGCCAAGGTCATATGAGACCCCAACCATCCCCCATGCTGAAATACAGATTCAGATGAGCCTGGCTACAAGGACAGACACTGACTTCAATGGCAAGAACTATCTGACCATCACGACCATCATCTCCAACCTGCTATAGAGATGGCAGGCTGACTTCTCGTCCATAGAGGACTTCGCCATATCCAACCAGTTCGACCCAACAGGATTTCAATTGACAGGAGGGGACTGTGGACTGGACAAGGACAAGCTGATATGGCAATGGTCGCAGACATTCTCCATCTTTGGGGTGATAGAACCATCCTGGGTGGAATAACAAAACACAAATCAACTATGAGGTAAAAGCAATATGTTCAAGGAAAAGACTGACTATATTGGCCTGGAGAGCGAGATAGGCGGAACCTACATCAAGCTCAAGGCGAACAACAAAAACGCAAGCAACCAGACGCTCCAGATTCACGGAAGCGACGGCTCCTACATTGGAGACGAGATATTTGGTCATGTCGCAGCACCAAACTGCGAATACGCCATCGTGAAGGAAAAGACTGTGAGTGGTCTGAAGTTGGGCAAGGCATACAGCGCACCATATGCCCTCCAGCACATTCACATCACGACTGGGGCAGGGGCAGAACCAACATTCACCGCTGACGCTGTATAGATTGAGAGTGGTGCTGACCAAGCCGTCTGCACATATGAAATCCCATCATTCACCATCTCGCCCAAGAGACACGCCAACGACTTTGGCGCGCTGGCAACATACACATACACCAGCTCCTACTATGGCAACACGACTGACAGTGCTGCTGGAACCCTCTACACGATAGAGAGCGCAGAATATGACGCAGCCGTCACCCTCCAGCCAGCAACCATCAATGGAGACCCTGTTGGAAGCGATGCTGTGGAAGGCGTGATAAATGTCAATATCACGATGTGGGCGAACACTGACACGAGCGCAAACCTCCCAAGCGCATCCACTGGATGGCATCAGACCGCTGATTGGAACTGCGTTGGAGCAGACGCGCAGATGTTCACCTGGACAGCGACATTCACGAAATATCTATCCGCATCTGTCGCACCTGCGCCAACTCCATCAACCTGATTTCAGAATAGAGGAAGGATGGCATAATGCTGACAAAGACCGCATAGATTGACCTGGAGCAGTTGAGGGCGAATGGATTTCAGCCAACAGACGCTGAGATTGTCGCCCTCAACGACCTCGCAAAGCGCATAGAATATGGCAAGGACATCACCCCAGCCAATATGCCCAGAGTGGCGTTCGCTGGGAATGTCGTCCTGCACGAGCCAACTATAGGGTCATTGGAATGGTGGATGGAATATGGACACGATGCCGCCTGGTCTGATAGAATGAGGTTGATGACATACTTCTTCATGTTGGCGAATGCGACTGATTTGGACTATCTGGAGACGCTGAAGTCAGGACACGACATCCGCAAGGCTGTGAAGAGATGGATGAAGAAATGCTCTGCGACAGAGGCTGAACTATGGAGGGCGCTGATGTGGGTGAAATGTGGAAGCGAAGACGCAGCAAGGCTATTGGCTGACGATGGGCCTGACGCGAAGGTGAAGGACGAGTCTGAGGAGAACGCCCTATGGATGAGCCTGATAGCAGCAGCATCAGCACTGGGAACATCACCATCCTCATTGAAGACCCAGACCCAATCCACGCTGAACTCCCTATTGGTATAGGCGAATATGAGACAGCGAATTCCAATGAAGGCAAGCGTGGCGAGGGAATACATTGAATACAGGAAGCTGCTGAGGCAGATAGAAGATAGGGGAAGAAAGGACACTGACAAGCAAGACGAGGATATTGAATAATGGCTGACTCTACATTGAGAATGAAGATAGTCACCGCCCTGGACAATGCTGGGCTGAAGGCAACTGACCAATAGCTGAACATTCTGGAGAAATCCATCTCCAAGGTGAATGCGGTTGGTGGCAAGACAGCTCAGCAGATGGGGAGGCAGGTGAATGACCTTGCTCAGGTCGTTGGTGGTGGGGTGGGCAATTGGCTGAGATATGTGACAAGCATAACAAAGGTCACATCAGCGGGACCTGGCGTGATGGGCGCACTGAGGGGCATAGGGGCAGCAATCAAGGGCGTTTGGACGTCATTGGGTCCGATAGGATGGGCTGTTCTCGCCATAATGGGATTGAAGAAGGCCTGGGATATGGTGAGCGCGGCGTTCTCAAAGATTTCCAATTTTGGTCTATTGAGACTGCCTGAAATGCTCAAGGAGAAATGGGATGCTGCTGTGAACTACATCAAGGGCATCCCAGCCAGAATCAAGGACACCTGGGACGAACTATGGGCTGGAACGAGCAAGGGCAAAGAGGCGAAGCAGGCGTTTGAGGACGAGAAGAAGCGACTTGAAGACCATACCAAGGCTGTGGAGGCTGCGTCAAAGAAGAAAATGGAGCTGATGAAGAAGGAGGAGGATGAACATCAGAAGGTCATAGACGCAATCAAGCGAGAGACCCAGGCATATCTCCAACAGGCGCAAACCCTCCAAAATCTGAAATCGTCAAAGAACGATGCTGAGGTTCTATGGTTGGAGGGAGAGAAGTTCAGACAGCAACAGGCATATGAGGCTGCTGGTCAATACGAGGCTGCTGAATAGATTGGTCTCGCATACGACTTCGAGATATAGAAGACGAAGGCAAGACACGAGATTGAGGCTGCCCAACAGGAGAATAGGAAGGCTCTCAAGGCATACAACGACTCTGAGAGACAGGCTATAGAAAACACCAATAGGGCTGACAAGCTGGAGAAGGACCTGAAGGAAGCATATGCCAGAAGAGAGAAAATCAAATACGACTATCAGCATCAACTGGACTGGACACAAGGGAATGATAGAATAACTGATGAAGAGAGAAAACAAATCATCAAAGAGCGCAGGACAGCATACTATAGTGACCTGAAGCAGGTGAATGACGATATAAAGAACTTCAAGAAGCAGTATGAGGATACTGTGAAGAAGGAATGGACATCGCACAATGATATGTGGAGCAACTATGGCAAGGTTGCTGAACTCCAGCAGAGAGAGGCGAACATAAGGAAATCCGCTGACACCGCAGTGAGAATGGCTGCCTGGAGCTACGACAAGACTCTTGACCAGAATGGCAATGCGGCGAACATAATGTTTGACCCTCAATACCTGGAGTCAATCAAAGATGTATTGACTGACGACAAATACCAAATGCAGACTGCTGAGAACACAGCGAGAATGATTGAAATATGGGAGCAGGTTCTCCAAATGAAGGAATAATGATTTGACGAGGTGAACTGACTATGTATGCGAACACGACAAATGGACATAGAGAGCATGTTCAGAAGAGCAAGGACACCAGAGTGATTCTGTCAATGCTCATCAATGGAACGAATGCTGTGATAGTATAGACCACTGAGACCACTGTGGAGACCTGGACTGGTCTATCATATGCTGACGCGAACTCCCTATTGGTGGCAAGCGAAAGCTCCACATTGAGCAATGTCGCAAGGAACTATCTGGGCGGAGCGAAATTGACTGTTAGTTCTGGACAGGTCAGCGCGTGGAACACAGTCGAGCACTGTTGGGGAACGAAGATAAGCTCCTCATTGAACAGGATGGGAGACACCAATCTATATGCTGTCCAGAAGACGACATAGGTGCTGAACATAGCCAACAATGGTGGAACTATGACACTCATCTGATGGAGGAACTATGGACTGGAACAACATCAAATACATATTTCAAATACCACTGAGCTGGTTCAAGGCAATCCACAATCGCGTCTTCAAGGCATATGGGCAGAACTTCATTGAGGTGAGGGAGGCACAGGATGGAGCGACTGAGATTGGCATATAGGAGGATATGTTCGCCCAGATGGTATAGGCATATGCGCCAGCAGGAGGAGGAACCGTCACATCAGTCGATGGGGTTGGGCCTGATGGAACAGGCAATGTCAATCTACTCGCACTGACAACGAACGACCTTGGATAGCCAGACGGACCCTGCAAACTGGACGCACTGGGATAGGTCGACAACTGGGTTCCCCTCTCGAAGGTATTTGATGTCACACCCAATGGAGTGGTGGTGACAGACTCATAGGGATATCTGACCACAGACACGAATGGCAAATCCCAGTCCAATTTCCACATCGTCACAGACGTCACCTGGAATGGAACGAAGCTGCAATACAAATATCGCAACTGCACATTCTCCAATGGTCTCATCACAAGCATAGGCAACGAGACGACTGCTGACATTGACACGCCTGTCACCATATCGTAAGGAAATAGCATATGAACCATCTGATAGCAAATGGAACGCATCTATACAAGAAGAACTCTCATCTGGTGAGAACGCCATACACATTCACGCTCAATCCAGACGAGAGGGCATACTATGCTGTCGCTGGAGCATATGACACCAACAGTTGGCCGAAAAACGGGTTCCTGGCATAGAACACATACACGAATGTATAGGGCGTGGGAGCTGACCTCTACAATGCTGTATATCATCCTGTCACGAACCAACATTGGAGAAGCGTCACCACATCCCACGACCCAGAGACATGCTGGTATTAGGGCGCATATTCAACATCTGTCAATAGCACAAGTTCAGCAGTCCATCTATAGACCTGCGAGGCATACTATCAGATAGGCGCATATCACTTCACGCTGCCTGACATTCCATCTGACCTGTCTGTCACATCCATCGTGGTCAAATACAAATCCACTGGAGCGATAGTCTGCTATCAGGCAGCAATGCAGTCAGGTCAAGGCTCTATGAACAACCATCTATGGAAGGACGATACTGATGTCACTGACCACACGATGTATATCCCAACACTGGTCTCAGACGACCTCTATCACCCATCATAGCTGAACAACATCTCATATGGGGACTATGGGCCTGATTTGGCTCAATTGACTGGAACGCCAAGGTCGTATAGGGACATATGGGGATTTAGCACCACTGGCTATGATGGCGCAATCTCCTCATTCACCACAGTGCCATCTGTCCAATATACGATGTCCAGCTCAGCCATGGGAAGGGCAGCACAGTTGGGAGATTTCTGGCTCATCCCATATATCGAGTTTGGAAGCCAGCAAGCAACGCCTGGATATTATCCATACTACTATCCAAGCTCCTCCCAGAACAATGGCTATTGGGCAAGCTGTGCTGTATGGGGATATACAATCACTGTCACCATTGGATGATGGGAATGGTAAATGAATATGGTTCTCCTATATGGGGAACAGTCCAACAGGTCAAGCCAAGGCTGACGAAGACGGATGCTGACCTCGCTGGATATACAACATCATAACACGAGGTAAAACGCAATGGTCGGAACCATATCAATCAAGGTGAATGCAGCAAAGCCAGAATGCCCACTGCCACCTCTATTCACCGTAAAATCAAGCCCATCATCTCTCAGGATAATGGACACGCCAAGGGCAATTGGGGATTGGAACATCACATCAGTCAAGCTGGTGATGAAATACCCCAACAACATCACCACTGTAAAGAACGCCACAAGAGTTGGAAATGTCTGGGTCGCAACAGTAAATGGATGCGATACAGTTGGCAAGGTCAGCAATGGATATGAAATCCTGGCTGATGGAATGGACGAGCAGAACAACGCTGTATAGGGCTATGTTCTGGGAAGGGGCAATCTCATAGTATTGGACGATGATACTGATGTCGCAAGGATGGTTGGCAAGACCACGATGCGCTATCTGGACGACATTCCAGCCCAACCTGCGAAGGGAGACACCATAGTCGTAAATGGCGCACTGAAGATATACGATGGCACTGAATGGTTCTCCTTTGACCTGAGGGAATACTACAACAAAGAGCAGATAGACGCGAAGGTCAGTTCCATCAACCACAACATAGACGAGGTGAATGCCTCTGTCAGCGCAATGGGCAACTCCATCACGCAACTTGGAGCGACTGTCCAAAGCGTCTCAGCAAGGACTGACACATTGGAGAGCAATGTGACAACGCTGTCAAGTTCCATTGAGGCGAACGCAAGCGCAATAAGCGCAGCAACCAGCTCCATCGCAACATTGACAACGAGCATCTCAGCACTGACTACTGACTTGTCCTCTGTTCAAGCAAGCCTCTCCACATTCGCAACCCAGACAGAGGTGAGCGGACTGGCTACTTCTGTGAGCGCAATGGCAAGTTCAGTGAGCGCAAACACCTCTGCCATCAACACAATCTCAAGCAACCTGAGCAGCTACGCCACCATCTCCTATGTGGATGCGTCCATACAGGACGCCATAGGCGCAATGCTCTCTTCTCAACTGTAAGGAGGTAAAACACAATGTCTGAACCAACCCTATACAACGCACTGAAAGACATAGCAGACGCAATTCGCGCCAAGGGCATAACTGGCACGATGAACGCCTGGGAGATGCCAACAAAGATAGCAAGCATAGTCACAGGTGGAAGCAAGTATGGCATAACCCTTGACGGACTCATTGGGGATGTGGATGGACAAGGCGTCCTGCAAGCCCCAAGCGAGACATTCACATTCACGAGCAGCGACATAGTTGAGGTGCCTGACGACATGCTGAACTCGTTCTTTAGCGCAAGAGACACCATCACAGCAGTAAGTCTGCCAAACCTCACCACTGTTGGCGAGTATGGAATGAAGGAGATTTGCAGAGACTGCGAATACCTGACTTCTGCGAACCTGGCAAGCCTCACGAGCATAGACGAACACGGAATGGAGAAGGCGTTCCAGAACTGCATAGCACTCTCAACATTGAACCTCCCAAGCCTGACCACTGTTGGCAACTATGGACTGTCATACGCCCTCGCTGCAACACAACTGAGTGGAGACCTGGACTTCTCCACCATCACGAGCATAGGCAACCACGGACTTGAGGGACTGCTACAGAACTGCGACTACATCACTGGAGTGGATTTGAGTGGACTGACCACCATCCCAGCATATGGTCTCGCATACGCCTTTGACGACTGCGACAGCCTTGTGGCTGTTGACCTGAGCAATGTCACCACTGTTGGCGAAGGTGGAATGAAGAGCGCGTTCATTGAGAGCGCAATACAGAGCCTGTCAATGCCAAGCCTGACCACTGTTGGAGACAATGGACTGGAGAGCGAGTTCTTCAACTGCGACTCCCTCACGACACTTGACCTGAGTGGGGTCACGAGCATAGGCACGAATGGCATAAAGAAGATGTGTACTGGCTGCGCACTACTTGAGACTGTGGATATGTCGTCTGTCAAGGAGCTGAATGGTCTTGACTACCTGGAAGCCTTTGACCAGTGCCCAAGCCTGCAAGAGGTGGATATTTCTGGGATAGAGACCATTGACTTCCTGGACGCAACCTCAGTGCCAACGCTGACATCAACCATTCTCTTTGACAACGCGAACAACGACTACAGGATAATCGTCCCTGACGCGATTTACAACGACTGGATAGTGGCGAACTACTGGTCTGACCCAACTGTCCTACCACACATCTACAACGAGACTGTTGGATACTCGTTCAGACTCACCGCTGAATAGGCAAACTCCACAATCTCAATGACGAACATCAATGGTGGAACGACAGTTGACCTGGAATACTCGACTGATGATGGATAGACCTGGAACACATTCACTGTTGGCTCTACCACAATCACCCTGGCGAACATTGGAGACACCGCCTACATAAGGGCTGGCGCGAATGGCAACACGACATTCTGCGACATGAGCGGAGGAACTGACAAATACTGCCAATTCGTGATGAGTGGAAAGCTGGCTGCTGGTGGAGACATTGGCTACCTGCTCAACCAAAGAGGTGGAACGAACAACGAGCAGCTGGCAATCGGATGCTTCTGCCACCTGTTCAATGGATGCTCTGCCCTCACCACAGCACCTGAACTCCCATCCACCAACCTCAACAACTACTGCTACGGAGATATGTTCCATAGCACCTCATTGACAGTCGCTCCTGAACTACCAGCAACAAGGGTCTATGACCACAGCTACTGGAATATGTTCGCAGAGACCCCATTGCTGGTCAAATGCCCAGAACTCCCTGCAACCACATTGGGCGAGGGATGCTACCAGGGAATGTTCTGGAAGAGCAAAATGACTCAAGGTCCTGACAACTCACTACCAGCAAGAAATCTACCAGCAGCCTGCTATCAGGGAATGTTCAACGGATGCGAATGGCTGGACACATCAACAAAGCCAATCGTTCTGGACTTTGACACTGTGACCACGAACTCGCTGAGGCAGTTGTTCCAGTCTGGCTACAAGGTCACGAAGATAAAGCTGACCAACTACACAGGTGGATTTGGCGACACGTCATTCTACAGATGGGTCTATGGCGTTCCTGGCACTGGAACATTCTACTACAATGGTTCTGACACGACAAGAGGAAGCAACGGAATCCCAACTGGATGGACAATCCAGACCTTCACGCCATAATGAGGTGACAGGCAATGACTGAGAAAACGATGAAGAGAAGGGACTTGCTCCTGAGCGAGATAGGCAAGTCAAAGATGGACATTGACGACAAGCTGGACCTGGAGAACCTCGTCCAGCAAGCCGCTGAAACCACCAATGGACTTGAGACGCCTGCCAAAATAGCTGGGATGTCAGATGTTCTGTTTGGCATAGTCCAGCTTCTCGTCACTGACAAGATAGAGGGCAATGGACAGGGGAAGCTGAAGGGTCTGTATGGCGTGATTGAAAGATGCCAATGGGCTATAGTCACAGCCATAGGGATAATATCAGTGCTACTCATATTCCACCCTGAACTGGGCGAACTATTCAAGCTGCTCAAATGATGGACATCTGGATATGGTCAAATGGAAATCCCCACAAGACCCAAAATGAATATGCTGGAGCTATTGGTCAGGTCACTCAACCTGAGCTGACCAATGTCCAGCACATATTCCTCAACACCTGCATCCCATTGGGACTGGCTATGGACAAGTTCTCCATCACGCGAAATCTATCTGTCCATAGGGTCAAGGAGGAAGGAGGGTTCTTTGGACATAGCCAATTCATCAAATGGAACCCTGTGCTGCTGAGGACATCATACATCGTCACCAACGACAGACAGGTATATGAGATTGAGCCAAGGACAGGAGAGGGGAGATGGCGAAAGAACGCCAAGCACATTCTGGACATTGACCCATCTCCATATATCGCCAACTATCCAACAGGCAAAAGATGGAACGAGACCACTGGATTTCTGGCATACTGGCTGATGCGATAGCAACACCCAACTGCGAAAATCACATTGGTCAATTTTGGCGTGAAGGACGATAGATGGAACAAGACCAAGGAAATCCACGGGATAGAATGGGAGCATCAGATGCTGAACGACATTGGGGTCAATAGGCTGACGATATAATTGAGCTGTTCATATGGTGGATGGATAATTCGCTGAAATGGTATAATTGAACCATCAGAGCGATATAGCCAAACCTGGGTCTCCTTGGGTGGGGAGACCTTATCAATTTCAATAGCAAGCCCAGATGGGGATTTCCGCGTCTTTGCCATTGACGCATCCTTTGCCCCATCTGGGCTGTTCTATTGTAATCTGAATTCAGAATATCACACATCTGAATGTCCTATTTGCGTGAAGCAAATGTCCCCATAATGTCCCCATAACTCGCAGGGAAAATGCTGAAATACATAGGGAAATCTGCCCAAAAACACCCAAAAACACCCCAGGGGCAAAGTGGGAGTACGCCTCTGACCCATATTTCATTGGGAAATCTGCATAGTGGTATTAGAATGGTGGCAAAAATAGCGGTGGACTTCTGGACAGAGATTTGGTATATTATCGCCCATCAATCAACCACCAATAGGAGACGAGAAGATGGGCAAGCACGGAGATGGCTATCTATACCAAAAACGAGGTCGTGGATGCTGGAGAGTCAGATGGACATTCGAAGGCAAGCACCACGATGAGAGCACTGGAACTACTGACCTGGACAAGGCTCGTAAAATCGCCAAGCAGAAGACTGCGACAACATCTGCACTTGGGGATGTTCGCGCCCTCAACGCAAGACTGGAAAAAGCCAAGGACGAGCAGATGGTTCTGGAGGCGAAGAACAATCCATCACTGACCCTGTTCAGAATGACTGAGGCGTTCGCATCAACTGACATAGTGAGGCGAAGGAAGAACTCAGACGCCACTGTGAGAAGATGGCACAACCTGGGCAATCTATTGATAGAGAGATTTGGTGGTAATACTGAAATGCGCCAACTGACGAGACAGATGGTGGAGGAATATATGAGAGAATATGAGACCAAGGTCTCCCCAGCGACATTCAATGGCGCACTGCAATTCTACAAGAGGCTATGGGAGACGCTGGCGAAATACGACTCGCCATCTGAACTGAATGCGAGACTGAATGGCAATGCGCACATCTGGGACTACATTCTGCCTATGAAGGAGAACGAGGTCGTTGGCAAGAGACCATTCACGAAGGAGCAACTGACCAGAATATGGCGAGTGCTGGAGGATATGAAGAACCCTGACCTCATGCTGCTATTTGACTTGGCACGAAACACAGGGGCAAGGCTACACGACCTGGTGAGCTGGAAATGGGACGACCATCTGAGATTTGAGACTGACGAGAATGGCAAGATGAGGGCTGTATTGGAATGGAAGCCCATCAAGACCAAGAACTCCACTGGCAAGCTGATGGTCATTCCAATCCTGGACGATAGGGTGGTGCTGAGCCTATACGAGCGATATATGTCAAGGGCTGCTGGAGAGGAATACATACTGCCAAAGATGCTGGAGCTATACAACCACAACAAGGCCTGTGGACTGACCAAGCTGACACAGAGCGTCTTCATCAAGGCTGGAATTCAGACGAAGGTCAAGGTGGATGGGAACGCACGAAGCAACTGCATATATGGGATGCACAGCTTCAGACACACATTGGTCAGCGAACTCTTCAATTCAGGGGTGGATATTAGCACCATCGCCCATCTCTACACAGGACATGGAAGCAACTATATGACAGAACTATACAGCCATGCTGAGATGGACAAGAAGGTCATTGACCTCTCGCACCTGAGGAGGATTGACACCAAGCCCATAGAGCCACCCAAGGCACTGATGCCTGATATGGACGATGCTGACAAGCTGGCATATGACGACATCTCAACTATGGACGCGCCTGTGCCTGTGAAGATAATGCTCAAGTCGCTCCTCCAGTTCAAGAGGAAGAGCGACCTGAAAATCATATCTGATTGGCTGGACAAGAGAATGGGGAACCTGATATAATATCCACCATCAATCAACCAATCAGAAAGGACAACACCAAATGGCTATTGGAGACATTCAGATTCCAGACGACATTGCTGACGAATACTATTTCCTGATGGGGGACTTCAAGGCGATGATGATAGATGGGAAGGGCAAATCGCCAACAGCGATGAACGCCTACTACAACAACTTCGTCAAGACCCACAGAAAAATCCAGGACCTGGCTGCGTTCGCTATGGCTCTCAACCACACAGGCTACACATTGGAGGGAGACGACCAAAGGCTATACTGGAACCTCCAGGTCAAGGTCACAGTAGAGGTCTATGAGTCTCCTGAATTCAGCGAAGAAGAGAAGATGGCGTTCAAACGATACCTGGATTAGGGCATATCACCCCATTCTCCATATCTGTTCAGAACCATTGAGAAATAATGTATGGATTCTGAACGAGGGCTATGAACATACACCACCCCATATCCACTGGGGGTGGTATTTTGTATTGAGATATATAGTGAAAATACGACCATCTCTGGCAAGGCGCGAAAACGCGCCGCGCCATATTGGTCAGTCCCTACGCCCCATAGCCCACAAGGGGCATAGGGGCTACGGGAGAACATACTGAAGGAATAGAGGGGCTACGCCCCGCCAGCCATGGCTGGCTCCCCAGGAGTATTGGATATACAACATTGGGCTATTTGACCATATAAAACCATACTGAAGATAACCATACTGGATATAGAAATACTGAATATAGGAATGATGGATATATGACCTGAATGTTCTATACCTGAAGGTTCTATACCGTGATTTCCAAATCAAACGCGCCGCGCCCTCAAGGGCGGCGCCGTTTGTATTTGGGAGAGGTGTATTTTGGAGAAGTGTATTTGACACAGGAGCGATAGCGACTGTGGCATATAATGTGTATTATATGATATAGATGGGCATATTTATCAGTCCAGATGGGCATATTTATCAGTCCAGATGGGCATATTTATCAGTCCAGATGGGCATATTTATTCATCACCCTGACCATGCTGACCCATTCCATTGACATAGACTCATATCAATCCAGCCAAAATAATTCTCAAAATATTTTGAAAAATGGTAAATTCTACTTGAGCGAATTCGTATAATTGTAATCGTTGGGGATGCGATGGATAGTCATCCATATCCTATATCCATCCTCCATCCCCAACGATGGTTCATCTGCTGAACCAACCAAAACCATCAAATTAGGATATGGGCAAATATAGGATATGGATATGGCACGACCAAAAATGAGAGACAGAGACAGGGCGATAGAACGCGCCATTGTCAGATTCAAGACGCTCGTCACATATATCACAGTGACGAGACCACAATACCAAAGCGAATACAAGACGCCAGATGGAAAATTCGACAAGGACAAGCTGATAAGCCAGATGAGATTTCTATCTGAATGGCACAAATCCCCAAACAAACATCAGGCGAGAACATACACCAGAATCTCCAGCACATTCAACTATACATTCAATTGTCCAGTGGAACTGGTCAAGCAGGTTCTTGGCTCATATGTGGATGAGGATGGAAATCAGCATAGAATTCCAATCAAGGAAATCGTCCAACGCCTGACTGAAGAGGGATGGCTATCCAAGACGATGAACGCTGGCTCCAAGACCAGAAAGAACGCTGATGGCAAGATTGAGAAGACATGCTGGTGGAACAAGAAATATTTTATGAACGAGAAGGCCTGGTTCGCCAAGCTGAACGACCCACGATATTCTGACTATAGGACATATCCATCATATTGGACTGACCCAGATGTCAAGGCGACGGTCTCCAAAATTAGCAGCTACTTCAAGAACATCAAGCCAGAATACAAAGAAGAGCCAGCACCAGCACCACAACCAACTCCACCACCAACCCCAGCACCATCTCCAACTCCATCTACTATAGAGGACAGAGAGAAGAACGAATGGCTGCATAGGGTGAAGCACATATTTGACGCCGTGAAGGACTGCGTGGATAACAAGGGATGGGATAGGGCGAAGGCAGAGGGAGACCTGAGAAGGATTGGACTGGGAGGTGGAAAATACGACCCAGACTCCCAGATGCTGGACAGAGCGATGGGACTATTATTTGGTAATCAATAAAGGATAATACAATGAAAACTACTACAATAGAAGATGTCAAAAAATTCTTCAGAAAATCAATCCCACAGTCAACATTCTATATCGTATATGGGATTGGCAAAGATAGGAAGCACATGCAGTTCATCCTGGCTGACAAGGGTGAATTTCAAGCCACATTGGGAAATATGGCAGTCCTGTTGTCAGAACAATCATTGAAGGCGAATCTGAACAGCATGGGGTTCATAAATGGATATGGACATTCACCAGATAGAATAGAGATAAGACTGGTGGAGGGAAAATCAGCAATTGAAAATTCCAACATAACCTGGGATATGATACAGACAATATTGAACTGCGTGGAACTATCTGCGAGAATGGCTATGGGCGATAGCTGGAGAATAGATTCTGAGAGAATATATTTTGACCACATCAAAAAACTATTGGAAGATGGAAAAGACATAGTATGCCATATTGGTGATGGACGCGGAAAATGGACTGATGAGACTGTCTATATGCCAATATCTGATTGGCTATGTGGTAAAAGAGACTCCTACTACATCAGCGACTCTGATGATGATGGTATATATCTGAAGCCAATTGACGACTATATCACTGACTTCAACATAACTCGTGAACTGATTTCAAGAATTGGAGAACTATATCCAGAATCAGAAGATGATGATATATATTCATCTGACCAATATGGTGGCTATACCAGTCAGGACGATTTTGACCCATTCGCACCCCAGCCATCAACCACCAAGCCATCCATTGAGGATGATGATTTTGACCCATTCGCCAACGATATTGGGATGCCGTGAAAAAAAATCAAAATAATTCCCCAGAATGCCCAGTATTTCAACCTGAAAACCATAAATACTATATGTGAAGATGAAATAGAACCATCTCACAATAACAAAGGAGCGTTCGCAAAGCGAACAGAACAAATCAAATGGCACAATAGATACACATATCCTACAAGGGACTGAACCTCCTGGTGGAGAACACTGGGAGAATATACGACAGCAATGGCAATGAGCTGAGTCAATACAAGATGGGCAACTATCTCTGCATCCAACCATACTCGCCATTGGAATATCAGAGGCAGAAGATGGAGGGGAGGAAGAAAGTCCCATCTGGAACAGTAATGGTGACTGTCCATAGACTGGTCTGCATGGCGTTCCATCCCATAGACAATCCACAGGACTATCAGGTCGACCACATAGACAACAACCCATTGAACAACACTGCCTCAAATCTGAGATGGGTCACGCGCAAGTTCAACAACTCCAGAAAACACGCAAGACAGATGAAATCATAGAACAGAAAATCCACAAATCACAACCATCAATTCATCAAGGCAACCAATCTGAAGTCAGGCGAAATCCTATACTTCAAGAATGGACTATCATTCGCTGAATTCGCTGGCTGCTCCCATCCAATGGCATATATGGCTCTGGATGGGTCGTCCAATTCTGCCAAGGGATGGAAATTGGAATGGGTGGATAGAGACCTCCCAGAATGCGAGGCAATCAGAATCCAGGTTGAGAACGAGCGCAAGGCTCATGCTGAGGAGAAGGAGATGGAATATCAGGCGAAACTCGCCAAGGCAAGAGAGGAGACCAAAATCCGCAAGGAGGCTCTACGCAAGAAGAAGGAGGAGCTGAACCAGCAGCACAAGGAACTCATCCTCAAGATGAAGGCAGAACAGCGCAGAGCGAGAATGGAGGATGTCGTCAAGAGACGCCAAATCAAGCTGAAGAAGAGGGAACTCAAAGCCCAGGCGAACAAGGAGCTGTGGGAACTCCACATCGTACTGCAATGCGACCTCAATGGCAACATACTGAGGGAATGGAGGACTGCAAGAGATGCTGAACTTGAGACTGGCATAAGAGGCATAGGAGTGGCAATCAGAAACGGCAAGCCATTCCGCGGCTACATCTGGAAATACAAAGTGCCAAGAGAGCCACGCAAATACAACAACGACTGAACAAAGGAGAACATCAATGACGAACATCAGACAGAAGATACACAACGACCTCACCAACAGGTCAATCAATCCAACCACCATATTGGAAATCGTCCAGAAGGCACTGACTCTGCTCATTCCGCTCATCAAGGCATATATGGACGCAAGAGCCAAATACAACCGCTCCAGCTCAATCAAGAATGGCTCAGAAATGCAGGAGGCGAGGAATGCCGTAAAGTCAGGATATGACAACATCTACAACCATCTGCTGGATAGGCAAGCCAACGAATGGAAGGACATCATCACCCAGAGAGAGCTGATGGATATGATTGAAGCTGAATTCAGGAACATCTCAAATGAGGATAATACGATATGAAGAAGATAATGATATTGACGATGATTGGAATATCGCTGCTGTTCAGCGGCTGCTGTGGAGAAATGGACATCTGGACAGCCAACAGAGCAAGGATAAAGGTGGATGACAACAAATGGGAAGAGGTGAAGGTAATACACGCCACTCATATCAGACCCTATGATGGATGCGATATAGTCTCTGTTGAGACTGAAGACAAGGTATATGTCACCCATTCAGCAAATGTGATTCTCATAAAGGACAAGAGGTGAATGACATGTTTGGACTACTCAAGAGACTACTGCCATCAAAGGCGAATGACAATGGAAAATCGCTGGAGCAGGTCGTGAATGAACTTCATCACACGCACGACCTCCAGGAGGTGATTGAACTACTCAATGGCCTGAACGAGAAGGGAAGGGAGGGACTGCTGATAACCATAGGTGTATGGGACAGCAGCAAAGCGTGGATATATGATATAGACCAAGTGGCGTCTGACATGTCAGAGGCAATGTCAAACGGAAATATAAATCCATATCTATACAATTTTGAGAGTAGAACAGAACATCACACCTCCATTGATACTGTGACTGTGAGACTATTTGACCTCATCTGCTACCAGCACGAACTCATATGGGCGAAATATGAGAAAAAACCCGACAACCATCTGATACTATATGTGAGGTGATAACATGCTGACCACAATAGCCACAATGCTGCTGACCAATGTTCTATTGAACATCGTCCAGATAGTTCTGATGATAAGGGAGGGCAAATGACAATGGCATATACATCTGAAGATATAGCCAATCTGATAAGAGTCGCAACGCACATAACGAGAGGCAGACTCCAGAACACGAGACTGACATTCAGAAAGCCAACCACATACGCCATCAATCTCGTAAATCACCTGGGAGAGGTCATAGAGACAAGCCACACATACAAGAATGACATCGACATTGAAATCCTGTGCGATGGAGATTTGTATAGGGCTATGAGCAACCCAAGGACAACTATGGCTGAATGGTTCAATAACATCAAGGACAAGACAGCTGCTGAACTATTTGATATGTCAATGACGCAGACAATCACCTCAGTGGAGTGGAATATGTTTGACGATAGAATGAACATATCCATCTGGTTCAACGACTCCATTGACAATCAGACCAACATAGACGCAGAGGTCATAGAAGCCATACTGAACATCATAGACCTGAAGAAGGAATGGTGGAGAATGACATTGAATAGAGTTGGATGGGAGACAGAGGAAATCAGGAGAGAGAGAGAGGTAATATATGCCTGAGGGAAATGCTGGAGATAATCTGAATTCAGAAAAATCAGAGACCCCCTGTCAGAAAAAATCAGAGGTCAGGAGGTCACGCCCCAGCGCGAGAGTGGCGCGTGGAATTTTGGAAACAAAATGTCCCAAACCATCCCCAATTTTGTAAAAAACTATGTAAAGGAACATCAGACTGAGGAACGACTATGAAACTGAGAGAACTACGAGAAAACCCCAACAATCCCTCCATCGCCACAGAGAAGGAGCTGGATAGATTGGCTGGCAAATTGAAGCGGGTCCCATTGGGATTGACAGCGATGCGGATAGCCTATGTGACAGACGACCCAGAAGGAGGGAAGATGGTCATATCTGGCAACAAACGCCTGAGGGTGCTGAAAAGAGCCTATGGAGAGGATGGGGAATGCCCAGACGAATGGTTCCAGGATGTGACAGCAATGAGCGAGGCTGAGAGACACGAATTCATAGTCAATGCGAACATCGGCGATGGGCAATGGGATTTGGATAGATTGATGGAGCAGTACGATATGGCAGAACTCAATGAATGGATGGACACAGACCCCATTGAGGAGATGCTGAAGCAGAAGGAGAGATTGAAGGAACTGGAGAGGGATGCTGACAAGGTTCCAGAAGTGGATGGAGAGAGCAAGAGCCAGATGGGGAAGGTCTATCAGTTGGGAAGGCACAGGCTACTATGCTGGGACAGCACGAAGGAGGATGTGGTGGAAATGCTATTGGGGGAGAGGAAGGCTGACCTCGTAATGACAGACCCTCCATACAACATCAATGTCCAGGGCAAGACGAAGGACAAGCTGAAGATATAGAACGACAATATGGGGAACGACCAGTTCCTGGATTTCCTATCAAAGGTCTATGCGAACATATCCAAATCGCTGAAGCCTGGAGGGGTCTTCTATGTATGGGGCATAGACGCAGGACCTGATGCTGAATTTGAGATGGGACTACGAACCGCTGGAGACCTCCACGAGTCAATGCAGTTGATATGGGTGAAGAATGTGATGACATTCCATCTTGGGAGATTGGACTACAATAGGCAACACGAGGTCTGCAAATATGGATGGAAGACAGGGGCAGCACATTATTTCTGTCAAGACAACACTCTATCAACCATTCTATAGAACGACATCCCTGACATAGACAAGCTGAAGAAGGAAGAGGCGATAGAGCTGCTGCATAGGATATACGACAACGACATTCAATCATCCGTATAGCACTGGGACAAGCCCTCATCGTCCAGACTCCATCCAACTATGAAGCCAGTTGGGCTGATAAAGAGACTGATATTGAACTCCACGAAGATGGACGACCTGGTGGTGGATTTCTTCCTGGGGTCTGGAACGACCATAATGGCCTGCGAGGAATGCGACAGGACATGCTGGGGAGTGGAGATGGACACGCACTACTGCGATGTGATAAGGAAGCGATATGCTGAATATGTATATGGCGAAGGCTGTGATTGGGAGAGCCTGACGCCATCCATTGAGGGATGATGATGGACACTGAGACCGTAAATCAAATCAAGGCTGCTGTAGCCAATGGGCTGACAAGACCTGCCATAGAAGCTCTGTTTGGCAGACCATTCAATGACGAAGAGGTGCGCGAATATCGCAGGGCGAAGGCGATATACGACATCAACGAGCGCAAGCGCAGACAGGAACGCCAATACGAGCATCTATCAACCGCTGACAGGGTGGAGAAGCATAGACTCAAGGCAGCAGCCATTGACCAATAGCTGGACGAAGCCATATCCAACATAGACTGGGACAGAAGGCGCAATGCTGAAAAATCATTGGGCGAATGGGTCAAGACATATATGTGCGATGGGCTGGCGTTGAATGATGAACCATCTGCGAGGGGATATTCTGTCCTGAAGGATATGGAGAACGCGCTATCCAGCCACGCCAACTATATGATATGTATGGGACGCGGATTTGGAAAATCTTCATATTGCATCTGCGCCACCCTATACGCCATAGCGACTGGTCTATAGAAATATGTGATGATAATAGCGAACAATGCCCATTCATCCGCATCGCTGCTACAGGACATATGGCGCGTGATGGAGGTTCCAGACACCACATTCGCGCACGACTATCCAGAAATCACACTGCCATTCACTGTCCTCAAGGGCGCGTTCAGAAGGAGACAGCTATACAGGGGACGCGCCACCAACATATAGAAGAATGCTGGGGCGATAGTATTGGCAACCCTCGTCAAGGACGATGGAACACCATTCCAGACATCAGGCTCCATCATCACCTGCCGTGGCGTGACATCTGGCATCCGTGGCGCAAAGCACGGAACGATGAGACCAACCCTCGTTCTACTGGACGACCTCCAGGATTTTGAGACAGCATAGAACCCATAGCAGGTGGAGAAGCTGTATGAAATCATCAACAAGGACATTCTGCCATTGGCTGGCAAGGAGAGACTATCTGTCCTATAGACTGCCACGCCCATCGTCCCTGACGACCTCGTATAGAAAATCAAGGATGACAAGTCCTGGAAGACGAGCATCTATCCAGCCATCATCCGCTATCCTGACAATATGAAGCTGTGGGAGGACTACTTCAACATCTACGATACTGAGAATGTGGAGGAGCGAGACCACAAGGAGAGCCTGGAGTTCTATAGGGCGAACTATGACGAGATGAACAAGGGGAGCGAGGTATTCAGCCCAACGAGATATAGCACGAGGGATGGACACATGTCAGCCATCCAGAAGCTATTGGAGATGAAGCACCAGATAGGCGAGAGCGCGTTTGAAAGCGAATTCCAGATGAACCCAAGGCAGTTGGCGTTCGCGCTGCCCATCACGCCAGCCATAGTATAGATGAAGAAATCAACCCTACCAGAACTGACCATCCCATCTGAGAATGTCCAATGGGTCTGCGCATCGTCTGACCTGAACCTCTCAAAGTGGATAACGACCACCATCACAGTATTTCTGAACAACCACACCGCTGTGGTCGTATATCACAAGTTCAGGAAATGCCGCATCCCCATCAACATCCCAGAACAGGACTACTATCAGCGGGTCTATGACCTCCTATCAAAGCACGGAAGGGAGCTGAAGAAGCTGGGCATACGCATAGACGCCTGGGCGCTGGACGCGAATGGAACGCCTGCCAAGGCTGTATAGGATTTCTGCCGCAACTCCATCCAGATATGTGGCATACCAGCATGCGGGTTCATTGGAAGGGCAAGCCACGCATATAGGTCGTTCGTGAAATCGCGCCTGAAGGAGGATGTGAATAGAACGCTCCTATGCGGAGACGAACAGGAGCATAGACAGGCTGGAACTGGCAGACGATGGACATATTTTGATTCTGACTACTATCACGAGCTGACATAGAAGGGATTTCTATAGGAGATTGGGAACATAGGCTCCCTGAGCTGGTATGATGGGAACGACCACACAGAATGGTCTCTACAGGTCTGCAACGAGAAGCTGATGATGAAGAAGCAGCGACAGGATGGGACATATGAATACCATTGGCGAGACAACGGAGACCACGATGCTCTGGACTCCATTGGTCAGGCTCTTGCTGCCTATGCCTCTATGGGATTTGCGACTGCTGAGACAGGTCGCACATCATTGACCATCTCCAGACAGCGAATGACGAAGCGGAAGAAAATCAAGATTGTATAAAAAAGTAAATATGAATTGACACCATAACACGAATGGCGAGAGGTAAAGATGACAATCCAGCAGAAGAGAACCATATTGGAGAGAATGGCGCAGACACAGGACAACATAGACATTCTCAAGCAGGCGAGAATTGAGGCAGTGGCGAATGGATATGCCTCAGCGACCATCTCCACCACAGGAGGGTCAAAATCGTATTCGCGCATAAATCCAGACCAGATAACCAAGGTCATTGACGAGCTATTGAAGGAGCTGGAGCAGCTGCGCAATCTACTGGCAACTGGAAGGGCGAAGCCCATAAAGACAATCCCAACCATATACATAGCATAATTGAGAGGCGAACATGGCTGCAAGACAGAGAAAAACGAAGAAGCAAGAGATGCTGAGGTCTGGACTGGTGGAGACCCCAGACAATATGTTCCCAGTGCCAGTGAGCAATCGCAAGATGATGAAATACAAGGCGAGGGGCAGATACAAAATCGTGGATGGGCCGTCTCAATTGATGATTGGGGACTCGTCTGCTGACAATAGGCCTGAAGACCTCATTCTTGACCCATCGCGCAGAGCAAGGCTCCTGACATTGACCAGAAATCTCGTAAGAAACAGCTCCCTATTCAACACGATACTGGGGCAGCTCTCCACAAATGTCGTAAGCACCTGTGGAGGCAAGGTGGTTCTATCTCTCCCCAACGAGCAGACGAACAAGGCGTTGAGAGAGGCGTTCGCAAGATGGACACGCAATGCTGACTTCTATACTGGAGACACATTCAACCATCTGCTCAAGCGCGTACTGAGAGAATATGTCATTGGGGGAGACTGCGTGATACTGTTTGACGATGGACTGATTGAGGATTCTGGCAAGGTGCTGCTATTTGAGAGCAACGAGATTGTGGATGTTCCGCCACCTGAGGTCGAGAAGAGATATGGCAAGGGGAGCTGGTCAAGCCAGGGCAAGGTCTATTCCAGGAATGGCAGACACATTGGAACGATAGTCAGCAAAAGCCAAAGGACAGACACCATCCCATATGGACAGTCCGCTGACCCATCCAAATGCTACTTCCTGAAGAAAGACCCCAACGCATCCCCATTGGACAGCTACTGGTTCCATATGTCAAGCAATTGGAGACAGGGCAGAGGAGTCTCGCAAGCAGCAGCTGCCATAGCGACCATTCACCAATTGGAGGACCTGGTTCAATCAGAACTACTCGCCTCAAGACGCAATGCGCAAATCTTCTGCTGGCTGACATAGACCCCAGAACCTGAATTGGCGCAGGCACCACTGCCATTCAATCCATCTACTGAAGACCTGGCGAATATGACTGACGAGCAGGTGGAATAGATTGTGAAGGAAGAGGATGCTGAGGAGAAGACCATCTCGTTCAACAAGGCTGTGGAGAACTCCATTGTATATGAGGCACTGCCTGAGGGATATGACGCGAAGCAGCTTGAGATGAACCATCCCAACTCCAACATAGAGACGATGGTGGATTGGCTGGCGAACAGATGCGCCGCGACTATGGGCCTGTCAAAGATATTCGCCACTGGCAATCCTGACTCCAGCAATTGGAGAGCCAACCAGCTATTCACATATCCAACCATCAGAGAGTTCCAGAAGGATTTGGAGCAGATATGCGACTTCGTATTTGCCAAATGGACTGACTGGTCATTGAAGACTGGGGTGGTAAGTCAATATGTCGCTGAGGACTATATGGACTATGTGGACTGGGAATGGAAGCAGATAGATGATTTGAACCCTGTTGAGCATCAGAATGGCGTGAGACTCGCTCTGGAGAACAACACGCTGACATATAAGGAGCTGTTGGGCAATGATTGGAAGGAGAAGCTCGAACAAACCGCCTACGAACATTCCTGGATGTCTGCACGGGGAATCACACATCCATCTGAGAAGCTGATTTCAGGTGGAGAGACGCAAGCCAGCAAGAACAACGCCAACGAGACTGTTGAAGAACCAACGCAAGAGTAAAATCGTAAATACGATATAGCACAACACGAGGAAATAGAAATGCGCATAGACATCAGTGGAGAAATAGTTGATACATCGTCCCAGAAATGGTGCGATGAGGACTGCTGCCCATAGGACATCAAGAACGCGCTGGACACACTGGGCGAGAACGAAGACATAGACATTCACATCACATCCCCAGGTGGGAGCGTCTTTGCTGGGAACGCCATCATATCCTATATCCAGCAAGCCCAGAAGAACGGACACAAGGTCATATCGCACATTCACGGACTCGCAGCATCTATGGCAAGCGCAATCGCGTTCGCTGCTGACGAGATGGTGATGGACGACTCCGCTGTGGTAATGCTCCATCTTCCCTGGACAGTCGCATAGGGCAACCAAAACGACCTCCAGAAGGAAATCCAGACACTGGAGCTATTGACCAAGACGCTCGTGGCGATATACAAGACGAAATTCCCAGGCAAGACTGACGATGAGGTCAAGGACATACTCGCAGCAGAGACCTGGATATTGGGGTCAGAAGCAGAAGCATATGGACTCGTCTGCACCATAGAACATGCTGAGAAGGTGGAGATGAAATTCGCTGCGAAGCTGACCAAATATGCCTACAAGAACATCCCAGAGGAATTGAAGATGAACGCTGAAAACACACATACTGAAGAGGTTATTTCTGAACATACAGAAATAACGACCTCACCTGAGACGACAACCCAAGATATGGTCGTCCAGGATGAGGTGATTGACGAGAAGAAGGACGAAACGCCTGAAGAGCAGACTCCTGAAAATCCAGAAGAGCCTGAGAAGGAAGAGCCAAAAGAGCCAACGATGGACGAATTGAAGGAGGCTCTACAGAAGGCGAACGAACGCATAGCAGAACTGGAAGCCCAACTCGCTGAATGTGGTGATGAACCTGACGAGGAAAAGGACACCATCACGAAGGACGAATGCGAAAAGCGCGTCCAGGGAATGCAGTCAACTATGCAGGCGAAGGTCAATGACCTGAACGCCAAGATGAACGAATTTCAACATCAGCTCAAGGCGAAGGACGAGGAACTGAAATCAGCGAAGGCTGAAATCACCAGCCTCACGACATCGCTCCACGACACCTCAGAGGAATTGTCAAAGATGGCATCCGCCTATGAGGAGAAGAACAAGGCTCTGGAGATGCTGAACTCTGGGGTCAATGCCCATGCTGAAGAACTGCCAACGATGGAGGAAGGATTGAAGCAATGTTCATCCCCTGAAGCCAAAGTCGCGTTCCTGAAGTCTGGGAAATATCGCAGATAATCCGAGTGGATGCTGCAACCAATCAAATACAAGACAAAACTACTGAGGTAATAACTATGGCTCTCACATC
>Ga0310696_10002323_pt1 | contig 25535 bp, 18 predicted proteins | sample AusTroGonzalo_MG_4_FD_203885 | JGI IMG/M metagenome (GOLD analysis project Ga0310696, IMG submission 203885) | Bovine rumen microbial communities from tropical cattle in Woodstock, Queensland, Australia - Gonzalo_02 (v2) (version 2) | ecosystem: Host-associated > Mammals > Digestive system >...
TTGAACCCAGGAACGGTTGCTGCGACACCTGACTCTGCATATTCCAATAGTAGGTATAGAAGCCCGGATTTATATTATATCCGTCCACGAACCAGCTGCTGAAGTCATAATATTGCTGCTGGCAGTATGCTCCCAGCGCAAAGCAGTATCCGTAATTGGTCTGACCCGAGATAAAGTTGCCCTTGGTGATCTTGATATTGCCGCCCATACTCATCAGAGCGAATGGGAATCCTCCCTGGAAGGTGCCGCCGTTGATATAGAAGTTTCCGCCGGCGGACGACGCACCCACATAATCGCCGATGAAACATCCTCCGTTGACTACGCAGTTGCCTCCGCCCACATGAAGGCCCATGGGATTGTTCTGCCCGTTGCTCGCGCCGTAGTATACGCCGTTCTTGATGAGCAGATTTCCGGCTGTGATCTGTACGGCTCCCTGTCCGTACGAACGCACGCTGGGCTTGGAGGTGGAAGCCTTGGAATCCATCATAGTAACACTTGCGCCGCTGATTTTGAACACGGTGTTGTACGGAGAAGCGTTCTGTACGGTATGACCGTTGAAATCTATCACGAATTTGCCCTTGGTCAGCAGACAGGTAGCATATTCGCCGTCGCCGAGAGTCATATCGTTGCCTATTACATAGGTGTTGCCCGGACCAAAGCCTTTATTTGCCCAGTTGATATCCACAAGCTGTTCGGGGGTGGTGATGGTGATAGTCTTTGCATCAGCCTTAGCGCTGCCGACAATAAAGAATAAAAACACCATGATCACACCGGTCAGTAAATATAGCGGAATCTTGATATTGATTTTTCTTACGGTTTGTTCTTGCATAAAAAATGCCCCTTTCGCGCATGGTACGGAACATCGAGGCGGCACATATGGATATTATCCTTATTGCCTGTTCCTATCCCCTATTTTAACATATACATACAGTATTGCAAGACCCTTTATCCATTACATCGAAAAAACACCGTCACCCAATCATATCACGCGGCATAGTATAAGGTGTGCAGGAAAGGAGGCAAACAATATGTGTAACAATAACGGTTTATTCGGCGGCAACAGCTGCTGCGGTATCATTATTCTTCTGATCGTTCTGTGGGCTTGCTGCGGCAACAACGGCAACAACGGTAACGATTGCGGCTGCGGCTGCTAATAGAAGCGCCGAGGCTCGTAGCCCTCAAGGTTCGATGCGCGAGCAGTGAATAGTTGATGGTGGGCTTTGCCCACACCCGATTACTGTTTACTTTATTCAACCTATGAGCTTTTTCAAAACAGGCATAATAATACGCCCGTCACTGATTGTGACGGGCGTAATTATTTTTCTATGCTAGAATTATGTTGTCGGGCTGATCACTTATTCTCTGAGGATTCGTGATACTCCTTCTCCGTGTTGACGTTCCAGATGGCCGACTTGTCGGTAGAACCGGCGAGTATCGCCCTGACCGTCTCGAATGATGTGCACATACTGTGGTCGATATTGTTGTAGCGGTGCTGACCGTTGCGACCGACGCAGAAGAGGTTAGGTATAGTATCCAGATACTCCCTGAGATCGTCCATATGCTCGTAAGTATCGAAGTATGCTGGATAGGCCTTTTTGACGCGTTCAACATGGAAGTCGATGACATCGGACTCGCTGTCGATCAGACCCATCTTGACCATCTCGGAGATGCCCATCTTACCGAACTCATCGTCGCTCATACTCCACATCCGGTCGCCCTCGTTGCAGAAGTATTCCAAACCCATCCACACGGTATCTGCGACCTTCTCGACCATATAAGGCGACCAGTTGTTATATATCTGGAAGCGTCCCATGTTCACGTTTCTGTCATGGACATACACCCAGTTATCGGGTACAATATTGCCCATGGTTTTTATCTTTGTCTCATTCTTGAGATTGAGGTGAGGTATCAGCACGCCAACGGTCATATAGTCGCGATACGGCAGTCCGGAGGCAATAGATACGATATCAGACGGCACGTCGTTCATGCCCTCTACCAAATCCTTGACCGGCATAGACGATATCACATAGTCGCCGTCGATCTTGACTTCCTTGCCATCTTTGACATAGACGAGCCCTGTCAGCTTATTGTCCTTATCCTTGATGATTTTGGTGACCTTTGCGTTCTTGATTATCGTTCCGCCCATATCGACAAAATCAGCTGCTGTCAGCTCCCACAGTTCGCCGGGACCGAGCTTGGGATATGCGAACTCTTCGATCAGAGAGGTCTCGACCTTGCGGTTCTTCTTGTTGAACATCTTGCCGAAGATATCCTTGATGATAGCGCGGATGGACAGGCCCTTGACTCGCTGAGCGCCCCACTCGGGGCTGATCTCGCTGGGATGTCTGCCCCATAGGTTCTCGGTGTAGTTCTCGAAGAACATGGAATAGAGCTTCTTACCGAAGCGATTGATATAGAAGTCCTCGAGCGACTTTTCCTCGCGCTTGTGGAACACGGTCTTGAGATAGCTGAACCCCACGACTATCGTGGTACCTATGCCCATGTTTTTGATAGTAGCGAATTTCAACGATATAGGATAGTCAAAGAATTTGTTCTTAAAAAATATACGCGAAAGGCGATTGCGGCGCAGCATGACGCGATCGATCTTTTCAGGATCGGGACCGCCATCTTTTACGTTAGAAGTCCTGCCGAGCTCGATATCATCAAAGGGCATAGAGCCTTGTGTAGGGAGCATCTTCTCCCACCACTCGTTGACCTCGGGCACTTTGGAAAAGAAGCGATGACCGCCCATATCCATTCGGTTGCCCTTATAGTTGACAGTGCGCGAGATGCCGCCAAAGGTATCGCTCTCCTCCAACACGGTCACCTCAAAGTCTTTGCTCTTATCCAATAGCTCATAGGCCGCAGTCAGTCCGGCTGGACCGGCGCCGATTATCAGTACTCGTTTCATAAGTACCCTCCTGATACATCACTTAATTAATTATTATACATCCACACAAACTCTTTGTAAACAAATAATACATGAATGTAACAATATGAGTGAACTGCCGAAAATGAAAGAGAACACAAAAGGCTGTCACGATCAAAGCGACAGCCTCATATGATATCCGATTATATTCAGTTCAGTCGAGTACCGCAGCTGGTGCAGAACGCCATCGAAGGATTAGCGCTCACATGACCGCAGTTAGGACATACGCGCTGAGCAGGCTCGGGCTCAGCCTGGAGACGTGTGCCGCAGTGGATACAGAACTTGACTCCGGGCTTTACTGTACCGGAGCACACTGGGCATTTAGGCTCGGCAGCAGGCTCTTCGACAGGAGCAGGAGCAGGCTCTTCGGCAGGTGCAGGAGCAGGCTCTTCGGCAGGTGCAGGCGCAGGCTCCTCGACAGGCGCAGGAACAGGCTCATAATATGAAGGCTCAGGCTGCACGGGAGCTGCGTCAGCAACCGCCATAGGTGTTCCGCACACGGTGCAGAAGCGAGTTCCCTCGGCCATAACGCTGCCGCAGTATGAGCATACAGGAGCGGCAGGCGCCGTATATACAGGCTGAGGATCATAGTAAGAAGGCTCAGGCTGTACGGGAGCATGATCAACCGCCAGAGGCGTTCCGCATACGGTACAGAATCGGGTGCCCTCGGCCATAACGCTTCCGCAGGTGGGACATACGGGAGCCGCTGACTGAGGCTCTGCAGCAGGAACTTCCTCAACAACAGGCTCAGGTTCAGTTATCGGCTCGGGTTCAGCAACAGGAGCTTCTTCAACAACAGGCTCTGGCTCGCCCTTGAGTCTGTAGCCGCAGCCTACGCAGAATATTGTATCCTCAGCAACAGTCTTACCGCACTGAGGGCATGTAGTCGCTCTCTTGATCTCCTGGATGCGGCTGTTACACTCAGCTATACGGCTGTTAGCGTCTACGATCTCTTTGACCTGTGCGCGGAATTCGTTATCCGGATCGGCGCTGTGATACATAAAATACTGCTTACCTATCTCGGTATAACTGCGCTGGATATTCTCCTTTTCCTCAGCTATCACTGCCTCTACGGTCGCGATATCGTTGAGTTCGCCTATGTTGATCTTCTCAAAATTATAGTCCATTATATATCTCCTTACCCGGCCTTAGCCGTCTTATTAACAATTATTCTGCCGACAGTCAGGAATATGATCCCCAGAGCCGCCAGTCCTATTCCGATCACGCCCAGCCACAGCGCATAGCTCCTCAACAGAGCTGAGATGAGCGACATCTTCTTGAAGAATGTCAGCACCACACAGCCCAGCGCGAACACCGTGCAAAATCCGCCGATGATCAGCATAACGGCAGAGTTGAATCTGAACGCCGATACTATGTTCTTCCTGTTGATCGGGAACAACAGCAGGACGAGCAATAACGATATGCCTCCCAGCGCTATCACCGGCCATATCGTGAACGACCATAAAAGCGCCCATGAACCGGCCCCGTAACGCTGACGGAAGTACTGGTCGCTATCAAGGCTGAGTATGCTCAGATAGCCTCCGTTGATATCCTTCTCGATCTGCTGAACATCAAACAAGGTCACCTCGCCCACCGGGTATCCGGCCGCTTCATTCAGCGCGCTGTTGATCTCTTCGTTCAGCTTGGTAAGCTCAGCGCAGATATACTCGGAGTTCAGGTGACTGCTGGCGCGTCCTCTGAGCAGTCGGTCAACCAGATCGACCGCGACATTTTCTATCAGATTCTTTACCTTTTCGCCGTTGATCACGCTGTTGATTATCTTTTTATCCAGCCCGAATGCTTCCAGCGACGAGCTGTCTATCGAAGACAGGATATACTCGGCCAGCGAGACTTCTTGACCGTCTGTCACAAAGCTGATATCAGAGAGCTTGGTGCCCCTCACAGCGTCCCTGACGCTGCCCTCTGTCATAGACAGATGCAGAGCTCCCAGCACAGCGGTCGACAGCAGTATCGCCGACAGGATCACACATAAGAATATCGAACCGATACGAGCCGGGACAGAAGCCTTTTTATCCCCCGTCAATCTCGGGGCTTCTTTCTTATTCTTTTTATCCTTTATCTCAGGCTTATCCTTTACTTCATCGGATCCGTCTGTATCCGGGCTGTCGACAAAGCCGTCGTGATATGTAACATTTTTACGCGGAGCAGGTTCCGCAGACGGCGGAGCGATCACAGGTAGCGCAACAGCCTCGGTGCGGCGCTGATCGACCTGTTCAGGAGATATATGTACCTGCAGCTTCTCTTCATTTATGTCAAAGTTCTCAGGTGGAGCGACCGGCGGTGCGTATGCCTTGGTCATACTATCGACTTTATCGCCCTTGGGGAAATACACCTTAGTCGGAGGTGAGGTCCGCGTCAACGGAGGGCTCTCGCTCTCATATAACTTTGTTATATCCGCTGTACTCGCGGCAGGCTCATCCTCGGGCGGCACAACAACGTTAGCAGCTCCGCACATAGGGCAGAACAGCATGTCCCCATCCATAGGGCAATTACATTTACGGCACCTCACGAAGATCCCTCCCTGCTCGGTTAGTCATGATAATTATATCTCATCGGGCTTAGCCCTGTCAACACAAACAGTAAAAACAACAAAAAGCTGCAGAGATATGCAGCTCTTGTCATAATATCATTCTACGGGACGTGACAGCACCTCGGCGATAATCTCGACCGCCTCGTCTATCAGGTCATAGGTATGTGTAGCCATATAGCTGGTGCGCAGCAGACATTCGGTGGGAGCCGTAGCAGGCGGCAGCACCGTGTTGACGTATACTCCGGCGTCATACAGCTGCTTGGCGCGTTTGAGGGTAACTATCGGATCATACGTATATATGGGGATGATCGGAGTATCGCTCATGCGTATTTTGATACCCTTGTCCAGCAGCCCTTTGCGAGCGCGCGCGGAAATATCTCTCAGCCGTTCGGGCAGCTGAGAATCGTCGCGCAGTATCCTTAATGCGGTCAGCGCAGCGGCACAGCTTGCAGGAGTTATCGAAGCCGAAAAAATGAACGGGCGCGAGTTATGGCGCACAAAATTCGCGACTCTCTCATCGGCGGCCATATAACCGCCCAGCGAGGCAAGCGACTTTGAGAAAGTACCCATATAGATATCCACATCGTCCTCTAGTCCGAAGTAGCTCGCGGTACCTCTGCCGCCCTCGCCTATCACACCCAGACCGTGTGCGTCATCGACCATCACACGAGCACCGTACTGTTTAGACAGTCTGACTATCTCGGGCAGGTTGGCGATATCTCCGCCCATGCTGAACACGCCGTCGGTCACAACAAGACATCCGGAGCCCTCGGGCACGCTCTTGAGCTGGCGCTCGAGATCCTCCATATCCGAGTGCTTATAGCGCAGCATCCTGCCAAAGCTCAGCTTACAGCCATCATATATGCTGGCGTGGTTCTCACGGTCACAGATAACATAATCATGTCTGCCGACTATGGCGCTGATGATTCCAAGATTAGACTGGAAGCCTGTAGAGAAAGTCACCACGGCTTCTTTATGCAAAAAGTCGGCAAGCTCTCTCTCGAGCTGCAGGTGCAGATCGAGGGTGCCGTTGAGGAATCGCGACCCCGAGCATCCCGAGCCGTATTTTTCAAAAGCCTTTATTCCGGCCTCGATCACAGCCGGATGAGCGGTCAGGCCAAGATAGTTGTTGGAGCCCAGCATGATTCTTCGCTTGCCCTCCATTACGACCTCGGTATCCTGACGGCTCTCAAGAGCGTGGAAATACGGATATATCCCCAAAGCCTTTACCTCGTCGGCCTGTGTGTATTCACTGCATTTTTCAAATAGATCTCTCATCAAATCTTCCCTTACATATGACCGTGTAATAAACATGCAGCATTACGGTCGATTGTTGATCACAATAGGTTTATGATACTACACGGCTGCCGGTGTGTCAAGAAAATTCGACACCGTTCGAACTATGTGCGTTCCGATCCCGACTGAGAAAAGCAAAAGCGGCTGTACCGAAGCACAGCCGTGTGTTTTAAGTCTTTATGATCGTACGATTTTTGGATTTTTCTATCAAGTGATCGGCGAGCTGATACATAAGGTTGAATACCACTATGTTCGCTCCTGTAAATATCCCGAGCATGATCAGCGCGTTGCCGCTGAGCGGCGCGAGGATAAAGAACCACCCAAAGAAAACGAACGCTATAACCAAGCCTCCTACGCTGAGCACCACCATGCATGCTCGCAGCAGGTTGAACGGTATCGACAGCCTTATTATGAGCATCAGGCATATGAGCGACGTCATATATACAGCGATTGTGGACATCTCCGCCTGGGATATACCCAGCCAGCTTCTTAGGGCAACGGTTAGTACTATATTCAGCACCACGCACAACGCCGCCGGCATGGCCCTAGCAATGATATTGAAGGTAAAATTGCCCTTGACTATGTTCTTGTTGGGCTGCAGAGCCAGTACAAACGACGGGAAGGCGATAGTCAGCGCCCCGATGAGGGTCAGCTGTATCGGCTGGAACGGATATGTCATAGACGAGAACATGAAGAAAACCGACAGCAGGATAGAGTATATGGTCTTGACCAGATACAGCGACGAGCTGCGTTCTATATTGTTTATCGTTCTTCTGCCCTCTGCGACGACATGAGGCATAGCGGCAAAATCGTTGTTGACCAGCACCAGCTGAGCTACGTTACGCGCAGCCTCGCTGCCGGACGCCATAGCTACCGAACAGTCGGCCTCTTTAAGAGCCAACACATCGTTGACCCCATCTCCTGTCATAGCGACCTTGTGACCGTTGGCCTTGAGAGCCAAGAGCAGCTTTTTCTTCTGCGCCGGGGTAACTCTGCCGAACACGTTGCACCTCTCGGCCGCCTCGGCGAGCTCCTTATCAGTGGTGACGGCGGTCATATCCACGGCGTTCTCAGCTCCGGCGATGCCGGTATCCTTAGCGATATTCTGAACGGTCTTGACGCTGTCGCCCGAGATGACCTTTAGCGTAACGCCCTGTTCCTTGAAGTAATCTACGGTCTCGCACACATTGTCGCGCAGCTGATCCTTGATAAGTATCAACGCCATCGGGCGCAGATCATCAGGCAGCTGAGAGCCGTTCATATGAGCGTCGGATCCGGCCAGCACCAGCATGCGAACGGTCTCTGATACCGCCGCTGCGGCGTCATACACTTCCTTATACTTCTCTTTATCTTTCAGGACGAATTCAGCCGCCCCGATGATATATGTCTTGCCGTTTTTAAAACAGCCGCCCGACCACTTCGTCTCTGAGGCGAACGGCACGAACCTCTCACACTTTATCGGCTCACAGACCTCGGTGTAATCCTTGATCGCGCTGAGAGTAGCGTTGATCTCATCGCTTGCCGCTACCACTGAGGCAAGCGCCTTTTTGATATCCTCAGCTGATGTATCGAACGAAATCACATCATGCACGTTCATCGTCTCGGCGGTGAGAGTTCCGGTCTTATCCAGACACACTACATCCACTCTGGCGAGAGTCTCGATACAGTACATCTCGTTGACCAGGACCTTCTTTTGCGCCAGTCTGATGACCGATACAGCGAGCACCGTGCTAGTCAGCAGGATCATGCCGCCGGGGATCATACCCACCAGCGCGCCTACAGTCGCCACGATGGTGTCGCTGAACTCCATATGTCTGATGAAATACTGTATCACGAACAGCGCGATACCTATCGGGAATATGACCGCGGTGCAAAGGTTGATGATCAGCTTGAACGACCGGAGTATCTGCGACTCGTTCTTCTTGATATACTTGGCTTCATTATTGATCTTTGCGGCATAGCTATCAGCTCCCACGCGGTTGACGCGGCAGTAGCACTGACCGGCGGATATGAAGCTGCCCGAGAGCAGTTCGTCACCTCCCGACTTTTCTATCAGGTCAGATTCGCCTGTCAGCAGGCTCTCGTTCGCCTTACAGCCGCCCTGTACCAGCACACAGTCGGCAGGTACCTGATTGCCGCGTGACAGCATGATGATATCGTCGAGCACTATCTCGTCCTTAGACAGCTCCACCGCACTGCCGTCGCGAAGTACGCTCAGTTTGCTCTCGGTAAGGATTGTGAGCGTATCCACGCTCTTTTTGGAGCGGATCTCCTGCACGATACCTATGACGGTATTGGTCAGTACAACGCCGATGAACAGCATATTCTTATGCGAACCGACCAACAGCAGCAGTACGAACAGTAGCACGTTGATCAGGTTGAACACTGTGCAAATATTATCAACGAAGATCCTTTTGATCGACTTGGTCTTTACCGTTGAGGCTGTATTCACTTTGCCTTCAGCTACCCTCTGCCGCACCTCGTCGGCCGTCAGTCCTTTGAGCTTATCAGCTTCCATACTTGTTTCTCCCACATTATTCAGTGTCATTACTATTATAAAGTCGGATCATGCCGAAAGCAAGAGGAATTTGTAAACTATTACGATCCGGTTCTTCTTATCCTATGTAGAACGCGCCGCTAGTGACAGTTCATGTTCATAATATCAAACGGAGACCGGCTCATTCAGCAAGTCGGTCTCCGAATAGATCACTTATTGTTTTTTAACAGCTTAGCCGCGGATATGCCCAGAGATATCGCCGAAGCTACGCCAACTACCGCCAGACCAACGACCTTGCGCACAAACGGCACATTATAGTCCAGCTCAGCGTACGAAGGGTTGATCATATATCTGAGCAGCGGAGTCAGCAGCTTTCGCTGTCTGCTCAAAACATCGCAGTGCACTTCGCTGTTGTCGGAAATCACCATCGTCTCGCGAGTATCGGGAGTATACAAAGGCCATTCCATATCGCCTGTGGAAGGGTCGCCGGTTCTGGCAAAATTCGCCCACATCGTCATGACCATACTCGAGATGTTCTCATCGCCGCGTGATCCGGTGAAGATCGTTTCGTCAAGGTTTCCGAACACATAAGCGAGCTCGACCGCATGACATGCGCCGCGGTAGCGGATAGACGACGGGACTGTCCAGTAGTACATATACGCTCTGCGTCCGTTACGCGCCATCTCCTGTGCCTGCACGATAGCCGGCAGGCGAAACATCATCTCGTCATAGAACTCCGACATACGCCATATCTTATGACCTTTCAGCCCATCCATAAATCGCTTTACGCGCGCCCTGTCGGTCTTGTTGAGCACTTTTAGATCATTTTCGAACTTCACGGGTATGCTGAATCGGAACGGCACGATGCCGCCTATCTCCCCTACCCAATAGTTCGTCTCGTCGCTGTTGGTACCGATGAGCATATCCACATCGGCCACATAACCGTTGTGATACGGCGCGTACGGATCGACGGGTATCAGATTTCCATCGCGCTGTGGAAAGTTGTTATACAGATTCAACTTTTCGTTCAGGTGCATGAGCTGATCCTCTGACAGAGCCATCAGCTTATCCATAGTACGGATACCGCTCTCGCGGATAAGTCTCTCGGTGAACGGTTTGCATTCTTTTTTAGAGAATGTCAGGGCGACCGATCCGCTCTCGGCTATCACCCTGCGGAACAGCCCCTTTGCCTCATCGATTATCGGCAACAGCGACACGCTTCCGCCTCCTGCGGACTCGCCGAAAACGGTCACGCATTCGGGATCGCCGCAGAACGCCGCTATGTTGCGCTGTATCCAGCGCAGAGCCTCGATCTGATCCAGCAGTCCCAGGTTAGGCGCGTCGGGATAGTCTTCGCCGCCGTCCAGATATGACAGATCGACAAAGCCCATCAAACCGGTGCGGTATCCAACGGTCACCATGACGATATCAGGTTTAGCCGCAACGAAGTTCGCGCCGTCATACAGCGGATCGGCGGTACCGCCCCAGCCGTATGACCCTCCGTGGAAGAACACCATCACAGGTCTGTTCTTCTCGGTACAGTTCCTGCTCGTCCATATGTTGAGATACAGACAATCCTCACCCTGCGGATAATACGACGCGACCTCTGTCTCCCACCGGGTCTGGATAGGAGACTTACCGTTATAATACGCCTCATACACTCCGCTGTCGGGATCCACAGGCTCAGGGCGCTTCCATCTGCGCTCGCCTGTCGGAGGCTTAGCGAACGGTATACCGCGATATACCGCTACACCACCCTGCGCCTGTCCGACAAAAGTACCGTTCTCGCATGCTGCCGCAAGAGCCGCGTCATATTTACTTGTCACAGGCTTATTGGTCCCATAGCTCGCGCGGACAGCGTCGCACGCGGACAGTGGGACCATATTATCCCTGTAATCACTCATTACTTCTTTCTCCTGAACAAAGACTTGAACTTCATGAAATAGTTGCTCTTATTCTTCTGCAGCTTACGTATATCTGCGTAGGTGATATCGCTCTGAGTGTTCTGATCCACCAGCATACGTGCCGTGCGGACAAACAGATCTCTGTATTCTCCTATGCTGCTGTCCTCATACAGGCTTGCAGCATAGTCGATCATCAGCATAAGTCCTTCGGCTCCGTCGAGTATCTCCATATCCAGGACAGTCTGAGACGCCGCCTGGTTCTGGCGCACATCCACAGTCTCGACGTTCATGCTCTCAAGACCGCCCATATCGCGGATATCCTGCTGATACAGCAGATAAGCCGCCTCGCCTGCGCCAACCTGATTGTGAACGTCCACATAGGGATAACAGCTGTGCTCGATGCCCTTCTGTACCTGGTCATGGATATCGGCGTACAGCTCGCGCAAAGACATCTCATCCTTCAGCATCACGGCTACGGGCAGATCGCGGAACAGCAGACCGACAGTAGACATCATCTCCATGTCCTCGCGGCCGTTATATATCCACGAAATCTTGATATCGTTCTTTTTGTTATACGCCGCGATAGCCAGTACAGCCACTGTGATAAAGAATTCGTTTCTGCTTATCTTATATCTGCGTTCGATCTCGGACATCTGAGCCTGTTCGATACCGAGCTCGGCAAAGGTCTCGCCCATCTCGTTCTCACGCGACTGATGGTCTACATCCGGATAGCTTGACCACTCAACACCGTCGTAGCGATCCTCAAAATACTTTTTGCTCTCAGCATAAAAGTCCTTGTTCTCAGCGTGCTCACGGTTGCGCAGCATCAGATAATAGTAGTCGGGATCGGGCATCATACCCATATATGCCTTGCCGACGTTGCTCATAAAGACCTTCAGCGATGTGCCGTCAAAGAGCGTATGATGCACATCGAAGAATACATATCCGTTCTTTTCGGTCTCAAACACACGGCAGCGGTGGAGCTTTCCGCCAATGATCTTGAAGGGCTGAACGAGAGTGTCCTTGATGCTGTCAAATTCAAACTCGCTCATCTTCTCTACATGTATCTCCTCCAGTACATCGGGAGTGTAGCGCTGGATTATATCGCCGTCGCTGTTGAAATGGAACGTGGTCAGCAGAGCCGGGTGGTTCTTGATAACGGTATGCATAGTCTTAGCCAACTTCTGCATATCAAACATATCTTTATCCACCTTGAGCACTGAGTAGAGATTATACATGGTCGACTTCGGCGTATAGAGCTGATAGTCCACCATATACAGTTGCTCAGCTGTGAGAGGATGATCGCGCTTTATTGATCGTTCCTGCTTAGCGTCGGGGGATTCGCCGTCGTCGTGCGCGTGCTTTTCGAGATACAGCTTAGCTATCTTCTCGGGAGTTCTGCCGCGGAATATCTCGCTGGCATTGAGACCCGGCAGAGAGCTTTCGACTATCATCTGGATAGAGCTCAGCGAGTCGCCGCCCATCTCATAAAAGTCATCATGGATACCAACCTGCTCCAGCTTTAGCACGACCTCCATAGCGTGACAGAGCTTTTCCTCAGTCTCGTTGGTAGGAGCAGCATACTCGGTCCTGAAGTCCTTGGCGTCGGGTTCGGGCAGGGACTTGCGATCCATCTTACCGTTCGCCTTGAGGGGCACCTTATCTATCTTGATATAATACGCCGGTATCATATAATACGGCAGGCGCTTGCCCAGTTCAGCACGCATACGATTGGGATCGACCTCTACATCGGCTGTGTAATAAGCGCACAGATAGCTCTTACCGCTGCCCTCAAAGCCTCTGGCGGCGGCCCAGTCTATACCCAGCACCTGCTTGACCGCAGCCTCTATCTCAGCAGGCTCGATACGGTTGCCGTTTATCTTTATCATATCGCCGGAACGTCCGAGCAGAACATAGTTGCCGTCGGGGTTCTTTCGCGCCAGATCTCCTGTATGATATATGCCGTCCACGAAAGCCTTGGCGGTCTCTTCGGGCAGGTTCATATATCCGCGGACGAACGGATTGCCGAAGCACAGTTCTCCTATCTCGCCGTCAGCCACCTCTTGACCGTCCTCACCCAACAGCACGATCTGTGTATCTATCTCGGGCTTACCGATCGGGCAGGTCTCATAAGCCTTGTCGATCTTGAAAACGCCTACAGCGAATCCGCTCTCGGACGCCGCATAGATGTTGATAAGATCCAAGCTCTTGTTATACAGATTGTTGGCAGGCTCGCTGCCCACAAAAAGCATCCTCAAGAACGGACCTGTCTGGTTGCCCAGCATCCTGACATATGAAGGGGTAAGGAAGGTGATGCTGATACGCTTCTCCAGGAAAAACTTCTTAAGCGCCAAGGGATTCTTGATAGTCGAGTAACCGACTATGAACATCTTGCCTCCGCAGATGCTCAGGACCTCTAGGATAACGATGACCGAAGCGACAAAGTTCATGGGAGCCAGCAGAGCCAGCCTGTCCTTACCGTTGAAGGGATTTTCGCCGTTGAGTCTGATCGACTCTATAGCCCTGCTAAGGTTGCCGTACTCATGCAGAACGCCCTTGGGGTTGCCCGTTGTACCGGAGGTATAGATAGCGTATGCCGCATCGTGATCATCGGTCTCTTCGTGACCGGCGAGATAGTCGGTGTGCATTACTTCATCCCAGTTATCAGCGCAGAGCTCTATCTTGCATCCGCAGTCGTCGCGAATATACGCTATACGGTCGGGAGCATATGTATCCTCAACCAGAGCCCATGCAGCGCCGGCCTTCCAAACGCCGATCATAGCAACGACCGGCATAATTCCACGAGGCAGATCGATCAGCACAAAGTCCTCGCGTCCGATGCCCTTGCTCTTGAGATAAGCGTACACTCTGCCGCTCATGTCATCGAGCTTAGAGTAGCTGATGCCTTTACTGTGAGCCTCGTCAAACAGAATGTTTGTATTAGGATTCTCTTTTGTATATTGATCCAGCAGTTCGATTATCTTGATCATCGTTCTATCTGCACCTCAGTTCATTCAATATTCATTATCTCCGAAAAGCCTGTGACCTCGAAGATCTCCTTAACTGTCTCGTTGGCGTTCACGATACGCATCGAGCCGCCGCGTGAGTTCATCATCTTTTGAAGTGAAAGCAGCAGTCTCAGACCTGCGGACGAAATATAATCGAGCTTTGCAAAATCCAGTTTGAGCTCGGTATAGCTATCCAGTCCATCCTTCATAACGCTCTCAGCTTCGGGTGTAGTAACGGTATCCAGGCGGCCGCTGAATTCAGCGCACAGTGTAGAACCGTTGGTTTTCTTGTCGATTGTCATATTAACATCTCCTTTTGTTTAAAGCACAGTCCGTTTGGAACAATTGCTGTATATACTTAGTTATTATAATTATATACGGATCGTCAGGATGTTCAGATCCATAGTGCTCAGATATTTGACATCCTTAGCCATACGGCATACCATACGTATGCCGAGGTTAGCCGTTGGATCGTCGGATTCATGGAGCTTGATCCATTCGGTGGGATCGAACGCCTTAGCGTTATCCCGGAATCTTATGATCCAATCGCCATCCATATTGATAACACGTATGTCGATGGTATTCTTCTTACCTTTAAAACCGAATTTTACCGTATTATTTCCCAGCTCCTCAACGAACAGAGCCATAAGGTATACCTGCTTTTGATCGGCTCCTTTGCTCTCACAGAACTCGCCGACCTTCTCAGACGCCGGGATGATATCCTTTTCGTCGCCTATAGTGACCTCATAGAACTCGCCTTCTGCGGCTCCGAAAGGCTCCTTGACAAACAAAAAGTCCTTTGCTCTATAAGGGAAGCCCTTTTTACGTATCGCCGCAAGGATGATTATACAGATAAAGGTCAGTGACTCGCCGATGATGAACGATACCCACACGGCGTCTGTATCCAGGACACCTGCCAGCGCCAATGCCGGCAGAGCGATAAATACAAGGTTCTGCAGCAGGCAGTATATATTTGATATCGCCATCCTGCGCATTCCCTGAGTATAGTTGATAAATGCGGCGTTGAGTCCGTATAATATCAAGCTGACCGAATAGAACCTGAGTCCTCTCGACGCCAGACTCACCATCTCAGCGCCCTTTTCACCGCCGAATATCCCGGCGATCAGATCCGCCGCCGCAAACACGACTACTCCCAATCCTACTCCGAAGATCAGCGCTGTCTTGGATGTAACCTTGACCAGCTCTTCGGCTGCGGAGCGATCCTGTTCGCCCAGAATCATACCGGCGATCATTGCCGCTGTCATGCCTACACCAAGCATACTGCTGGAAGTAAAGTTTACCACGGTGTTCAATACGCCCAGAGCCGCTACGGCAGTACTCGACAGCACCGTGGCCACCATGATACGGTTGAGCACCATATTACGTACCATCGCGGATGTGGAGCCCATAGCGGACGAAGAACCCGTACCGAGGATCTCTCCCAGGTCCTTCAGCTTCAGACCCTTGAGCGACGGTTTAAAAATTATATCTTTCTTAGTGAAATGCAGCAGCATTATTATAAGGCCTATTGAGTAACTGATAGATGTGGCCAGACCCATGCCCAGCATACCGGCTTTGAACACGAACACGACCAGCAGGTCGCCGGCGGCATCCAGAACCGTCATTACCGATACCGCAACAACAACTCGGTTGGCGTCACCGTCCAAACGCATCAGCGAATTGAACTCCAGCAGCAACAATACCGATGGGATACTGGGTACCAGTCCGAGGATATAATCCGAAGCCAGCGGCAGCAGCTTTGCGGAGTTACCCTGAGCTCCCAGCATAAATGCTACATTGTTTCTGAACACCAGCAACAGAGTCATCAGTATCGCCGATATCACCATGGTTATCGTCATGCACATAGAGAACGCGCTCTTAGCGCTCTTTGCGTCGCCGGCCCCCAACCTCTGAGCGCATATGACCTGTGTTCCCGTCGCCAATATACCTGCAAAAGCTGTAGTGAGATTCACTATAGGAGTCACCAGTCCGTATGCGGCCATACTGTCAGGACCCATAAAACGTCCGACGATGATACCGTCGATCACTATGCCTAGCATAGCGGCCATAGCCGCCGCTATTATGCTGAGCACAGAACTCCTGAAAAGTTTTCTGATAATACTACCTTTTTTATTCATTGACCGATCACCTGTAATTATCACTTAGAGTGGATATCTATCTGCTGATATGGTATCTTTATACCTGCTTCATGCAGGCCGTCCTGTATAGTTTTGAGCGCCGCCCGACGGATATCCGGCCGATCGTAAGGCTCACAGAAGAATCTTATCTTGTATATCACCGCGCTTGAGGCGAACTCCTGAGCGCCCTTGAGCTCACATTTTTCGACTCCGTCTATCTTGGAAATCACTTCACATATCTCCGCGAGCACCGCGCGCACGTGCATGATATCTTCTTCATACGACAAGGGCAAGTCGATATCCACCAGATGAGTGAGCTTGCGTATCTTTGTTATGTTCCTGTTGGCTATCGAGATAACGGATCGATCATCCAAAAATTCGATCTTGGTGGTGCGCACAGTGAAAGATACCACTATACCGTCCTTGCCATCGAACTCTACCGCGTCGCCTACGGTGAAGTATTTATCCACCAATATGGTGAAGCCTGCGAACATATCCTGGAACGAATCCTTGACAGCCAGCACTACCAGTATCACCAGAAGCCCTATACCGCCTACCAGCCACGACATGTTGACTCCCAACACCTGCAGAGCGGCGACTATACCGCCAAAGACGACCAAAAGCTTCAGCACTCTGAACACCGTGGTGTATATATGCTTACGCCTTATATCTTCACCGATCAGCTTCTTTGCCTTGATCCTGCGCGAGGCTATGACCAAAGCCACATAAATAACTATCGTCAGCAGCAGCACTACAGACAGCAGTATTATTGTCTTTAGGTCAAATTTCTTGACCATATTATTTATTTGATCATATATCACAGTTTCCATATCCGGATCTCCTTGCTGTGCGCATAATCATAGATATTATAGCACAAATCTATTTATATGTCACTATATCCGGGAACAAATATTATTGTTTTTTTCGTATTTTTGACATCATATCGACCTGTTGTGACAGGGCCATGAAAGAAATATCAATATTCTGCATGATACGGCAAAATAAATGATGACATCGCCGGAATAATATGATATAATTATTTTCGTTTAGCGAAACGATCACTATCGAAAGGTGAATGATACATGAAGAAATCTCCTTTTATCATAATGGCGTGCGTCGTTATTGCGGCGGCTATTGCGCTGACGACATTGATAGTATACAGAGATCCGGCGTTCAGCGGTCCTTCAGCCACCGCGGATCAGAGCACTCCCGACTCCGCTTCACCCACAGAGCAGATCGAGACTCAGCCTCCTACCGAAAAGCCCACTATACCTTCCTCATATAAGATCGAGGGCGTCGACGTGATACCACAGGTCGAGTTCAAAGCCGGATGCGAAACCTACGCCTGCACCATGCTGCTGCAGACTCTGGGCTTCGATATGGACGAGCATCTGTTTTTAGACAAATACCTCGACATCCACTGGGTCTACTATGGCGATGACGGCAAGCGCTACGGCCCCGATATGAACAGCTCACAGGCTGGCGATATCTACGGCGGCTGGGGAGTATACGCTCCCGCTATGGCAAAGTATATGAACAACTATCTCAAAGATGTCAAATCCGATAAAAAGGCCACCGCCCTCGAAGGTGTGTCCCTCCCCGATCTGTGCGAAGAATATATCAGTAAAGGCATACCCGTGATGGTATGGGCTACCACATGGATGATGGAGCCTTATGAAAAGGACTCATGGATAGTGGACTATGTGGACGAGAACGCGAAGTATAAGATCGGCGATACCTTCACATGGCTGCAGAACGAACACTGTCTGGTACTCATCGGCTATGATAAGGATAACTATTATTTTGCCGATTCCTGCGCCGGCACGATATCCGAGTTCGACCGCGAGTTATCAGAAGAGCGCTACGCTCAGCTGGGTTCTCAGGCGATCGTTGTACTATAAGCTCAAATATAACACAAGCGCGACAGCCATCACAGCTGCCGCGCTTTTTGTTTTTTTATTAGCGATCATTCATATATCTTGTCCATGATCACACTGCCGTCCGCGTTATGATACACCACCTTGACTTGCAGCTTTTGTCCTGTGGATGTCTGCAGTTCATTGAGAGCTTCTTTATACATAGCGTCGTTCTCCCCGAACAGCTGCTCCACCGCCTGAGTGACCGATTCCAGATCCTGACCGGCGTTCTGCTTGCGCAGGGTATAATCATACACGATACCCTTGTCGTCTGTATAGACTTTTCCGATAGTATAGTCGTCGCTCATTCCGCCCTTGGATTCTATATCCTTTTTGAGCATCACTATATACTCGTCAACAGTCAGTCCCGTAGGCAGCTGAGCTTCAGCCTCGGTCGCTGCCTCGGTGACCGCGTTATCGGGTGCTTCGGGAGTCAGTCCTGCGCCGTTGGGACTGTTGTCGGAGCCGCAAGCGGCGAGTACAACGCACAATATCACCGCGGCAATAATAACCGAAAATCTCTTCATATCAAAATCCCCTTTCGATTTCTGCATCCAGTATACCACCTATCGGCAGAATATTCAATATCATATGATTATCTATTACAGCAAGGGCCATTGTATTATACTCTTCGGCTGATATAATAAATGCGAAACCTATCTTATCCAAACGGCTACTGTATATACGAAAGGGTTCAAGTTAAGCGAAAGGCGCCTTTACATGGATGACAAAAGGATCATATCTCTGTACTTTGACAGAGATGAAAAGGCAATTGAATACACTTCTCAAAAGTACGGCAAATACTGTTATAAGATCGCTGACAAGATCTTGCGCAACCCCGAGGATAACAGCGAATGTCTGAACGACGTATGGCTGGCGGCATGGAACTCTATTCCGCCTAACGATCCTCCGTCGCTCGCAACATATCTGGGCAGAATAACTCGCAACCTCAGCGTTATGATGCTGAGGCGATTCAACCGCGTCAAAAGAGGCCGCGAGATGACCGTATATCTGGAAGAGCTGGGCGAATCACTACCCGTTCAAAGCGGAGTAGAATCCGCTGTCGAGAATGTTGAGATACGGGAGTTGCTGACATCCTTTCTACGCAAACAGAGTAAGATTAATCGCGACATATTTATATGCCGCTACTATTATCTGGACAGCATCAACGATATATCGGCACGCTTTGGCATGACAGATAATCAGATCAAGCTGCGGCTGTTCAGACTTCGAAAAAAGCTAAAAGATTATTTAGGAAAGGAGGGAATCGTATGAGAGCAGAAGATTTGATGTGTGCTGTTGAAAGTCTCGACTCCGACCTGATCTACAGAGCACATGCCGACGATCATCCAAAGCTGTATGTCATACGCAGGCTGTCCATAGCCGCCGCGTTTATCGCCCTCACGATCACTTCCGTAGTAATATACAGCATATTCATAACAACCGATTCTCGAATATGGCTTGACAGCCGAGAATCCGTGGCTATCACACTCAACAGCAGAGGTAATGTTCTGTCCGCCTCCGGTCACCCCGAACTCAGCGGAGTATCCGCTGAACAAGCCGTCACCGAAATAACCAAGGATATGATAAGCACAGGTGCGCTCAGCAAAGCTGAAAACACCTTGATAATCGGATCGGACGACCTGTCTGACAGAGTCAGACTCGCCTTGGTAAAATCAGCGCAGGACAGCTTTTCCTCTTACGGATTTGACGGCGCTACGGTCAGTCTGTCGTGCTCCGAGCCGGGAGCTAAGGCCGCCGTTATAGAGCTTCTCTCTGACTGTGATGAAAACTTCACACACGAGGGTCTGAAAGGTCTCAGCGCGAATGAGCTCAATCTGCTGCTGCATGGCAGTGACATTGATAAAGGCAGCGTCGGCTTGACCGGTTTTCCCTCCCAAGTAAAATACATCGGATTTGATCGAGCCGCATCCAAGGCGATGGCCCTCAGCGATCTCAGCGAATCTGAGATGACCGATATTTCCATTTCATACACCGTATACCGCAGTAGGCTGGTTTATCTGGTAAGGCTCAACGCCGGTGATAAGAGCGAAGCATACTTCATAAATGCCGCATCGGGAGCGACCGAACATACGATAAAGGCACCGTCAGACAGAATAGACGACGAGTTGAAAACCGTTGTCGATTCACCCACTGAGTCTCCCACACACAGCGAAAGCTCAGCTGCTGCAGCCCCGGTATATGAAACCTTAAGTGCCTCGCCCACCGACTGTGCCTCCGAGCCGACCGAGGATATCCATCCTACAGCTGAGCATATGCAGACCGAGCCTCCGACTGCGACGGTATCGCCAACCGCTTCACCGCCAACACAGGCGTCAACCGAACCATTGTCGGCAGAATACATAAGCATACCTATCACACTTAAGGAGCTCGCCTTTGTTACTGATATTCCTCCCGAGAACGCCCACGATGTTCACTATCAAACTCTGTTTGAAGGTCAATTCATCGAGCCTCGCGATAGCGAAAGGATCAACTGCGGAGAGGTTGCGAAAATCACGAACTCCATACAGCTAAAGAATTTTTTAGCCGATCACAACTATATCTATACCAACAAAAACGGTTCTGCTTTGAAAAGCGTTTTTACCGAAGAATACTTTAAGAACAAATTCATAATTGCCTCAGCGTGTACAGTCTCGGACGCGAGCTACTATACTACCGCGACACACCTCACGGCGGATGACGATAAAATGTTTTTGGAGAACAGTCTCAGCTACGGAACAGCTCACAGCGGCGAATACTACTGCCGCATGTTGTCTATCTACGCTGTCGATCGCAGCCTGCTGAGTCCCGACTTAAAGCTCACTGTATATTGAATTCAACAGTTATTTTATCCGGAGAAATAACCTATGAAAAAAGCCATATCTCTGTTATTAACAGCAGTCCTTTTCTTACTGATTCCGATCCATCCTGTCAGCGCCGCCGATAACTACTCCCTGATCGGCGACGTTGATGTGGACGGGGAGATCACCATCCTCGACGCTACCTGTATCCAGCGCGCTCTCGCATCGCTTGAGAGTCTCAGCATCCTACAGAATTATCTTGCAAACGTGGACGGAGCCGACGGCATGACTATCCTCGATGCTACCTGTATACAACGCAGGCTCGCAGAGATATCCAACGACTTCTGGAAAAGCCGCCTGTATCACTGGCATGCTGAGATAACCAAAGTCAGCACGACCGTGAGCAGTTCTACGGTACAGGTGGGAACCGCCGTAGGCTTCACAGTAGTCACGACGGAACACGAGATCGAGGATGAGTACGAGGTCTATGTCGACGGTGTGCTGACATCAGAGCGCACAGCGCACAGATATTTCACTTATACCTTTGACACAGAGGGCGTCTTCAATATCTCTGTTGTCGCCTACGACCCGTTCGGAGGAGAGGACGTTTATACAATGGATTTCCATGCCGTCAAAGGATCCGAGTCCCCGGTCATCACCTACGCGGTATTTGACAGGAACACAAACATGCTCACTGTCCGCGCGAGCGGCGGCACAGCTCCATACGAATACCAGTACATAATCCGCAACAACGATTTTGAGCCTGTTGCTCCGCCGGGACCGACATACGCTTCACAGTTTGAATTTGGAACAGACGGCGATAACAACTATTATCTGATATGCCGCTACTGCTCCGACAGCGCGGTCGAGATACCTACCTATATGATGACTCCCACCCTCACCTATCACTGTGAGATACAAGTGAGGGGAGCCGACGGAGCAGAGTCGGATGTAAAGAAGATACAATTTATTCTGAGATAGCACTTCAAGGGCCCGAAGAAGCATCGGAATATCAGTATAAATCATTAAGGAAAAGAGGTAATCAAAATGAAAATCAACAATAGAACAATCATGATTTCCCTCGCCTTCGTGCTGGTACTCTCACTGATCTTCACGGGCACAGCCTCTGCGCTTAACGTGCGTGACACAGCTTCCGTCGGCACGTCGGACGACGAGATCGAGCGCGGGGTAGCGTGGGAAATACTCAACAGCCTTGTCTTTCAGGCGGACGATCTGTTCGTCCCGGGCAATTACTTTACCCAGAACTATACCGACGCCCTCAACAACTACCGCGACTACGCGAGGCATCTGCTGGACGATCCCGGCACTACCGCCGAGGAGCTGAACTCCATGTGCGACGATATGAGATACATAATCGGCGAACACAGCCACCCTCTGAATAACATCGTCTACAACTACTACACCGTCGCGTTTACCAACAACGGCGGCTGGAGCGATCCGATCTACATTTACAACTGGAGCGACGACGGCGGCGAAACTTCAGCGTGGCCGGGCACAGAGATGCAGGGCGGCTATTTCAACGAATACGGTCAGAAGCAGTATTATGCCTATGTTCCTATGGACGTCCCGAACATCGTCATCAGTTCCAACCAGCTCGAATCCACCGATCCGAACTACGGCGTGCCCTGCGTGCGCGTCCAGACCGTAGATATTTTCGTGCACGGCAACACCGGCTACTATCTCTCCGGAGGTAAAGACGGCGCTGATTACAAGGTCTCCGAATGGGAGCTGAAGGATCCGGTATACAAGACCTTCAGCATCTCCGACCCCGATCCCACTCAACCTACCGAGAAGCCTACTGAGGCTCCTACTCAAAAGCCTACTGAGGCACCCACTCAAAAGCCGACAGAGAGACCTACTCAGCCGATACCCGAAGGCGACTACTATGTCGTGCTCGAAAAGGATAACTGGGCTCTCAAAGAAAGCATGCGTTTGACAAAATGGTCAGCCGACTACTGCAGCACTTACTGCGATGTTACGCTCACGACAGATGACAGAGTAAAGGTAGCGTACTCTCTTGACGACAGGACAGTCGACAGCTGGTATCCGTCCGCGGAGGATGAAGGCTATGCTCCTATGTACAACTCACAGTATTATCATGTGGAGTTCTATCCATACGCCGACGGCAATTATGAAAGCTATAAGGGTTATATACGCGCCACGCCGTGCGAGCCGCCGATCGACGATCCTACCGAATATCCTACAGAGGAGCCGACAGTATTCAATATCGACGACTGGATCCCACGTTACGAGAATCTCGAAGTGTACGACGGTTCGGATAACAGCGAACTGCAGAGCAGCCTTTATCAGCTGATTGTCCGCGTGGATCAGAGTATTTTGGTACCCGGCAACAACTGCACTCCCGAGTATTCTGAAAAGCTCAGCCGTCTGCGCAACTTTGCCGCCTTCGTCTACAACGATCGCCGTGCCGACGACAACGAGCTGCTCGGAGCACAGGCTATGCTGCAGGCAGCTATAGACGACAAGAGCTATGAACAGATCGTCGACGTCATGCGTCAGTGGTTCTATATAACTGACGTCGTTATCGTACCCGATCCGACGACAGGCCCCACCGAGGAGCCCACCTCGCCTGCAAAGCATAAGATCGGCGACGCCGACGGCGACGGCGAGATCACTATTCTGGACGCTACCGCTATCCAGCGCGTGCTTGCATTATTGGATACTAACAAAGCAGAATCAGTCAGGCTCTGCGGCGATACCAACAACGATGGACTCGATATCCTCGACGCCACTGCAGTACAGCGTTATCTGGCAGGATTTGCTTCATATTCATATATAGGTTCAACAACTCAATAATAAGCGACGCTCTATATTATCCCTGTCACTTATAACCAATGAATCGGATACCTTACGTATCCGATTCATTTTTGTATCTCCCCCTGTTGGCGGCATTTACTACATTTGTATATTGTGCAACACAGACAAATAATTAACTTCTTTTTTGTGCAGACATCCGGTACAAAATATGCTATAATGAAGTATAATACTATTATTAGATTACAGTTACGGGAGGTATTATAAATGCATAAAACACGAAAGTTCATCAGCTTGATGCTCATTATTGCACTAGTCCTCTCAATAGCATCAATAAGCTTCATTTACGCTTCCGCGGATGGCGCGAATTCTACCGGCGTTAAGGTCAACGGAGTGATTCACAATGCTCACATCGGTGATATCGTGCACTATGAATATTGGATAAACCTCGCTGGCATCCCTGCCGAAGGCGACGGAGTACCCGGCAAGATATCCAATGTTGAGGGCGTACTCCATTACAGCGACTCTAATCTTAAGATCGTTTCTTCCTTAGAGGAAGATGACGATACAGGCGTCAACCCCTTCATGCCCAACATCAAGAGCAACTGTGTTATCGGCAACGATGAACCCAATGAGATCAACTACAACGCGTCAAAGAACTTCAACGCAAATCTGACCAAGGGCGGTTTTGATTTCAGCAAAAACAAGGTCCTTATCAGTGTTGATTTTGAGATAATTACCGAGGGTGTATCGGAGATAATCAATGAGATCAAGAACATGTTCTCACACGAAGTAAAGCTGTATTTTATCAGCGAACCGTTGATAACTGTTCCCACAGAGATCAAAGTGACCGTGAACTGCACTCATGTACAGCCCACAGAGGCTCCGACTCAGGCTCCTACTCAGGCTCCTACCGCACCCCCCACATCCGCCCCGACTCAGGCACCTACTCAGGCTCCTACTGCAGCCCCCACATCCGCCCCGACTCAGGCTCCTACACAGGCTCCTACACAGGCTCCTACTGCAGCCCCCACATCCGCTCCGACTCAGGCACCTACTCAGGCTCCTACTGCAGCCCCCACATATGCTCCGACTCAGGCGCCCACCAAGGCTCCTACCGAAGCTCCCACAGTTGCTCCTACAGAGCCTCCCACAGAAGCTCCGGTCGTACTCCTGGGCGATTCTGACAGCGATGCCTCCATCACGATCCTCGACGCTAACTGCATCCAGCGCTGGCTGGCGAAATTGATCACCGACGACAGGATCAACCTGGATTGCTCCGATACCGATTACGACACATTTGTGACCATACTCGACGCGACCGAGATCCAGCGTTGGCTCGCACATCTTCCTGCCAATGAAGATATCGGAAAACCAATGAAGTTCTAAAACTCATCGAGCGGATACCCCCACGGTATCCGCTCTCTTTATTTAGGATTTATATATAACATACACTTGAATAACCATCGGCTATATGATATACTTTACAACACCTGATAAATCATTTGTAGAACTACTGTAAGAACAGGAGGAAAAATATGAACAAATCACCGGTCGACCTGACCCTTCTGGACGGCGTACTGGACGAATACGCGTCAGTCAAGGGGAGCCTGATCACAATATTGCAGCACACGCAGGACATCTACGGATATCTGCCTAAGGAAGCGATCGAGCTGATCTCACAGAGAACAGGCATCGC
>Ga0310696_10002324_pt1 | contig 25534 bp, 23 predicted proteins | sample AusTroGonzalo_MG_4_FD_203885 | JGI IMG/M metagenome (GOLD analysis project Ga0310696, IMG submission 203885) | Bovine rumen microbial communities from tropical cattle in Woodstock, Queensland, Australia - Gonzalo_02 (v2) (version 2) | ecosystem: Host-associated > Mammals > Digestive system >...
ATCCAGGCCGAGATTGACCGCCGCGGCAAAAAACTGGAAAAAGACATGACCGATTTCCAGAACAAGGTGGACAAAGGTCTGCTCACCTCTTCCGTAGCTCAGGCCCAGTACCAGAAAATCCAGCAGCAACAGCAGGAGTACCAGGAGTACGTACTGCGCAAGCAGCAGGAAATGGGCGAAGAGCAGCAGGTTATGATGAACCAGATTGCCAACGCCATATCGGAGTTCGTCCAGGAGTATAACATAGAGCACAAGTACGCCCTCATCCTCACCACCAGCGGCGACATCCTCTCTGTTCCCGTAGTTACCGGAGACCCCGGTCTGGACATCACCGAAGACCTCCTGGCAGGCCTGAACGAAGCCTACATCAAGACAAAGGAAGCCAGCAAGTAATTTGAGAATAGCCCTTTTATCAAGTTTCTACCCCTTAAGGGGCGGCATTTCCCAGTTCAACGCCAGCATGCTGGAAGGACTGGGAAAATGTCATGATATACGGGCCTTCTCTTTCTCAAGACAGTACCCTTCCCTGCTGTTCCCCGGCAAAACCCAGTACGTTACTCCGGAAGACGAGGCAACGCCCGTGGAAGCCACGGCAATACTGGACACAATCAACCCCATAACCTGGGTCAAAACTGCAAAGGCAATACGCAAGTGGAAGGCCGATGTCCTTGTAATGAAATACTGGATGAGCTGGTTCGCTCCCTCGCTGGGATATGTTGCACGCCACTGCGGCTGCAAAAGCATAGCTGTGCTGGACAACGTAATCCCGCACGAACCCCACTGGTTCGACAAACCTCTCACCAAGTATTTCCTCAACGGCTGCACCGGATTCATTAGCATGTCGCCCAAAGTCCAGGCCGATCTGCTTAGCCTGCGTCCGGACGCGCCGCACATCCTCCTTCCCCACCCCATCTACGCCCATTTCGGCCCCAGGATGCCCAGGGAACAGGCTGCGCAGCTGCTGGGAATCAGTCCGGAACTGAAAACCCTCCTGTTTTTCGGCCTTATCCGTGATTATAAAGGCCTGGACATACTGCTGGAAGCTTTCCGCACATTGCCACAGGATTATCAGCTTGTAGTTGCCGGAGAGCCATACGGTTCATTTGAAAAGTATCAGGCAATAATTGACACCCTCCCCGGAAAAGACAGGGTGCACGTTTTCCCGGACTACATAAAGGATTCGGAGGTAAAGAAGTTTTTCAGCGCGGCCGATGTTGCCGTACTCCCCTATCGCAGCGCCACCCAAAGCGGCATAAGCGCAATTGCCTGCCACTTTGGAGTGCCAATGATAGTAACGGATGTGGGCGGCCTCAAAGACACCATAGGTGCCCGTGGCACGGGAATTGTCGCGCCAGAGGCCAGTCCGGAAGCAATCCGGAAAGAAATAGAGCGCTTTTTTGCCAATCCTGCCCTGCAGGAAAACTGCCAAAAAGCAATTAGCGAAGAAAAAGAGCGTCTTAGCTGGGAAAGGTTCTGCACCGGTCTAAGCAACTTCGCCGCCACTTTATAAATGTGAAAGACATGAAAAGACTTGTCACGCTCATAGCTTCACTCCTTGTGCTGGGCTGCACTGCCGCCATGGCTCAGGAATATGTACCAACACCCGTCACCGTTTCCAAGGAAAAGGTAAAGCTTAACGGAAAGGTTTATCTGTCGCACGTGGTACTGGAACGCCAGACCCTGTACGGCATTTCAAAGGCCTACGGCGTAACGGAGGCCGATCTTTACGAAGCCAATCCGTCCTTAAGGGAAACCGGTCTGCAGAAAAACTCAATTCTGCTCATTCCTTTAAAGGAAGGGGTAAAAGATGCGCCCGAGGCTCCCCAGACCAACGACGGCAGCTACACGGAGCATATAGTAAAATGGTACGAGGATATTGACGACATAGCCTCACGCTACGATGTTACGGTAAAAGAAATAATGGACCTCAACGGCCTCAAGAACAAGAAGCTTAACACCCGCCAGGTCCTAAAGATTCCCGTAAAGCTTGTAGCCGTGGCCGATTCAACGGCAGTGGAAGGCGTTGTGGCAGTTGAAACAGTAGAGGCTGGCCAGAAGACGGCTGAATCCCCCGCCCAGGAGATTGATGCACAGGATGTGCCGGACAGCACCATCCTTAGCATCCGCTCCCGCGAAGTTGTGGACATGTCCCTGATCCTTCCCCTTCACACCGCCGGCAACACCAGTGAACTTAACATGGACTTCTATTCCGGCGTGCTCATGGCCCTCAAAGACCTTGAGGCCGAAGGAATTAAGGTTAATGCTCACATTTACGACCTTTCAGAGGGCCTGCCCTCCACGGACGCCCTTCTTCGCAGCGACTTCGTACTTGGCCCTATCGCTTCGCGCGACCTTGAAGCCATCCTCCAGAGGGTGGACGGCAAGGTTCCGGTAATATCCCCGCTGGATCAGAAGGCAGCAGTCTTATCTACCTACTACCAGAACTTTATCCAGGCCCCGTCGGCAGTGGACAACCAGTACGACGACCTTGCCCAATGGCTTAAGGAAGACACGGAGGAAGACGACAGAATTATCCTTATCACGGAAAAAGGCGCTCCCAACGTTACTGCGCCGGTTGCAATTCGCAGCGCAATGGCCCGCAGGGAACTCACCTACAACATACTTAATTATGCCATAGTGGAAGGTCGCGGAATCCCCGCCGTACTGGCCGAATCCATGACCGATGACGGCGTAAACCGCATAGTCGTAGCATCGGAGAGCGAAGCTTTCATCGGCGACGTGGTGCGCAACATCGGCATAATGCTTGGTAAAGGTTACGATGTTGTGATGTATGCCCCTTCAAAGGTTCGTACCTTCGATACAATTGAAAGCAGTGCATATCACGATGCCTCGCTGCATATCTGCTCGTCCTATTTTGCCGACTATTCGTCGCCGGAGGTAGATGCCTTTGTACGTGCCTACAGGGCACTTTTCCGCACCGAGCCCTCGCAGTTCGCCTTCCAGGGCTACGATACCGCACGCTACTTCATAGTGCGCTGTGCCGGTCACGGCGACGCCTGGACCCGCAGGCTAGGAGCCGAGCGCAGCAGAGGCCTGCACACAGATTTCCTCTTCGACTGGGACGGCAGCGGCAACCATCACAACATTGCCGTGCGCCGCATTTTCTTCCGTAAAGACTACACCACCACCCTTGAAAGATAATATGGAACACGTAAAAACCCTCATACTGGGCGGAGGCCCTGCCGGATTCACCGCTGCAATTTATGCGGCCCGCGCTAACTTGTCACCGGTAGTGTACGAAGGCATACAGCCCGGCGGACAGCTAACCACCACAACCATAGTGGAGAACTTCCCCGGTTTCCCCGGCGGCGTAGATGCCAACACCCTTATGGACAACATGAGGGAGCAGGCCCGCAGCTTTGGGGCCGATATACGCCAGGGCACGGCAACGGCCGTAGAACTTGGCAAACGTCCCTTCCGTATTACCATAGATGCCGAAACCGAAATTGAGGCCGATACCTTAATTATAGCAACGGGCGCGCAGGCACGGTATCTGGGCCTGCCGTCGGAAGAGAAATTCAAGGGAGCTGGAGTAAGCGCCTGCGCAACCTGCGACGGATTCTTCTACCGCAAGCGCACCGTGGCGGTGGTTGGCGGCGGCGATACTGCCTGCGAGGAAGCCCTTTACCTTGCCAGTCTGGCAAAGAAAGTGTACATGATTGTGCGCAGGGACGTTTTCCGCGCCTCATCTGTGATGCAAAAGAAAGTACTGTCCACTCCTAATATAGAGGTTCTCTGGAGCTGCAACACCCAGGAAGTTCTGGGCGACGAAATGGGCGTCACCGGCGCCCGCCTGTTAAGGAAGGATGGTACAGTGTTCGATATTGCAATCGACGGTTTCTTCCTTGGAATCGGCCACTCGCCCGCATCGGCCTTGTTTGCTCCTTGGATTAAACTGGACGACAACGGATATATCGTTACGGAAGGCAAGACTTCCCAAACCAGCGTTCCCGGCGTTTTTGCCGCCGGCGACGTGCAGGATCCCCGCTACAGACAGGCCGTAACCGCCGCAGCTTCCGGCTGCATGGCCGCCAGGGATGCCGAAAAATTCCTCCTTGAGCAAAACGCATAGAGAGATGAAAAAACTTAAGATTACCATAGCCGCAGCTGTCCTTCTTGCAGCGCTGTTTGCCTGCAAAAGCCAGTACGAGGTTCTTCTTGCATCCAACGACGTAGATGCCAAGTATCAGGCGGCAATGAACTATTTCAACAATAACAAGTACCAGAGGGCCGCTCAGCTGTTCGAATCCATGGCTGTATTGACAAGCGGCACCGCCAGGGACGACACGGTTCAGTACTACTGGGGCCTGTCCAATTACAGGAACAAGGACTACTACACGGCCGAATCGAATTTCTCGCGCTTTGTGCAGAACTTCCCCCGCAGTCCCTTTGCCCCGGATGCCGAATTCTACAGGCTGGACTGCCTGTACCGGGCAACCCTTCGCTGGGAACTTGACCAGACTCCTACGCGCGCCTGCATGGCTGCAATAAGGGAATACATGCGCGAGCACCCGGACGACCAGCCCCATCTGCAGGCATGCGAGGCCATGCTAACAGACCTTCAGGAGCGCCTGGACCGCAAGGACTTCGAGGCCGGCAAGCAGTATTACCGCATGGAAGACTACCCCGCCGCCAGAGTAAAGCTCAAGAACGTCCTCAAGACAAATGCCGACAATATATACCGCGAAGACGTGCTGTACTACACGGCAATGGCATCGTACCATTATGCCCGCCTTAGCGTATGGCAAAAGCAAAAAGAACGCTATCTCACCTTCGTTGACGACTATCTGAACTTCATAGGAGAGTACCCGGAGTCACACTACCGCAAGGAACTGGATACACATTACAGGCAGGTGCAGAAGATAGTTGGCAAAGACGGCGTAAGCGAGGAATAAAAATTTTTGAAACTTGCAGCGCACACCCCGTGTATCATATATAGACAAAGCATTTTTATACATAATGGAAAGCAAGAAGAAAGTACCAGTAAACACCGTAACGCGCGACATCAAAAACCTTGCAGCGCCCACCGGAAACATCTATGAATCAGTAGTTATTCTCTATAAGAGGGCTAACCAGATTGCAGTGGCCGAAAAGAAAGAACTCATGAAAAAACTGGAAGAGTTCCGCAACGACCGCGACACCATGGACGAAGTGTTCGAGAACAAGGAGCAAATTGAAATCTCCAAGTACTATGAACGTCAGCCCAAACCGGACCTCATTGCCATTGCCGAGTTCGAAAACGGAGACCTGTACTACCGTAAAGCCCAGAACGACAATCCCATAGACATTACCAGCGAGAAGTAGATGCTCTACAGCCTCACCGTCTCCAATTATATTTTAATAGGCTCTCTGGAAACCACGTTTCCGGAGGGTCTCGTTATTATAAGCGGCGAAACCGGTGCAGGCAAATCCATACTCCTGGGCGCCCTGGCCCTGGTTTTAGGTTCAAAGGCCGATGCTTCAATGGTAGGAGAACATGGAGAGAACTGCGTTGTAGAAGCCGAGTTCGGCATTACACCGGAGCTCAAGCACATCCTGGCCGATGCCGACCTTCCCTGCGACTCGGACCGCCTTGTTCTAAGGCGCACGGTATCAAAGAGCGGACGCTCCCGCAGCTTTGCCAACGACGAACCAGTCAGCGTTTCTGTACTGCAGGAACTGGCCGGTCATCTTGTGGACATACACTCCCAGCATCAGACACTTAAGCTTCAGGACGGCCGTTTCTGCATGGAAGCGCTGGACCTGTGGAGCGGATGCTCATCTTTGCGTGAGCAGTGTGCCGCCTCCTGGACTTCACTGTGCTCTTTAAGACGTTCCATAGCATCTCTGGAAGAGCGCCTTGCCATTGCCCGAGACCAGCAGGAATACAACAATGCCCGCTGGGAACGCCTGGAAAAAGCGCATCTTATTCCCGGAGAAACAGAATCCCTGGAAGCCGAACAAAAGCAGCTTGCACACGCCGAGGAGATTAAAGAAACCCTGTGTGCCGTAGAAAATCTGCTGGCGCCTTCCGACTCTCCCTCCCCCACCCAGGAACTGCGTGAAGCCGTAAAACTGCTGGACAAAGCATCGGCATTCATTCCATCGCTGGAGTCTTTGAGCGAAAGGATTACATCGGCACGGATAGAGCTGGAAGACATTGCCGACGAGATTACGGCCCTGAATATGCGCACGGAAGCATCGCCGGAAAGGCTGGAGCAGGTGGACGAGCGTTTGGCACTGCTTTACGGCCTTATGCAAAAGCACGGCGTAAGTTCTGTGGATGAACTGATTGCCGAACGTGACCGCCTTCAAGGCCTTGTACTGGATGCTACAGACCTTGTGGCCGATGTGGAGAAAGCCCGTAAAGAAGTTGCAGCCGCAGCTTCACTGCATTTGAAACTGGCATCTGAACTGCACGATAAACGCATGGCCGGAGCGCCCGGTTTTGCATCGGCAATCGAGAAACAGCTGCATGCCCTGGATCTGGAAAACTCTGTATTCCAGGTGGTTCTGGACAATGTCACTCCCGGCCCCGACGGCGCCGATTCCGTACGATTCCTATTCTCGGCAACAGGCAGCAGGCCTTCGGACGTTGCAAAATCGGCATCGGGCGGCGAGCTTTCCCGCATAATGCTAAGCCTTAAGGCCGTAATGGCCCGCTTCAGGCAAATGCCCACCCTTGTCTTTGACGAGATTGATACCGGCGTCTCCGGCAGCACGGCCGACAAAATGGGCTCCCTGGTGTGCTCCATGGGGGCCGACATGCAAATCTTTGCAATTACTCACCTGCCTCAGGTGGCGGCCAAGGGCAACGCCCATTACCTGGTTTCCAAAACCGGCGGCGTAACTTCTGTGAGCGTTCTGGATTATGAAGGCAGGGTTATGGAAATTGCCCGTATGCTGTCCGGCGCCACAATTACACCGGCGGCAATCCAGAATGCAAAATCCCTTTTGAACCCGTAGAAATGGCACTCCCCAGCAATCATATCCCCACGATGGACGAGTTCCGCACCATGCTGCGCCGGCATAAATTCAAAGCCACCCGGCAGCGCCTTGCCGTGCACGAGGTAATGATGGAACTGGTTCACGCATCGGCCGATATGGTATGCGAAAAACTGCGCGAAAAAGGATCGGCCGTAACGCCGGCTTCCGTATATAATATCCTTTCCCAGCTGGCCGACTGCCGCATTTACGCCCGCAGGCTGTCGGTAAGCAACAAGATGTTCTTTGACGCCGACTCGACGCGCCATATTCATCTTTACGACCGCGAGAACCATACCTACCGTGACCTGGTAAACGACGACCTTCAGGCCCTGGTAGGTGCTCACCTCAAGCGGCGCAAGTTTAAGGGCTTCACGGTAGAAGATATTGATATCCAACTGATTGCCCGCCCCACTAAGAAATCCAAGAACGCATGAAAAAATATATCCTCTCCCTTATACTGTGCCTCCTGGCCGCCACGTCGTGTCTTAAGGAATCAACCTTGGAAGTGACCAATTATTCCTGTTTCGTAACTTCCATATCCGGTAAGCTCCTTAACGACTTCGGCTCAGTTTACACTGTTGCAACCAATGCCACCGACAGCGAAGAGTGGAGAAGCGAAGGAAAGCGTTTCTATATCCTTTGCGATATACTTAACCGCGCACTGGCCATCAAACTAAAGGAAATTACGCCCGTTACCATTTCGGCACTCTCTCCCCTGTCGGAGGAAGATAAATGGGACGATCCTGTTAAAGTTGACGACCACAGCATAAGCGGCGGATACCTGAACCTTGTTCTTACCTCTTATTTTGACAAGGATTTAAAGACCAAGCACAAACTGTATTTCCGCTCGGAGTACAACAAGGCCGCCGAAGAACTTACCATTCACGTAATCCATAACGGCAAGCACGAAAATCCGGCCTACAAGCCCCTGGAAGAGCTGGACACCAAGCAGGAGATATTCAGCGTCCCATATACCGAGTTCGTAAAAGAAGGCAGCAAATTAAGCCTCAAGATCTCTCTGTACGAGCTTGAGACCGACGAAACAGGGAAAACGGTGGTAAAGAAAAACACTTACCCCCGCGAAGGTCAGGATCCCGTGTACGTCAATTAGTATTTTAGTTCCTTGATGTAGGAGCGCCTGCGCTTGCGGCACTCCGGATTGAAGTCCTTGAACTGGGACTGATTCTTATAGTTGTCCTCCAGGATGGCGTTGGATTCGGCCCATTTGAAATTTCCGTCCGTATATTTCTTGAACAGGTCCATGAACAGCAGTGAATTAATGCCGCTGTTCTGGTAGTCCGGATGTACGCCCACAAGAAGCAGCTCTATGCCTTCTTCGTGTTTTATGAACATGGACTTTGCCAGATGCCACCAGCCAAAGGGGAACAGTTTTCCGCGACACTTTTGCAGGGCGTGCACAATTGTGGGCATGGAAATGCCAAAAGCAACAAGCTCTCCCTTGTCGTTTTCTACCATGGACAGATACTTCAGGTCCAGTATGCTAAGGTAAAAGCCCAGATATTTCTCGGCCATGTGGCTGGGCAGCACTGTAAAGTTGTAAAGATCTTTGTAGCAGGCGTTTATGCAGTCGAATACTTTGTGGCCATAATCCTCTTCACGGACAATCTTGCGGGTAAGCTGACGAACATGCACGTTTGAGCGCTGGGATATTATCTTTCCTACGCGGGCCATGCGCTCCGGAAACGGCGGAGTAATGGTTACCTTGTATTCAATCCAGTCGGTATCTTTTTCGAAGCCCAGGGCTGTAAGATGGTCGTTGTAGTACGGGTGGTTGTAAATGAGGGCCATTGTACTAAGGACATCGAAGCCTTCCACCAGCATGCCTTCCGGATCAAAGTCTGTGAATCCAAGCGGGCCCACAACCTTTTCCATACCGTGCTGGCGGCCAAACTCCTCTACTTTGTCCATGAGGGCTTTGGACACTTCTTTGTCGTCCACGAAGTCTATCCAGCCAAAGCGCACCTCCTTGTGATTCCACTGCTCGTTGGCCTTGTAATTAACAATTGCGGCAACGCGGCCAACCGCCTCGCCGTCCTTGTATGCCATATACAGCTTGGAATCGCAGAACTCCCAGCAGGCCGCTTTCTTGCGGTCCAGGGTGTCCATCTGGTCAAACACCAGCGGCGGAACATAATAGGGATTGTCCTTGTACAGTTTTTCCGGGAAGTTCACAAACTTCCTCAGTTCCCTTCTGGTTTTAACTTCTCTAATTTCAACAGCCATTGTGCGTTTTGTCCGTTTAATCTTGGCAAAAATACACCTTTTCTGTGTAATAATCAAAATTTTAGCGCTTACTGCACAAAGGCTACTATTTCGCCTTTTTCTACCTTTTGGCCCTGCTTGCCAAGGACTGCTACTACAAGACCATCCACTGCGGCTACCATGTCTTCTATGCCGTAGTAGGTTTGTACGTGGCCAATAACCTGGCCGGCTTTGACAGCCTTGCCAACTACAGGTGCAGTGGAGTCGTTGTCCACATCCAGTTCCCACAGCAGCTGTCCTTTCACGGGGCACTGTACAGGGGTTGCCTTGGGATAGCGGGCAAGGTATTCCTCTATGGAGAACTTGGGCATTTCCACCACGGGGCGCTCTACAATGATGGGAGCGCCTGCCTTGGCCCTGAACTCTTCCAGTTCCTTGTTGAAACGCTCTTTGGCTATGCCGCTGCGGTAGTCAAGATACTGACGCTCGTGCATTGCAAGTTCGAAGAGTTCTTCGTCGTCCTGGCCGTAGTCCCAGCCTTTTTCGTCCATCATGGCGCGGTACTTGGGAAGTTCGTCCGGGTAGTTGTCCTGAGGGTTGCCGGTGCTGAATTCCAGGCCCTTTTCCTTGGCCAGAGCAACAATTTCCGGCGCAAGCTCTCCGGGTAGCTTACCCATATTGCCCAGTATCATGCCCCAGGTATCCTTATCAATAGTGGTCCAGCGCGGTTTGTCATTTAGCATGTTGAACAGGTTCATCAGGGCCGTGTTCTTAACATACTGGCTGAACGGGGTAACCAGCGGCGGGTAACCCAGACGGGGCCATACGTATTCCACTTCTTCAAAGAGCTTCACCATTAGGGTGTCCAGACTCATCTCCGGACGGCCGTGGGCGCGCTGGGCGGCATTTATGGCGCCCTGGAAGCCCTTAAGATCGGCCATCATAGAACCCATCATGCCGCCGGGAAGGCCGCAGCCAACCAGCAGTGAAGTCATCTTGGCGTTGGAAGGGTTGATCCAGTAGCCCAGGAAGTCGTCTATGAACTTTTGAGTGAGGCGGCGCACTTCCATGTATGCGTCCATGTTCAGGTCCTTCACCAGGAAGCCGTCGCAGCGGAGCATTTCGCGGATGGTGATTACATCCGGATGCACTTTGCCCCAGGAAAGAGGCTCTACGGCAACGTCCAGATAATCGGCCCCTGCGCGGGCTACTTCCAGCATAGAAGCCGGCGAGAAACCGGGACCTGTATGGCCGTGGTACTGCACTTTGATGTGCGGATATTTCTTCTTGATACTGGCAACGAGCTCTCCCAGCACATTGGGACGGCCGATGCCTGCCATGTCCTTGAGGCAAATTTCATCGGCCCCGTATTCTACCACCTTGTCCACTACGTCCATGTAGTATGCAACCGTGTGCACGGGTGAATGGGTGATGGAAAGGGCAACCTGCGAAATCATGCCGGCTTTTTTGGCGCCGATAACAGAACCTTTAAGGTTGCGGTGGTCGTTAAGGCCGCAGAAGCTGCGGGCTATGTCTGTACCCTGGGCTTTCTTGACCTTGAACATGAGTTCACGTACGTCCAGTGGCACTGGGAACATGCGCAGGGCGTTAAGGCCGCGTTCCAGCATGTGGGTCTCTATGCCCGCCTTGCGAAGCGGTGCAGTCCATGCGCGTACTGCCTTGTTGGGATTTTCGCCAAAAAGCAGATTCACCTGCTCAAAAGCGCCGCCGTTGGTTTCCACACGGTCGAAGCATCCCATATCAATTATTGCAGGTGCAACCTCTACAAGCTGGTCCACACGGGGGACGTATTTTCCTGAACTCTGCCACATGTCCCTGTACACCAGGGAGAACTTGATTTCGCGTTTTGCCATAGTATATAGTATTGTCCCCCAAAGATACGAAATAAATTTTGCAAAACCGGAAAAAAGCCTTACATTTGCAGTCCCAACATGGTGAGTGTAGTTCAGTTGGTAGAGCATCGGATTGTGGTTCCGAGTGTCGTGGGTTCGAGCCCCATCACTCACCCTCCAAAAAGACCTGCAGCATTGCTTGCTGGTCTTTTTTTATGCCCCCTTCTCTCCCCAAATCGTAAGAAACAGCAAAAAATCTTCTGAAACAACGTTATTTTTTTTACGATTGGTGGTTTTTCCGTCATTTCCACTTATATTGCGGGTCCGGTATGAAGGAACGCATTGGAGGGGAACATGAGAATAATGGAATTGTGCCCGGACGAGAGGCCCCGGGAGAAAATGCGCCTGAGAGGCGCCAAGGCCTTGTCGAATGCCGAGCTGCTGGCCATCCTTCTTGGCAGCGGGATAGGCGGAAAAAACGTGACGGAAGTTGCGCAGGAACTTATGGTGAGTGCCGATGGAAGGCTTGCGCTGCTTGGCGCCATGCCGCTGGAAAGGCTTATCGGCCATAAAGGAATTGGGGAGGTAAGGGCCATAACCATTGCCGCCGCGATAGAGCTGGGCCGAAGGAGTTTTGAAGAACTTACGGTGATTGACAAGCGATCAATCACTTCGCCGGAGATTGTGTATCAGCTTATGCTGCCGCACATGAAAGGCCTGGACCACGAGGAGTGCTGGGTGCTGTATCTGAACAGGGCCGGCTTCCTGCTTGGGAAGGAAATGATCAGTTCCGGTTCAATGGAATCTACCGTTGTGGACACCGGCCGAATACTCAAACGCGCCATAGAAAAACAGAGTTCCAACATTATCCTGGTGCATAATCATCCTTCCGGGTCGGCCCGTCCGGGGCAGGCCGATATTTTTCAGACCGAGGCGCTGCGCCGCGCATTATCGGCCGTGGAAATAACTCTTACCGACCATATTGTGATGGCCGAAGACTCCTTTTACTCCTTCTCGGAGGAAAGGCTTGGGAAGATGAGGTAAAATTTATATCTTTGTATCTGGACCAAAACTAGCTGGAGTATGAAAGTCATCAACATCGGAGAGAACAACACCGTTCTGAACACCTTCATTGCCGAAATCCGTGACGCCCGCATCCAAAAAGACAGCATGCGTTTCAGGGCCAACCTGGAAAGGGTGGGAAGCATTTTCGCATACGAAATCTCCAAAACTCTGGACTATTCAGTAAAAGACGTTAAAACGCCGCTGGGGGTTGCAAGCGTCTCTACCTACGATACTCCGCTGGTGGTGGCAGCCATATTAAGGGCCGGCCTGCCCATCCAGAACGGCCTTTTGTCGCAGTTCGATCATGCCGAGAGCGCCTTCCTGTCCACCTTCCGCAAAACCGGCAAAGGCGACTACTTTAAAGTGCATGCCGATTACTGCACCTGCCCTTCGCTGGAAGGCAAGGTCCTAATTCTGGCCGATCCCATGCTTGCCACCGGCGCCTCAATGGAGAGCGCCCTGCAAAAGCTGGAAGAAGAAGGCGGAGAGGCGGTGCACGTGCACATGGTGTGCCCGGTGGCCAGCCGCTACGCCGTGGACCAGCTTCTTCAGCGCCTGGACAACCGCTACACCCTGTGGGTAGCAGCCATTGACGAAGAACTCACCAGCCACAACTACATCATCCCCGGTCTGGGCGATGCCGGCGACCTTGCCTTCGGCGGCAAGCGCTAGCGGCAAATAAGCGTAGCCGAGGTAGCGTCTTGGACGGTGACGGTGGTAAGGTCACCGGGCTTGAGGCCGGCGGCGGGGAAAACGCACATCATATTGTTTGAGGCACGGCCGCACAGCTGGGCAGGATCGCGCTTGGAGGGGCCTTCCACAAGCACCTGCACCTGCTTCCCTATCATCCCCCGGTAGCGCTCCAGAGACTTACGGTTTTGAAGATCAATTATTTCCTGCAACCTGCGGTTCTTCACCTCCGTGGGAACATCGTCCTTCATGGTGCGGTTGGCAAGGGTGCCGGGACGGTCTGAATATGCAAACATGAAGGCCCAGTCAAAGCCAACGGCTTCCATAAGCGACAGAGTGTCACGGTGATCCTCTTCCGTTTCCGAGCAAAAACCAGCAATCACGTCTGTGGTAAGGCCGCAGTCCGGCATAACCTCACGGATTTTTGCCACACGCTCCAGGTACCACTCACGGGAGTATTTGCGCCGCATAAGTTCAAGCATGCGCGTACTGCCGCTTTGGACAGGCAAATGGATATGCCGGCAAATATTGGGATGTGACGCCATGGTGTAGATTACCTCGTCGGAAATATCTTTGGGATGTGAGGTTGCAAAGCGCACGCGCAGGTCCGGCGCAACGGCGGCCACCATCTCCAGCAGACGGGCAAAGTTCACGGTCTCCCCCGGCCCCTTCCAAAGATAGCTGTCCACATTCTGGCCAAGCAGCGTAACCTCTTTATAGCCACGCGAATACAAATCGCAGGCCTCACGCACTATGGAGTGAGCGTCGCGCGAACGTTCGGCCCCGCGGGTGTAAGGAACAACGCAGTAAGAGCACACATTGTTGCACCCGCGCATAATAGATATAAAGGCCGAAATGCCGTTGCGGTCTGTGCGCACCGGAGTGATATCGGCATAAGTTTCCTCGCGGGAAAGTAGTACATCAATCTGAGGCGATGAAGGGTTCACGGCATCCAGCAGGCGGGGCAGGCTGCGGTATGCGTCCGGGCCCACTACCAGATCCACTTTGCCGGTGTCCAGCAGCTTGTCTTTAAGACGTTCGGCCATGCAGCCAACAATGCCCACAAGCACGCCGGGACGGGCCTTGCGCTGGGCCGAAAACACCTCCAGGCGGCCCCAGATACGTTGTTCGGCATTGTCGCGGATAGAGCAGGTGTTGGCCATTATTAGATCGGCCTCTTCCATTTTTTCCGTGCGCTGGTAGCCGGCATCGGCCAGGATTGCGAATATTACTTCGGTGTCGTTTACGTTCATCTGACACCCGTAGGTTTCGATATATGCTCTTTTTGCCATAGGCCGCAAAGTTACGAAAAAATTCACTATCTTTGTGCTTGTGAAAGCACTCAGGCATATCGGCATTGTTATTGTAGCGGCCCTTCTGGCAGTCAGTTGCGGCGTGTCAAAAGTCAAGGACATTGCCATCACTTCCTTCGGAGTCAGCTATATCGTACCAACTTCCACCAGGTCGGCCGATGCCAAACTAAAGATTGGAATAGACAATCCCGCCATGGCCTTTGCGGTGCAGGAAATCACCGGCGCCATCAAATACAACGACAAAGTGATAGCCACCTTCGTCACAGGCGGCATGGAACTTGAGGGTAAGGCGCAAAATGTTTACGATCTGCCCTGCACGGTAACATTAACGGAAGACACCTCCCTGTTTGACATTTTGCTAATAGCATCAAAGCAGTCTCTGGAGGGTTTAAAGGCCGATGTTGATGTGGTGGCAAAACTATATAAGAACGGCGTACTGCGAGCGCCCTACTCCTTCAGGGACGTAGATATTTCGCAGTTTAAGAACTAGATTATGAGAAAGTTAGTTGCCATATTCGCGGCTTTGATGCTGGGTGCTGTTGCTCTTCATGCCCAGGATACAACCCGCGTAGCTCCGGTCGATTCCACAATGGTGGGCCGGGATATTCTGTCCGTAATTGGCCCCGGCGTACAGCTGGACCAGACAAACCAGGTGCGTCAGGCCCTTATGAACTACGTGCTTGACAATGAAGAAAAGCCCATTACAGGCTATCGTATCCGCGTTTTTTACGACAACGGCCCGTCGGCCCGCTCAAAGTCGGAAACCATAGAAGTTACGCTCAAAAAGCAGTATCCGGGAGTAATGGTGTACCGCAGCTTCGAAAGCCCCAACTACAAAGTTTCCATCGGGGATTTCCGTTCAAAGGACGAAGCCCAGCGCATCTATAACTCGATCAAGGGCACCTACCCCACCGCATTCATTATCAAGGAAAGCATCAACTACCCCCGCTAAAAAGAGATGGCTGCCATTAAACAGGGACTCGAGCAAAAACTGCAGCAGAAGCTTTCACCGCTCCAGATTCAGACTATCAAGCTGATAGAGATGCCGGTGCAGGCCCTGGAGCAGCATGTGCGTGAGGTTCTGAACGACAACCCGGTTATTGACGACGACGCCCCCAAAAGAGACGATGAGCCCCGGGACGTGTCCATCTCGGAAGTAGAGGAAAAAGAGCAAAGCGGCGGCTCCCTGGAAGAAAACTACGGTCCTCAGGACGACGACATCCCTTCCTACAATCTCCACGTTAACAACTGGGGCAAGGACGAACGTCCGGAATACAACACCTTCTCTGTAAAGCAAAGTTTCACCCAAAGCCTGCTGGAGCAGCTTGGATACCGCAATTTAACGGATCATCAGCGCACCGTGGCGTCCTTTATCATCGGCTCGCTGGACGACGACGGCTATCTTCGCAGGGACATCGAATCAGTGGTGGACGACCTTGCATTCCGCGCCGGCATAGAATCATCGGCCGAAGAGGTGGAAGCTATGTTGCGCGTTATTCAGGAATTCGAGCCTTCCGGCGTTGGTGCCAGAGATTTGCGCGAATGCCTGCTTATCCAGCTGGAGGACAAAAAGCGCACGCCGTCGGTGGATAATGCCATACGCGTGCTCACAGAGCAGTTTGACGCTTTCAAGAACCGTCATTTCCAAAAGATAATGGCCCGGCTGCATCTGTCGGAAGATGATATGAAGGCAGTGCTGGAAGAGATCCGCCGCCTGAACCCCTCCCCCGGCGGCCAGATAGACGATTCCTACAACGACCAGGCCCAGCAGGTGGTGCCGGACTTCCGCCTGGACTACGAAAACGGCCAGCTTATCCTTAGCATGCCCCGCTTCTCCATCCCGGAGCTTCGCATCAACCGCAAGTACTCGGAAATTATGGAAACCGGCCGGGTGTCGGACTCCAGGGCCGATAAAGAAGCCGCCACCTTCGTCAAGCAAAAAATAGACAGCGCCAAGTGGTTCATCGAAGCCCTGCGCCAGAGGCAAAACACCCTCCAGAGCACCATGCAGGCCATAATCGACTACCAGCACGATTATTTCATCGACGGCGACGAAAGTAATCTGCGGCCAATGGTACTGAAAGACATTGCCGAGATTACCGGCTTCGATATCTCCACCATCTCACGTGTGGTAAACAGCAAGTGGATAGAGACCCATTTTGGCATATTCCCCCTGAAGTACTTCTTCTCCGAAGGCCTTGAGAATTCCGAAGGCGAGGAAGTTTCTACCCGCGAGATCAAAAAAGCCCTCCACGAAATGGTGGATGGCGAAGACAAACACAACCCTTTGACCGACGACGAGCTGGTAGACGGCTTGGCAGCACGTGGGTATAAGGTAGCCCGCCGCACCATAGCCAAGTACCGCGCCCAACTGGACATTCCCAAAGCCAGGCTCCGTAGGGAACTGTAATTCCCCTCACAAACTCTCTTTATCAACGTGGTTTCGCATCGCTGCGACGCCGCGTCCCGCATTTTGGGCCCTTTTTGCGGGATGCCACGTCGTCGCAACGCGCCATCCCTCAAAATCGGCCATTTTTGAGGGATGCGGCGTCATTCGCGGGAAAAAAAGACGTCCACGACGGCGGCGAAAAAAATTGTGGAAAATTTTGGAAGATTATGTAATAAAATGGAAAATTTTGACTACCTTTGTAGCCAAGCGTGAAAGTATAAAGTTTTACTATGGTCAGATTCTATGGAACAGCCGCCGGCAAGGTAGATGACAAGGGGCGCATCGTGCTCCCTGCCATCTTCCGTGAAGCCATGGTTCGCGGCGGGGCCGAGAATATGACCCTCGTCGTGAAAAAGAACGTCCAGCAGCAGTGCATTGATGTTTTTGCTGCCGAGGAATGGGAGCGCCGCAGTGACAAGGTGCTGGACGGAATAGACCCGGAACTGAATACCGAAGACGCTGATTTTTGGACCAAGTACAATGACGGCGTGTATACAATCGTTCCGGACGGAAAACTGGGCCGGTTGAACATCCCGTCACAGCTGCTTGAGAGTGCAGGTATTACCAAAGAGGTAGTGTTCGGCGGTGTTGGCTACAAGCTCCAGATCTGGAATCCGGAAACAAGAAAAGCCGGTCTTCTCTCCGACGAGAAGTTCAAGGAAACCGCATCGAGACTATCAACTAAGAAGTAGTTGGGAGGGTCTCGAAATGTCTGAATATCATATCCCTGTGCTCCTTGCGGAAAGCGTTTCCGCACTGGTCACAAATCCCGGAGGAACATACGCAGATGCCACTTTCGGAGGCGGTGGACACACCGCTGCCGTACTTTCACGCTTAAACGATGGCGGGAGAGTCATCGCCTTCGATCGTGACGTCGATGCCATAGCCAACGCCCCCAAAGACCCCAGGCTAACCCTCATTCACAACAACTTCCGGTATATCGAGAACTTTGCCCGCCACGAAGGCGTGCTTTTCGACGGCATCCTGGCCGACCTTGGCGTATCCAGCCATCAGTTTGATACTGCAGAACGTGGCTTCAGCTTCAGGTACGAGGAGGCGCCGCTGGATATGAGGATGAACAGGGAGGCAAAGCTCACGGCCGAGGACGTGATAAACACTTACTCAGAGGCCGATCTTGAGCGCATCCTCAAGCTGTACGGAGAGGTGGACGGGGCCCGCAATATGGCCAGGCTCATTGCCCAGGCAAGGCCGCTGCACACAACCGGCGACCTGGACAAAGCAATTGCAAAAATGCTCCCCAAAGGCGCCGAGCACAAGATTCTGGCAAAAGTGTACCAGGCCCTGCGCATAGAAGTGAACCAGGAAATGCGCTCCCTGGAGAAGTTCCTTGAAGGGGCAGCAAGAAGTCTTAAGCCCGGCGGCCGCCTGGTGGTTATCACCTACCACAGCCTGGAAGACCGCATGGTGAAAAACTTCATCAAGACCGGCAACGTGGAAGGCGTGCAAAAGACCGACATATACGGCAAAAGCGAAACCCCGCTGGAGGCCGTGAACCGCAAGCCCATAGTGCCGGAAGAAAGTGAAATCCAGAGCAACACCCGCGCCCGCAGCGCCAAGTTGCGCATAGCCGAAAGGAGGCCCGCAGAATGAGCGTTTCAACCGTATGGCAGGCCATCCGCAACAGCTTCCGCGCCCTTCGCGAAGGAGAATTTCTCCTTAGGATAAGGGCCGACAAATACTACATGCACATCATGTACCTGTTCCTTCTGATGTGGGTAACCATCCTCCTGAGCCTTCAGGTAGACAAAACCCTCACCAAGGCAGGCGACAACCAGGCAGCCATTGACCAGCTGCGCATACACCACGCCGAGAAAGAGGCCGCCCTTGTGAAGCTTCACAGCGCATCGGCCGCCGAAACGCGCCTTAAGGAACTTGGCGTTAACATAGCACTCCCCCAGGAGCCCGCAACAGTGATAAAGAAGAAATGAGCCGCAGGCAAAGCGAAATACAGGACACCATAGAAAACCGCGACAGAATCCACGTGGTTATGTTCTTCCTGTCCCTGCTGTTCATGATCCTGGGCATCCTTATCCTGGTGCGCATAGTGCACATTCAGGCCAGCTACACTGTGGACGACAGGGTTATCGGCCTTTTCCGTCCTTCGGTCCAAAGGCATGTGGAGCATCCCGTACGCGGTAAAATCCTTGCCACCGACGGCCGTCCGCTTGCCATATCGGCCCCTCTGTACGACATTTACATGGACTGCACGGTACGTAAGGCCGAATATGCCGAGACCGGCAAAGATTCCCTGGAACGCGTGTGGCGCAATAAGGCAAAGGAACTTGCGGCCTGCCTGAGTGCCGAATTCAAAGACAAGAGCGCCGATGCATACGCCCAGGCCATACTTGGCGGCCGCGACAAAGGCTCCAAGTACCTGCGCATCCAGAAAAACGTGGACCTGAGCACTCTGGAGAAGGTTAAGACCTTCCCTCTGTTCCGCGAAGGCCCCTATACCGGCGGTTTCATAGTGGAAAAGCACGACGAGCGCATTTACCCGTACGACACCCTGGCCCGCCGCGTAATCGGCTACGTGAAGGAACAAAACCGCATTGGCCTGGAGTCCAGCTTCGACGCCGAACTTCACGGCACGGAAGGCTACGAGTGGAGAAGAGTGACCGACAACAAGCGCTGGGTACGCGACCTTGATTCGGCCCAGGTAAGGGTAATTGACGGCAACGACATTCGCACCACCATCAACGTGGACTTCCAGGATATTGCCGACAAAGCCCTCAGGGCCCAGATTCAGGCCGATGACGAGGTCCGTGCAGGTATTTGCATAATCATGGAGGCCAAGACCGGCGCCATCCGCGCCATGGTGAACCTGTCGCGCGGCGATACGCCCCAGACAGTGCTTTGGGAAAGGGAAAACCTGTGCCTGAGGGAAGTTGGAGAGCAGGGTTCGGTAATGAAGACCGTAACGCTGGTGTCGCTGGTAGAAGACGGTTACGTGAAAACTCTGGACCAGACACTGCCCACCAACAACGGCTTTGTGCCGGGCGGCTACAACCAGGACGTGCACATACTTGATTACCAGAGAGAAACGGGCCGGAGGGACATTTCCGTAATGCACGGCTTCGAGATATCATCAAACTACGTATTCACCTGGCTGGCCGAAACCTATTACGGCAAGAAGCCCCAGGAGATGTTCGACCATATTTACTCCTACCGCTTTGGCGAGGCCTTCGACTTTGACATAAGCGGCATGGGAACGCCGGTAGTAAACCGTCCGGACAGCCCGGGATGGTCCAAGACAACCCTTGGAACCACCGCCTACGGCTACAGCGTTGCCGTAACGCCCCTGCACGTTGCCACCTTCTACAACGCAATTGCCAACAAAGGCTGCATGATGAAGCCCTACCTGGTAGAAAGCGTGGAGAAAGACGGCAAAGTGATAAAGAAGTTCGAGCCGTCGGCCCTTAACAGCAGCATTTGCTCTCCTGCCACGGCCGATACCGTAACACGCGCCCTCAGGGCCGTTGTTAACGAGGGTACCGCTACGCGCCTTAAGAGCGCCAAGCTGCCAGTGGCCGGAAAGACCGGTACCGCACGTGTGGTGCTCTCGCCCAAGGAAAGGCAAGGCAGCAGCGACCCGTACAGCGACGCCTACGGCCGCAAGAAGTTCCAGGGAACCTTCGTGGGCTTCTTCCCGGCCGATGAGCCAAAGTACACCATACTTGTAACCGTGTACTCCTACCCGTCGCACCGCAACTTCTACGGCGGCACCAAGCCCGCCCTTGCTATACGCGAGATTGTGGACAAGCTGTACGCCCTTGACGGCGAGTGGGATGCGCAGATTAAGCACACTGGCACTGTGCCGGTGATGGAAAAAGATGTTGAAGTGGCCAAAGGCGTTGTGCCGGACGTTAAAGGTTTCGGCCTTAAAGATGCCCTGTACGCCATTGAGGCCGCAGGCATGCACTGCCAGTACGAAGGCACAGGCCACGTGGCTAGCCAGTCCCCTGCCGCAGGCGCAAAAGCCACCGACAACCAAATTGTAAAGATTACACTGAAATGAAACTGAGCGAAATAATACGGAATCTGGATGTCCTTCGACTGGAAGGCAAGGCCGATGTGGAGATTAGCTCCATCTGCAGCGACTCACGCAAAGTGCAGCCGGGCTCACTGTTCATTGCAGTGAAAGGCTACGCCAGCGACGGCCACGCCTATATTCCGCAAGCCATAGAAAAAGGTGCAGTGGCAATTATTGTCGAGGAAGGTGCATATGCCCTTCCCTCCGCGAATAATAAGGCCGATGCTCCGGGAAGGGCATACGCACCTTCCTTCGTCCAGGTAGCCAACAGCCGCAAGGCCGTTGCCCTGGCGGCGGATGCGTTTTACGGACATCCTTCCGGAAAGCTCACACTGGTGGGTATTACTGGAACTAACGGCAAAACCACTACTGTGACGCTGCTGTACAATCTGTTCCGGGAGCTGGGATATTCCTGTGGACTGTTATCGACAATTGCCAATTATGTTGGAGAGGAAAGGCTGGAGACGGAGAATACCACCGTTGATCCCATAACCCTTAACAGCCTGCTGGCCCGTATGGTGGACAAGGGCTGCGAGTATTGCTTTATGGAGGTAAGTTCAATTGGCGTGGAGCAGGACCGTGTGACGGGGCTGGAGTTTGCCATGGGCATTTTCTCCAACCTGACCCACGACCATCTGGACTACCACAAGACCTTTGCCGAGTACCTGCGCTGCAAGAAACTGTTCTTTGACAACCTTCCCAAGAAGGCTATCGCCCTTATAAATGCCGATGACAAGAACGGCCCCGTGATGGTGCAGAACACCCGCGCAAAGGTTGTCACCTATTCCGTTACGGGCCTTGCCGACCATACGGCAAGGATGATGGAGCAGAACTTCGACGGCATGCTCCTGAAGATTGACGGCATTGACACCTGGTGCAGGCTTATCGGCCGGCATAATGCATACAACCTGCTCACCATTTACAGCACGGCGGTTTGCCTTGGTGCCGATACTACAGAGGTGCTGGTGGCACTGTCCAAGCTGGAATCGGCCCCGGGAAGGCTGGAGAACCTGCACGGGCCCAAGGGCCTGTCGGTGATCATAGACTATGCACATACTCCGGATGCACTTGAGAATGTGCTTGTTACCCTTAGGGACATTGCCCCGGAGCGCCAGCTCATCTGCCTCTTTGGCTGCGGCGGGGACCGTGACAAGACCAAGCGCCCGGAAATGGCGCAGGTGGCCCAGAAACTGGCCGACCGTCTGGTAATTACTTCCGATAACCCCCGCACAGAGGTGCCGGAGGCAATTATCGAGGATATAAAGGCTGGCCTGGACAACAAGGGCCTGGCAAAGTCGCTCATCATAACCGACCGCCGGGAGGCCATCCGCACGGCCATAATTACGGCTCCGGAGAATGCAACTATCCTCCTTGCCGGAAAAGGCCATGAGACCTACCAGGTTATCGGCCATGAAAAGACCCATTTTGACGAAAAAGAAATTGTAACCCAAACCTTTAAACTTATTTCATAATGATTTACCACCTCTTCCAATACCTTGAGTCCATTGGTTGCGACTTTCCGGGAATGGGTCTGATGCATTATTTGAGCTTCAGGGCCATGCTGGCGGCCGTAACCGCGGTGCTGGTTTCAATGTATGCCGGAAAACGCATTATTGCCAAACTGCAGAAACTGCAGATTGGCGAGACCGTGCGCGACCTTGGTCTGGAAGGACAGATACAGAAAAAAGGCACTCCCACCATGGGCGGAATCATCATCATCGTTTCCATCCTTTGCGGCGTGCTGCTTTTCTGCGACCTTACCAATATTTATGTTCTCCTTCTCCTTGTAAGTACGCTCTGGTGCGGGGCCCTGGGCTTTACCGACGACTACATCAAAGTGTTCAAGCACAATAAGGAAGGCATGTCGGAAAAAGGCAAACTGCTTGGCCAGGTGCTCCTGGGCCTTTTAGTGGGCCTTACCGTTTGGATGAGTCCCGACATCGTCGTACGTGAGAAAGTGCCGGTGGATACCAGCATAGAGCGCACTTTGGAGACGGAAACCGAGGTTACAAGCGGCCGGTATAAGGAAGAAGACGTGGTAAAGAGTACCAAGACCACCATCCCCTTCGTGAAGAACCACGAGTTTGACTACCGCTGGCTGTCTCCGGTGAAGGGCAAATGGGGCTGGTACTGCAAATGGGGCATCTACGTGCTCATGATAATCCTGGTCATTACCGCCTGCTCCAACGGCACCAACCTCACCGACGGTCTTGACGGCCTGGCGGCCGGCACATCGGCCATAGTGGGCGTGGTCCTTGGAATAATGGCGTGGCTGGGAGGCAACCTTATCGACTCCAACTTCCTGAATATCATGTTTATTCCGGGGTCAGGCGAGATTGCCATCTTCATGAGTGCCTTTGTAGGAGCTCTAATCGGCTTCCTATGGTACAACTCCTTCCCCGCCCAGGTGTTCATGGGCGACACGGGAAGCCTTACCATTGGCGGCATAATCGGCGTGAGCGCCGTGCTTATGCGAAAGGAGCTGCTCATTCCCCTGCTCTGCGGTGTTTTCTTTGCCGAGAGCCTGTCGGTTCTTATCCAGCGCAGTTACTTTAAGCTTACCAAAAAGAAATACGGGCAGGGACGCCGCGTATGGAGCATGACCCCGCTTCATCATCATTATCAGGACAAGAAGGCGCCCGAAGGACCGGTGCTCTTCCCAAAACCCGTTCCGGCCCAGCACGAAGCAAAGATTACAGTGCGCTTCTGGATTGTTGGAATTATACTGGCAGTTAGTACGTTAGCTTTATTAAAAATAAGATAGATCCTTCGTCCCTTCGGTCCTCAGGATGACAATTGTCATTCTGAGCGAAGCGAAGAATCTTTTAAGAATAGAAAAGTATATGTCAAGAGTAGTTGTTTTAGGCGGCGCAGAAAGTGGTGTAGGCGCCGCGGTTCTGGCAAAAGTAAAAGGTTTTGATGTTTTCCTAAGCGACAAGGGAACCATCAAGGAAGAATATGCCGCACAGCTTCGCAAATGGGAAATTCCCTTTGAGGAGGGCAAGCATACGGAGGAACTTATCCTCAATGCCGATGAGGTTGTAAAGAGCCCCGGTATCCCCGGTACCGTGCCCATGGTGCAGAAAATTCGCGAAAAAGGCATACGCATAGTGTCCGAGATTGAATTTGCAAGCCGATACGACAATGCAAAGAAGATTTGCATAACCGGATCCAACGGCAAAACCACCACCACTTCGCTCATTTACTTCCTGCTGCAGAACGCAGGTCTTAACGTGGGCCTTGGCGGAAACATCGGCAAAAGCTACGCATATCAGGTGGCAACCGAGCACTTTGACTATTACGTGCTGGAAATAAGCAGCTTCCAGCTGGACGACATTTACGATTTCCGTCCCGACATTGCCATTATCACCAACATCACTCCCGACCATCTTGACCGTTACGACCATAAGATGGAGAACTACGTTGCAGCCAAGTTCAAGATTACCAAGAACCTGCGCAGCGACGACTGCTTCATCTTTGACTCCGACGACGAAATAACCGTCGGACACTTGTCCAAGATTGTGCTTCGATGCAAAATGCTGCCCTTCTCCCAGGAGGAGGAAGTTAAGCAGGGCGCCTTCTTGAAGGATGACAAGATTGTCCTGCGTTACGATAAGGAAGAGACCGATATCTTCCTTCAGGATTTGGCCCTGGGCGGCAAACATAACATTTATAATTCTATGGCGGCCGCCCTTGCAGCCAAAGCTACTGGCGTAGAAAACGACGTAATACGCCGTTCCCTGGCCACTTTCCAGCCCATCGAGCACCGTCTGGAGCCCGTCCTGAGCATTAAGGACGTGCTTTACATCAACGACTCCAAGGCCACCAATGTGGACAGCGCATGGTATGCACTTGAATGCCAGAAGAAGCCGGTTGTGTGGATTGTGGGCGGTACCGACAAAGGCAACGACTACAGCGTCCTGAACGATCTTGTACGTGAGAAAGTGAAGGCAATTGTGTGCCTTGGCGTTGACAACAGCAAGATTCACGCGGCATTTGGCGGTATGGTGGCAACCATAGAGGATGCATTATCGGCCAAGGAGGCCGTAGAGAAGGCTTCTAAGATGGCTGTAGCCGGCGACGTGGTTCTCCTTAGCCCTTGCTGCGCCAGTTTTGACCTTTTCAAGAATTACGAAGACCGGGGCGAGCAGTTCAAAGCTGCCGTCCGTAACCTGTAAAAAAGAATGGCCGAAGCAGAAGAAAAGACAAAGGTAACGTTCCTGGGGCACCTGACCAGTTTCATGGACCGCTTCACGGGGGACAAGGTGATACTGCTTATCGCCCTGTTCCTCATGCTCATATCCGTGATATCGGTGTTCTCAAGCACGCCGCGCCTAGCCAATGATACCGGCAGCGACCGCGTATCCATTATGGTGGACCAGCTTAAAATAGTGGCCCTGGGCTTTGTCATTATCTTCTCGCTGTACTACTTCTGCAAGGTGGAATGGTACAGAAAACTGTCCATGTTCGGTTTTGCCGTAAGTTTTGCCGTGCTGGCTGTGCTGGTGCTTAACCTTAATTTAGGTATCGTACGCGCGGGCGAAATCAACGGTGCAAGGCGTATCCTGATTGTTGCGGGCAAGCAAATCCATATTTACGAGTATGTAAAGCTGTTTATGATAATGTACCTGGGCTGGGCCCTGGACACTTTCAAAAGCGGCGGCTTCAAGTGGGCTCCGCTTATTGCGCAGCACTCGGAAAAACTTGCTTTCCTTGAAAAGGACATCTGGCAGAAGATTATCTACATTTACATGCCGGTGCTGGTGGTCACCCTTATGGTGATGATGGGCTCCAACTCATCGGCCCTGTTCATTGGCGCCATAATGGTGCTGATGATTCTGGTGGGTGGCATCGATTTTAAGGATATCGGTATTGTGATTGCTATAGGCCTGGTTGGGATTGG
>Ga0310696_10002325_pt1 | contig 25533 bp, 26 predicted proteins | sample AusTroGonzalo_MG_4_FD_203885 | JGI IMG/M metagenome (GOLD analysis project Ga0310696, IMG submission 203885) | Bovine rumen microbial communities from tropical cattle in Woodstock, Queensland, Australia - Gonzalo_02 (v2) (version 2) | ecosystem: Host-associated > Mammals > Digestive system >...
CGATGAAGAGGATTTTTTTCATAAGGTGGGGTTTGTTGGATTTATAAAGACAAGTTTTTGATTTACGTTTTATGCCCGTTTGCCCTCCCGGAACTCCGTTGGCGACATGCCGTATTTCCGTCGGAAGGCGGTGCAGAAGTGGCTTTGGTATTCGTAACCTAAAAGCAGTCCGACCTCGGCTATGGGCCATGAGGTTTCCAGCAAGTACTTGGTGGCTAACGACATGCGGTGATCGAAAAGGCACTGGAAGACGGTTTCGCCGAACTCCTGCTTGAAAGCCGACTTCAGCGTGCATTCGTTGGTGCCCACCATCAAAGCCAGCGCGTGCAATGACGGAGGATCCTGATACTGTGTCGTCATAATGTCGCGGGCGGCGTGTACCTTTTCAGACAATGCCAGATTGACGGGCGTGTGCTGCTCGTCCGATTCGCTGGCGCGGTTGATCATCATCGACAAGGTGTCCAAAATCATGGTGTCCAGATACTTGGCAGCATAGTTGCCCATTTCGTTGCACTCTTCCACAGCGCGGAAGAGGTTCAGCAGCTTGCGGTCGGCCTGCGTGCCTTCAGGCGTGTAGGCGATGGCCTCGTTGCGCTCGAAATCGCGACAGAAAACATTCAACGCATCGGGATGCCGTTCGGCTAACTGCCGCACCACCGGCTCGGTCAGCACGATGTTGAAGAGCTCGAACGAGCCGTCGCGCACACAGTGGTTCACCACGGAGTCCTCCTCGGGGAAGAGCGAGAGGCAGACGTCACCCGTGCGCCAACGGCGGTCCTCCCGACGGGTACGTACCATATTGCTGTCCTTCGCCAGTGACATCATCAACACTGGCAGTCCCGTCCGCCGTACTTCAAACTCGCAATCGACATAACTGCGGGCTTTCTGTCCCAGCAGTAGATAGCGACCAACGCGATTTTCCGTCAGCCGGCTGCTGAAGAACTCGTTGTCGCAATAGGTGGTGACGAGGCCGTCCTCCGCTACTTTGCGCAACGTCGCCGCCTCGGGGAACTCGCCCGAGAAGATCACTTTTCCGTCAACCGTCAGTTTGCTCTGAATCATGCCGCAAAGATAGTCATTTTTCAAAAATCGGTGAACGACGACTCTGAAATCAGCGAAATCTACGGGATATAATTACCGTATTACCTTTGTAAACACCGGTGCGGCACCATTCGCCACGGTCACATACACCTGCATTTCGCCGGCGGGCGGCATCTTCGGGTTGTCCTCGCGGGGGAGATCAACGGCGGTGAAGAGGTACTCTGTGCCGTCGGGTATGGTACGCACCGCGACGGTTTTAGCTTTAGCGTGAATCATCGGGTAACCGTCAACGGCCGCATCAAAGATGGCTGCTTCGTCTGTGTTCACCTCGTGTTGCTCGGGAAATTCCGCTAACTTCGTATATTCGCCTTCGAGGAAACCACAGGCTTTCAGGAAATTGTCCACCTCCTTGGGCATTGCCTCCAGGCGGGCGGCACGGACTCCGTAACCGGGAAGCACCTCCGCATCGGGCTCTGCCGCCACCAAGTCCTTCACGCTGGATTCCAGTCCGCCGCTGCCAAACGTGCAGAATGGCACAATCTTTTTGCCGCTGAGGTCAGCATCTTTGAGGAACGTGATTACAGGCGGTGCGTAGGTGCCAAACCACACGGGATAGCCGAGGAAAATCACGTTATAGTTGGCGAGGTCGGCTTTCACCGGATTGATAGTCGGAAGGATATCCTGTTCCCGCTCTTTCATGCAGCGGTCGATGGTGGCTTGGAAATCCGGGTCATAGGGATCCACCATCGTAATCTCTTCGATGTCGGCACCGAGCTTGTTGGCGATTTCTTCCGCCACGGCCTTGGTGTTGCCGGTTTGGGAGTAGTAGAGGACGAGCATCTTGGGGGCTTCCTCTTTCGGGGTATCTTTCTTCGAACCGCAGGAGACGGCGGTCAGCGTCACGGCCGCAAGGACCAACAAAAGGTTGATGTTTCTCATTTTATTACGTTTTTAGATAAAAATCATTGTTTTCCTTTGAGCGGCAAAGATACAATTTATCAGAATGCCTTCTTTTTTCAAAAATTGCCATTCGAATGCTTCAACCACAAATAGTTGGCCACCTGCAAAAGAAAATGTGCGTTGTCGAAGCATTCCTTGCCGTAAAATTTCCCGGGCAGACAGTCCGACACCCAGCGTGATAGGGCAATGCTGTAACAACGGAACGGCATCCCGTTGTATTCCACCAGCCACGGGAGGTACCATGCATATTCGTGACCAATGTTGTAATGGCTGAATAGGAGCGTGTCACCGTTGCTGTTCATAACCTGAATCGTGAACCAGTGGGCGCCACCGGAACAATGCCAGTTTTCATGTTTATATAGAATTTTACGTAATGTGTTGGCACTCAGTGTGTCTATTCGGTCCGGCATCGTTCGGTAGAAATCCTCCATATAATCGAAATCGTAGAAACGTGACATGGGGTTTATCTTAACTCCCAGATTCATAAAGTTGGTTTTCTCCAACAGTTTATAGTAATTTTGTACGTCTTTTTCGGTGATTTGTCGTTTAAGAGCTTGAACGTTTTGACATCCAACGGCATTTGCTGACAACGATACCATCTGCCGTCCGATTTGTCGGCGAGGTAAAGCACGTTGCGGAAGTCGATACCCCAGAGCTGCTGCTTGCCTTTCCTCACCAAGTAGGGCTTTTCAATAGGCTCTTCCGTAGTGTAAAAACTGGAAACAGAGATTACCCCGTGTTCATCCGCTTTGCAAAGGATTCGTCCTACCGCCCACACATACAGTGTTCCGTGGTGCATGATAGCCTTTGCCGGTTTTGCGGGCAGCGGCTTGGAGGTGAACGAACGATAATCCGTCGGAGAGGTGAAAACCATCACTTCGTTTTTGTCGGTGATGGCAATCAGACTGCCATTCTCCCGATCGGGATAAAAATCCGTCACTTTTATAGGAAAATGCTGCCATTGCAGATTTTGGGAGGAGGAATAAAACACTTCTTTCCCTTGCCTGATTACCCATAAATCTTGCCATAACAGCACTTTATCGATTTCCTTACCATTTCCTAATGGCGTGGGAATCTGCTTTGAAGTGTGCCAGTTGTCTTCTGTCAGCAGAAGATGGAAAGTATCCAATTTGATGTCCAATCCAGCCAGTCCGTATTGACCGTCGCGCATGTCTAAAGCGGTGACTTTCGCCCAATCAGGGGTGTCGACAGGCAATTGTAACGGAGAAAATGTTTTTCCTTTGTCGTCGGAATAAAAGAGAATGTGGTTATGTCCGGCCCCTGCCAGCCATGTATGCCCTTGAGCATCCATGCAAATCTGTTCTAATGTAAGTCGTTCACCCATCGGATGTTGAGACCAGCTTTTGCCTCGATTCTCAGAGTGATAGCAATAGCTCTGCTTACCCCAATGGTCGTACGCAATCGCAATGGCAGTGGTCGAATCAAGAAAAGATAACTGATTGATATCTATCCACGCTGGTAATGAGTCACGATGATTATCCGTATGGAAAAACGGAGCAGCGCAATGCCAGTCGGACTGAATGTTTTCGGTATAATAAACATGTCCACTCCCTGATGTCAACCAGCAGGTCCCATCCGGTGCGAGAGTGAAGACCGGAAAACCTCCTAAGAGGTTCAGTTCGTTACGGTAGTCCCGATCATGCTGCTGCTGTCCCATACATGCTAACGTGCACAATAGGCAGAGTAGCGCTATGATTCGGTTGAACTTTTTCATATTGATATGTTTTTTTTACCCAGGGCTCACTTCGCTCACCCTGGGTTGACACGTGTCGGGCTTGCAGCCCTCTTGGAATAAGCACTAGTGCCTAATGCCTGTTGCCTAATGCCTTTATCCGCTTCGCCACCTCCTCCGGATGGTCCACCAACATTTGCCCGTGGTTCATCTTCGGGAAAATTTCCACATGCGCATCGGGGCAGAGCGTGAGCAGATGCTTGGCCTGCGGTTTGGCGACGAAGGCCTCCTTGGTTCCGTACCAGTAGTGGATGTCGGCACCGCGGATGGATTTCAACTTGCTGGTATACACCGATTTGTATCCGTCTAATACGGCACGGGTCTTTCCCGACGGATAGACTTTCTTGACTTCGTCTAACAGTGTGTCAAAGTAGTGGGTGTGGAACAGCCACCGCCAGAAGCCGGTCCAGTGATAGCAGGTCCACACGTTGAGGGCCTGATAGTAGCGCAGCGGTCCCACGCTCCATTTTGGCAGCGGTAGCAGTGGGGCGGCGTCCATAATCGCATGGTCGATGGTGATTTCGTCGAGCTCCAGCATCCGAGAGAGGATTTTCCCGCCTAACGACAGTCCGTAGGCGACATCCAACCGTCCGCCATGGTTTTCGCGCACATAGCGGATAGCCTGCACCGCTTGATCATCCACTGAGGTGAATTGCGATGCTTTGCCGAGCAGGAAGCCGTCGTTGTCCGCCGCGATGATATAAAAGTCTCCCCTCAGCAACTCTACCAAGGGGAGAAAAATCTCATGTGACACCCCCAAGCCGGGTAAGAGCAGAAGGGTGGGGGAGTTGGAATCGCCGTAAATGTGGAAGTCCATAAAATGACGTTTTATTACGGCGGCAAAAGTACACAATTTCTCTTAGCGCGGTCTAACCATTGAACCGCCGGTGCAGGGGCAGTTGACCACAGGATGGCAGTCGTCGTTAATGGTGCCGTAAGTGAGCGTGCTGCCGCCGCTGAGTTCCACATTCAGGCTGGAGCAGCAAGTGACATCAGCAAAACTTCCGCCGCTCATATTTCCAAACACCATTGGGGTTTCGAGATTGGCTGCGTGCAGTTGGCTGGCGCCGCTGAGGTCAATCTCCATATAGGTGTTGCTGTTGCCTTCAACCGTGACGGTGGAAGCCCCCGAGAGGTTGAACTCGAGCTTTTCAGTTTCGACAGATCCTGTAAAACTGGAAGCACCGGAGAGATCGAAATCAATGTCAGCGGATGAGACATTGCCCTTGAAGCTAGACGCACCGGAGAGGTCGATTTCCACATTATAACCTTCTAAGTTCCCTGTGAACGATGAGGCACCGCTGAGGTCGAGATCGTAGAGGAGAGTGGCGGGGATGACTGCGGTAGCCACGCCGTTGTAGCCGTTAAACGACATCGGCTTGAAACCGATGTGCAACTTGCCGTTAACAACCTTCACTTCAACATTTTTATGGGCAAGGTCGCCCACTGTGACGACGACATCCGTCACTTGGTCGCTCACCGTGACTTGGAAAGCGTCGCTCACCTCAAGGCCGGTGTAGATGGCGTTGATGGGATAGTTTCGGGTGGTTGGAACACCCCAATCCTTTGTGCATCCGAAGAATAAAGCACACAAAGACAGCATAATCAATGTTTTTTTCATATTTCTTTTTGTTTAAAATTTTCCGACGGCAAAAGTAGTAAAAATGCGGAAAGGTGTTATTACTTGGCGGAATAATCAATGCCGAGCTCGATAAAATTCCCACGTGTCGGAGTGGCCGTCGGGGTAGGTGTAGCTCCAAATCAACACTTTGTCGGTCAGTTCGTCAAGATGGAATTTGGTTTCCCGACCGATGCTGCCGCGCACGCTCCTTAGGATACGTTCACCCAGGTCGGTAGTCTGCGACTCGTCGCAGTCGTTGAGGGTCGTTTCCAAAAACTCCATCTGGAAGGTCTTCTCCTCGCCAGCGAAATAGAAGTCCTCACCCTCCACGCGCCACTTGCTGGGGCTGACATAGTTGAACACCCACGTCACCGTTCCGCCGTCATTCAATATCACTTTGTAGACCTGTCGGGCGGAATCGAGGGCGGTGCCGTCTTTATAGAAATCCATGGTGCCAGTCTCATGCACATCGATGTGTCCCTCCGCGACATCATAGTTCCACCCGTGCTGGTAGGTGTAGTGTCCCGCTACCTGCGCGGAGGTGTTCCGTGTGGTGCGACATGAAGCTGCGACAAGCAGAAGCACCGCGAACACGAAAGTTGCTGTAAATAATCGTTTTAACATATTTGTGTGTTTGTTTCTATGACTATATGTGATTTATAATCGTTTGTTGTAACGCCTCCAGGAACCGTGCTGCATCCCCGCCGTCCATCTGAACATGATGGAACTGGAAGGAGACGGGCAGCGTGGTTTTGAACCACTGTTTGCGATACTTGCCCCACATTACCATCGGATTGAGGAACTTGTCGGTGTACTGGTTGACGATGCAGTCGAGCTCGGTCTGGATCATGGCCGAGGTGCCGACGATCATGTATCCGTCCAGGAAACTGCTTTGGCATTCTTCGGCCACTTTTGTGGTCAACTCCATGTATTCACGATTGAACTGCTGCAGATCCTCGGAATAGGGAATGTCGCAGGAGTTGATGCCGCCCTTGCAATTTCGCACCACCACATTGATGGCAATCTGGTCGTAAAGGAAGAGTTTCCCGTTCTCCGGCAGCAAATGGAGCTCTTTCGTCTCGTTAGCGGTCTTGCCAATACACCAACACATCAACGTATTGAACTTGATGTTGTGCTTTCGGCAAAGTTTCAGCAAGCGACTGACGTTCATGGTTTTCACCAGCGTCACCATGGGCATGGGGGCGCTCATCCACATCTCGAATGCGAAGGCCCTGTTGGTCTCTTTTGGGTTGATTTCCTGCTTCATTTTACATTATAGGGTTTGGGCGGCAAAAATACGCAAAAAGTTGGTGGGTTGTATAAAGTCATAATTCCAGTCGCAAGACGCGAATCGGCCTACCCGCACCCTGGTACTGCGTTTCGTCGATGCAAGTTTCGCCTGTGGGCACGAAGCCGCACTTCTCCATCACGCGACCCGAGGCGGGGTTGTCGATGAAGTGGCCGCTAACGAGGGATTTGATCTCCGTGGTCTTGCGGATGTGATCCAGCATCAGCCGTAGCGCTTCGGTGCAGATGCCCTGATTCCAGTAAGGTTTCGCCACCCAGTAGCCGCAGATAGGCTCGTTTTCGCGAGCAGGCAGCTTGCAGTCGCAGGAGGGACCGTAACCCATCGCGCCGATGGCCTCGCCAGTCGCCTTTAATTCAATGGCCCAGGTGTTTAGCACATCGTTGAATACAGTGCGGATAATCTCCAGGCTCTCCTCCACGCTTTGGTGCGGTGCCCACCCCGCACGTGGACCTACATCGGGATCGGAAGCGTATTTGAAAAGCGACTCCGCATCGCTGTCGCGCCAGGGACGTAGTAAGATTCGGTTGGTTTGCAGTAAGTTATCTTCTTCGATGTTCATTGTCCGAAAATCAATCTTTTTTGTTGTCTAACAAAGATATGGACAGACAGGCCAGACCCAACCCCAAGAGCACCATGCCAGTTTCGAGTTCCAGTTTTTTCAAAGCGGCCAAAGCCACGACCGCAACACCTGTAGCAAGGGCGACTGCCCTGAAAATTACGTTGATCGTTTTTTTCATATTTTTATATTTTTTGAGAGTTATAACATGCTAAATCAGCAGCAAAAGTATAAAAAATGGGGATATTGTTCCCATTTGAAGAAAAAAATATCCTCGCATTATATGATTGTTGCCAAAGCCCCATTATTTTACATCAAACGCCCTTTTATACCTCGGGAGAAGCACCTTCCACAATACCACTATGTGCAGCACAAATATAATCCCGAAAACAATGGCAGCAGCCATCTCGGGGATTAGCAGTTTGATACCATTCATATCCCCGCCGCCCACAAAACGGTAGATAACAGAGATATAGAGAGGATCCAACAGGAGCAGGATGATGGAGGTGTACCAGCAGCAGGCCAAAAACAACTTGGAGGCGTTGCTTTGGGTGGGACGAATCCGTTTGCTAATCAGCACCATAATCCATGCGGCAACGAAAGTAGCAATTGGACCCGCCAGACAAAACCATCCCAACTGTGGGTCTGTCATCTGGTCGCGGAACACGTCAACCTGGACACCCAAGGCCATAAAGTTGACCTGTTTGAACACGCCGTGGGTCAGCGCGTACAGCAAATGTGCCCCTTCGTGGATGAGGTAATATACTACCAACGCAGCCAAAATACCGATATATTGTCGTATACGTTTCATTTGACCTCCTTCTCTTTCCTCAACCTTAGAATAGCCGCCACTGCCTCCAGCAGCCCGAATACAAAGTAGATGTTGCTGATGGCGTTGAAGTCCCACACCCACCATTCGAGGACGATCCAGAGCATCAGGATGATGCCGCAGACGAGCACGGCCCACTGCGCGAGCGGGTGTTTCTTGAAAAGCAGATACGCTGCTGCCAACTGGGTGATGCCGTTCAGGAACAGCAGCACGAAGCCCGAGAGGATGAAGTTCTGGAAGAAGATGTCCGGCCAGGGCATTTTCGCACGCAGCAGCTCTAACAGTGGCTCACCGCCCCACGCTACGCCCGTAGGGTCAATCCACATCATTACGGTACCGCCCACAGCGCCGATGCCGATGAAAAGGGTTAGGATTTTTTCGAGTTTGATCATATTATCTTATTTTTTCTCGTAGATTTTGTAGAACTATTATCTCCGCGTATCGCTCGTATCTGCACGTATAAATGTCAGGAGAGTTCGACAATATTGATATACGTGAAGATTCGCGTGATACGTGGAGATATAATCAACAGCACAACCACGCGTAAATTCCCGCTCCAATCAGGCACGGGATCAGCCCGATGAGCATGCCCCATAGCGACTGCACGAAATGGTATTTCTTCTGGTGGTAAGCCGCGTCCATGTGTTCGGTGCCGGGCAGGCGCACGGACTTCAGGTTGGCGAAGAGCACCCAGTCGAGGAAGAAACAGTCGTACCAGTCGATAACGAGCCAGATGCCATAGCTCAGCGCGAAGGCCGACCAGAAGTTGTAGGCACCGGCTAATTTCATCAGTCCGAGCATCACGGCAAGGGTGACGAGCAGCGCAAACCCCTTCTTGAGCAGCACGGTTTTGGTGAAGAACTTCGACGGCACGCGCTCGTGTGTCTTGAAGTACTCCTCCTGGATGTCTTCCGGGTAGTCGTGAATCCACCACACGGGGTTTTTCACGAGCGGAATCAATATCATGGCCGTGAATGCGGCGGTCATGACGAGGGTTTCGATGATGATGATGGTCCAGTTCATATTTTAAGTGAATGTTGGTTAGCTTCGCTGTTGGTTAGCCTTCGGCTGTTGGTGAGCTTCGCTGTTGGTTACTTCGTGTTAGTTAGCTTTGTTGTTGGTTCTTGGAGAACAACGATAGGGTGCGCGTTTGTTACGAAGATCATGCCGTTGTAGAGTATTGCGGGGCAGTCCCAGTCGCGGTACGACATAGGGAAAACGGCCATGAGCGGGGAGTAACCTTCGCCCACGTCACCGAGCCAGGTGTATTCAGAGAGCCGCGAGGATAGCGTTGAGCCTTCGGGTACGGAAGAAAAGTCGAGCCAGCAGGTCGCATATCCGCATTCTTTGGCGGCTTCAGCCAGCGGGTCTTTTGAGAAGAAAGTGTGGTTACTACGCTTGCCGCTCTTGCCTTTCGGCAGACTGACCTTTGCCTTGCAGAAATCCGTGCCGATGGCGAAATAGGCCTTGCCGAGTTCGTTTGCCAGCAGGGCACCCATCGCTTTCCCAAGCGACCCATAATCGTGGCGGCGTTCTATATGGCCGTTGTGGGCGGAAATGAAAATGCATGCGTTGCCACGGGCTTCCTCCTGTTTCATGATCCAGTGCGTGTTCACGAACATCAGCGAGTCTCGCAACGCAACCCCTTTCGACATGTCGTCGATTAGCTTCCCTAAAGCGATATTTTGGAGCAGAATGTCCGCAAAATGCACCGCCTGCGCTGTTGTCGAGTCGTTCAGCTGCAATAAATTCTGTCGTACTCTTTCTATCACTTTCGCCTTTTGATCGGCAGTGTAAGAGGCTGAGTACTTGCCCTCCTGCTTATTCCATAACTTTTCCAGTTCCATCGTCGGCACCGCATAAATCTTGGCGGCCTCTAACAGATACTTATAATTTTTTTCGTAAGTTTGCATGTCGAAGCCGTAGAAGCGAAGGTCTTCGCCTTCTTTCGCCGTCGCGTTGTAGTTGCGCATCCATTCGATGAGGTTTGCCATCTCCTTGGTCCTGTAGATGGGGAACCCTATGGCCGCAGCCGCCTCCTGCGCTGTACCCAAGCCTCCGTGGATGTAACGGTTGACCGCCTCGCAACCGCCGTAGTCGCCCTCCAATGCAAACGCCCGCACACCGTATTTCTCGACCATCAGCTTGAAAACATCCAGTTTGAGCTGTTGGAATTCAATGTTGCCGTGAGTCGCTTCGCCCAGGGCGATGATGCGCACAGAATCGGGAATAGTGATATCTGAAATATTACCTGCATACGTTGCAAACTCCTTTGTGTCAATGGGTTTTACTTTGTTAAAGCCTCCAACCCAAGCATAGAGAAACAGCGCATGAACACCACCGAAGAACAACACGATGGACAATATCAGCAATATCCAGCGGACGATGTTTTTGTTTGAACCTTTGTTTTTCATAATCCCAGTTGTTCGTTAAAAAATAGAACGTGATTTAATGCGGCATTCATTTCCTGCACATTCCTCAATAATCTTACTATTTCAGCGGCAAAAGTACAAAATTCTGAAATATGCAGGTGAGTGGTAAAAGATGTTGCGTGTCTTTTTGAACTGTCGTGTGAAAGATGGTTTTGAGCTTCCCGTATTTTTTTTATCTTTGCCGCTGCAAATCCCGACTTGGTTGCAGGTGGACATCGGTTCGCTTATATTTAAATGATAGAAACATGGTTTTATTGGATGCATCCCATATTACAACGGTCATAGAAAAGATAAACGGCTGGGTGTGGAGTCCGGCATTGGTGGGCCTTTGCCTGCTGTCGGCGCTCTACTTCTCCCTGCGCACGCGTTTTGTGCAGGTGCGACGCTTCGGCGAGATGTTCCGTCTGTTGTTCAGCACCGACAAAAGCCAGAAAACGGGCATCACTTCGTTCCAGGCGTTCGCGATGGCGCTGTCGGGGCGTGTGGGCACGGGCAACATCGTGGGGGTGGCCACGGCCATCGGCTTCGGCGGTCCGGGCGCTATCGTCTGGATGTGGGTTATCGCCTTTTTCGGCGCGGGCAGCGCTTTTGTGGAGGCCACCCTCGCCCAAATCTACAAGGAAAACCATCACGGACAGTATCGAGGCGGTCCGGCCTACTATATTGAGAAGGGACTGCACAGCACCCTTTTCGGTTGTGTTTTCGCAGTCATCACGGCCATTGCCTGCGGCCTTTTTATGCCACCGGTGCAATGCAACGGCATCGCGCTCTCCATGTCGCGGGCCTTCGGGGTCAGCACGTGGGTGGTCGGCTTTGCCGTCGCCCTGCTCATCGCCTTGGTCATTATCGGCGGGGTGAAGCGCATCGCCAATGTGGCGCAGATTGTCGCCCCTTTCATGGCGATCCTCTACATCCTGCTCGCCATTGTGGTACTCATTGTTCATTATAAGGTGGTGCCCGGTGTCTTTATGGACATGTTGCGCGGGGCGGTGGGCGCGGGTCCTCTGGGCTCGGCCATCCTCGGCAGTACCATCTCCTGGGGCGTGAAACGCGGCATCTACTCCAACGAGGCCGGACAGGGAACGGGCCCAATTGTGGCCGCCGCCGCCAAGGTGAGCCACCCCGTCAAGCAGGGACTTGTGCAGGCGTTTTCCGTCTATATCGACACCCTTCTGGTCTGTACCGCCACCGCTCTGATGATTCTTGCGTGCAGTACGTACAACCTTATTGGCAATGTTCAGGTGACAGCGGCGGGCGAGTCCGAAGTGACCTATCTGCTGCAGAATCCGGACGCGCCAGTCGGGGAACCCGGCGTGTTTTACACCATCAGCGCTGTCGGCACCATTATCGGTCAGCGCGCCGCCGCCGATTTGCTGTCCATCGCCCTCTTCTTCTTTGCCTTCACCACCATTATGGCCTACTACTACTATGCCGAAACCAACCTCGTCTATCTCTTCAGCCGTTTTCGCCGGAGACAATTGCGAAAGTTGCAGGAAAAGAGTGGGGAAGGGGAGGCCTTGGCGCAGGCGCAGGCGGCAGCGGAACGTGCCGACGAGGTTTTCGGCGACGACCGCAGCGAGAAGATTGTCATCTGGATATTGCGCATATGCACCATCACGGCCGTGTTTGTCGGTTCGCTGACCACCAGCGGTGTTACCTGGACGTTAGGCGACATTGGTGTCGGTACAATGGCCTGGATTAACCTAATAGCGATTTTGTTGTTGTCACCCAAGGCGTTGCGCACTCTCCGCGACTATGAAAAAACCAAAAAAGAGGGCGCAGAACCACGGTTCGACCCGAAAAAACTCGACATCGAAGGCGCGGAATTCTGGGAAAGGTAGGCTACAACGATACGGTCCGATGCAACGCGGCGACCGTTAATGCCACTTCCCTTATTCGTTTATCAATCTACTTTTCTTTACTTGTACTGCGGACAGGCTTATTTGTCAATGCATTGAACTCCGCTTTGGCTTTCTCCATCTGCTCGCGGAAATCGGCGCTGGTTTGTAAAGCTGCATAGCCGATGCTGGCTGCCGCGCGGGTGGCATCCACGTCGCTTTGCCAGTGGGCACCTTCGATAACGCGACTCTCGCCATACATCCAGCCTCGGGCGAAGATGGTGTCGGCACGTGCGGGATTGATTTCCGCCAAAAGCAGGGCGGCCAGCCAGCCACGCGCCGTGTGCCCCGACGGATAGCTGCCTTCGCCGCGCAAGTCATCCTCGGTTTCCGGCGACAGCAGGTGCTCGCCATACATTTCGAACGGTCTCAACCGATGGTAGTATGCTTTGGGGGCTACCCGCATCTGGTCGGTGGTGACCAGGCTGGTTTCCAACAGTTTCCAAATCTCAGGCGTTCCTGTTCTAGAGATTTCCAGACCGAAAGGAATGTTGAACTCTGCCAGCAAGGCGTCATACGACCAGACCGCATCACGCTTGGCGATGGCGGCACGCGCAGAGTCAAGCCGTTGAGTTTTCCCCCATTGGTAGCGCACCACGTCGTAGGCGAATTCCGGACTGTCGAAGGCGGGCGGCGCGGGCAGGCACTTGATGAGGTCGGGCAGCTCCTCAACCGTGAAATAGGGCTTTACCGCATCCTGTTGTGCTATGAGGTGTACCGTCATCAAGACGGCGGTTGCGATGAACAGCAGTTTCTTCATAATTCTCCGATTCTTTGATTTCGGTAGAGACGCAAAATTATGCGTCTCTACAATAATATTTTATGTCTTTACAGGAATATTTGGCGTCTATGCGGTGGGTTCTCCGTTGATGCAGGCTTTGATGAACGACATGAACAACGGGTGCGGGTGCAGCACGGTGGACGAATATTCCGGGTGGAACTGCGTGCCGATGTACCACCGTTTGTCTGGAATCTCCACAATTTCCACAAGGTTGGAGGTCGGGTTGATGCCCACGCACTTCATGCCGTTGGCCTCGAACTCCTCTTGATAGCGGTTGTTGAACTCATAGCGGTGGCGATGACGTTCGTGAATCCGTGTTTCGTTGCCGTAGGCTTCCGAAACGCGGCTGCCTTGCACCAATTCGCACTCATAGGCGCCCAAGCGCATGGTGCCGCCCATCTGCGTGATGCTCTTTTGTTCCTCCATCATGTCAATGACATTGTGCGGCGTCTCCGCATCCATCTCACTGCTGTTGGCATCCTTGTAACCCAGCACGTTGCGGGCAAACTCGATGACCATCATCTGCATGCCTAAGCAGATGCCGAAGGTAGGCACATCGTGCGTGCGGCCATACTCGGCGGCGATAATCTTGCCCTCGATGCCGCGCTGTCCGAAGCCCGGACAAATCACAATGCCCGCCATATCCTGCAACTGCTCTGCCACATTCTCTTCCGTGATACCCTCGCTGTTCACAAACATGGCTTTCACCTTGCGGTCGTTGTACGTGCCCGCGTGCGCGAGACTTTCGAGAATGCTCTTGTAAGCGTCCTGCAGGTCGTATTTTCCCACCAATGCAATCTTGATTTCCTTGGTGGCTCTGTTTCTGCGTTCCAGGAAGTCGTGCCACGGTTTCATGGCAGGCGTTTCGCCCACGGGGATGCCGATTTTGCGCAGGATGGCGGCGTCCAGCCCCTGGCGCTGCATGCTGACAGGCACCTCGTAGATGCTGGGCAGGTCTTCGCTCTGCACCACGCACTCTAAGTCAACGTTGCAGAACGAGGCCACTTTCAAACGCATGGCATCGTCGAGATGGCGCTCTGTGCGCAACACGAGAATATCGGGTTGTATGCCCATGCCCTGCAGCTCTTTCACGGAGTGCTGGGTCGGCTTTGTCTTCAGTTCGTCGGCGGCTTTCAGGTAGGGTACATACGTCAGGTGCACGCAGACGGCGTTGCGTCCCAACTGCCAGCGTAACTGTCGGATAGCCTCCATAAACGGAGCGCTTTCGATGTCGCCGATGGTTCCGCCCACCTCCGTAATCACGAAGTCTAACTGCTCGTCTTTTTCGTCCTCCCGCAGCATGCACCGTTTGATTTCGTCCGTGATGTGCGGTACCACTTGGATGGTCTTACCCAAGTAGTCGCCGCGCCGTTCGCGGTCGATGACGGTTTTGTAGATGCGGCCGGTGGTAACGCTGTTGTGGCGTGAAGTGCGGATGCCCGTGAACCGCTCGTAGTGGCCCAAGTCGAGGTCGGTCTCCATGCCGTCGGCCGTCACGTAGCACTCACCGTGCTCGTAGGGGTTCAGCGTGCCAGGGTCGATATTGATGTAGGGGTCGAATTTCTGGATGGTAATCTTGTAGCCGCGTGCCTGCAGCAGCTTGCCGATGCTGGCGGAGATAATGCCCTTTCCTAACGAGGAAACTACACCGCCTGTGACGAAAATGTACTTTGTGTCCATAAAACAACTTGCTATTTTATGGGCTGCAAACATACAAAAAATATCATTCGACTGTCACCGATTTTGCCAGATTTCGCGGTTGGTCCACATTGCAGCCGCGCATGACAGCGATATGGTAGGCCAGAATCTGTAGCGGAACAGTGGCTAACAGCGGGGAATAAAGGCACTCTGTCTCGGGAATTTCAATGACATAGTCGGCCATTTTGCGGGCCAGCACGTCTTTTTCGCTGATGATGGCGATAATCTTGCCGTCGCGGGCCTTGACTTCTTGGATGTTGCTGATGACCTTCTCGTAGGTGCTGTGGTTGGTGGCGATGAAAACCACTGGCATGTCCTTGTCAATCAGGGCGATGGGACCGTGCTTCATTTCGGCGGCGGGATAACCTTCGGCATGGATGTAGGAGATCTCCTTCAGTTTCAGAGCGCCTTCGAGGGCTACGGGATAGTTTTGCAAACGGCCCAGATAGAGCATATTGCGCACGTCCTTGTATTTCTTGGCGATGTCTTTCACATGGCCGCTATGGTCGAGTGTCCACTGGATTTTCTCCGGAATGCGGTCGAGTTCCTGAATAAACGCCAAGCGTTCCTCATCCTTCATGCTGTGGTTCAGCTCGGCGAGGCGTAGGGCCAGCATGGCCATCACCGTCACCTGCGAGGTGAAGGCTTTGGTGGAGGCCACGCCGATTTCGGGACCCGCGTGGGTGTAGATGCCCGCGTCGGTGACCCGGGAGATGGACGATCCGATGACGTTGCAGATGCCCAACACGACAGCCCCCTTCTCCTTGGCTAACTGGATGGCGGCGAGGGTGTCGGCGGTCTCACCCGATTGCGACACGGCAATCACCACATCGTGCGGGGTGATGACGGGGTCGCGGTAGCGGAATTCAGAGGCATATTCCACCTTCACGCGGATTTTCGCAAGTTTTTCGATGAGGTAACTGCCGACCAGGCTGGCGTGCCACGAGGTGCCGCAGGCCACAAAGACGATGTTGTCGGCATAGAGCAGATGTTTCTCGTATTTGATGATGCCGCCGAGGCTCACCGTGTTCTGCTCGGGATGCAGGCGGCCGCGCATGGTGTCGCGCACGATGGCGGGCTGTTCGTAGATTTCCTTCATCATGAAGTGGTCGAAACCGGCCTTCTCGATGCTGTCGAGGTTCATCTTCAGTTCCTGCACGTAGGGGATGGCTTCCACGTCCTGGATGGTCTTGATGTGCAGTTCTTCGCCCAGTTTGATGCGCACTACCTGCTCGTCTTCAAGGTAAACTACCTTCTGCGTGCGGCCCACGATGGGGGTGGCGTCAGAGGCGACGAAATACTCACCCTCGCCGATGCCGATGACCATCGGGCTGCCTTTGCGGGCGGCGATGAGCACGTCAGGATGACCTTTCTCGACGATGGCGATGGCGTAAGCGCCCACAACGTGGTTCAGGGCGATACGCACGGCCTCGAAAAGGTCCACATGCTCGCTCTGCTGCACGTCTTCAACAAGGTTGGTGAGCACCTCGGTGTCGGTCGACGACTGGAACTTGTAGCCGCGCTTTTCCAGTTCCTTTCGCAGGCTAAGGTAGTTTTCGATAATGCCGTTGTGGATGAGGGCGATGTTGCCCGACATGGAACGGTGCGGGTGGGCGTTTACTTGGTTGGGCTCGCCGTGGGTGGCCCAGCGGGTGTGGGCGATGCCGATGTGCCCGCTGATGTCTTTGTCGGCGGCAAAAGCCTCCAAATCAGAGACTTTCCCCTTCGCCTTATAGACATTCAGCTCGTCTGCCTCGTTGAGCAAGGCCACTCCCGCGCTGTCGTAGCCGCGGTATTCCAGACGTTTCAATCCCTCAATCAGGATAGGGTAGGCCTCTTGATGACCCACGTATGCAACAATTCCACACATAGTTTTTAAAATTTGAAACGGCAAAAGTACAAAATTTCAATAACCGCCGGAAAAAAATATAACCGTTGACTTTGACCGTTGACTTTGACCATTGACTTTGACCGTTGACCGTTGACTTGATTTTTTTGTATTTTTGTGCCCGAATTTTTTAAGGATAAAAGGAGATAAAATGAAACATTTGACATTCTTGGCCATGATGATGGTTATGACCATCTCGGCCAAAGCAATCAGCTATGAAGATGTAAAGGACGATGCGTACTTCCTTACCGACAAGATGGCTCACGAACTGAGCCTGACCGAGGAACAGTACGATGCTGTGTATGAAATCAACCTCGACTACCTGTTGTGTCTGAACAAATCCGCTGACCTTTTTGGAGTTTATTGGGATCGTCGCAACGCGGATTTACGCTATGTGTTGAGTGACTGGCAGTATGAGAAGTATCTGTCCATCGAATATTTCTACCGTCCCGTGAAATGGGAGGCTGATGCCTGGGTGTTCCTCGTGTACAGTCACTATGCGCGGGATCTCTTCTATTTCACCCATCCGAAGGTGTTTCCTACTTACTTTGGTGGCAACAGTTTCAAGAACGACCGTTTCTACGCCGATCGTATTCCGCACAAACCGACTTCCCCGGATCATCATCATGCCCCGGCGGCGCATGGCACGGCCCCTGCAGCTCCGGCCTCCAACAACAATGCCAAGCCTGCTACGCCCAATAACAATCCCGCAGCTCCAAACAATCCTACTAGACCCGGAGCACCAACCAATAACACCAAACCTGCCAATACCCCTAACAATAATAATAGACCTGCCACCACTCCCAACAATAATACCAGACCGACTACTACGCCTAACAGACCTTCCGGAAATCCTGGCGGTGCTCCTGGCGGTGGCAGACCCGCTGGCGGTCCCGGCGGTGGCGGTCCTGGCGGACGCAGATAGTTGTCAGAGCAAGTCCGAAGGGACGTAGCGAAAGCAAAACCGCCGCAAGGGTGAAAGATCCTTTGCGGGGTTGTCGTTTTGCAAAAAAGTCTCTTTGAGTCTCTGTTATTTCACGACGATTTTGACCGTTTTTCGGAAATTATCAGCCCTGATTTGCAGAAAATAGAGTCCTTGCTCCAATCCTGCGACGGGTATTGTGCCGCTTGAAAAACCTGTAGCCACCACTTTCCCCAAGGTGTTGAAAATGGTATAATCCACCGTTTCGCAAGGAAGATTCTTCAAGTAAAGGACATCTGAAGCAGGGTTGGGATAGACTTCCAATGGCTGTGGGTGAGGGCGCTCCTGAACAGCAGTTTGGGTAGGGATTATATTCAAAATGATGCCTTCCACCTTGGTCATCCCATAGTAAAAATTGGGATCGGGAATGTCATACCAGTTGTCCAGGCTGCCGCCGTATCCGAAGTTGATGTGGAACTTGCCGTCCGTCTCGCGATAGCCGTCCACCACGACATTGTGCCCGACCGTGCCAGCAGGATTTTCGACAGCCAGATGGGCGGGATAGCCGGCTTGCAGATTGGCGATAAGGGTGGCATACATCACCGAATCGGGTTCATAGAACAGCAGACAGTCGGTAAAGCCAAACCGCTGGTAGGCATCAAAGGCCTGATTCACGGCAAAGGTGCCGGAACCTTCCGAGGAATAGACCTGCGTGCAGGCTGTTCCGCAAGCGAAAATCAGCGCAGCTTTCAATAGGTCGGTGAGCTCCTCGCCGCGTTGGAAAGTGGCATCAACGGAATCCAACAGCTCGTTCAGTTGTGGGAAAGATGGAAATTGCAAAGTTTCCCAATCGTCGTCAATATCAAAATTGCGCCCGGCATAGTGGTGGGCGTAATCGTCACTGTCGTCAAAGCGGGTGTCTTGTGTTGTTTGCAAATAGTTGATGATTTGGGCCATTGCAACAGCGGGGCAACCGGCGTAGCTGTAGGAATTGTTATTCATCGGGTCTCTCGGGCAAAGCTGGTTGTAGGGATAATCCTGATCCCAGTGTGAAGAGAGTAAACAATCCGAGCGAAGCTGAGGTGCGGAAGAAACCGGTCTTTCCACCGTTTTCAGTTGAGAATTCTGTGCCCAGCCATTCCAAAACAACAGGGAAAAAACGATTGACATCCCCAGAAAACGTCTAAAAGTTTGCTTGTTCATTTGTATAAATGTATTAGGTATTACTCCAAATTGATTGGGGCGGCAAAAGTACGATATTTTCATCTATTTATGCAGAAAAAAAGTATTTTTGCCGAGCCAAAATCATTGGGCAAACAAGTGGTAATAATGACAAAAACTAAAGAAATCTATCTTGCCGAAGGCTGCTTCTTCGGAGAATAAGATACCTGTAGGTTATGGAAGATTTTCCGAACAAAAAAGCCATTGTGATTGGTGCCGGCATCTCTGGACTCACCACCGCTGTCTATCTGCAACGGTCTGGCATTCAGACCCTCATCTTGGAGAAGGCTGCCAGTCCGGGTGGAATTTCCACCAGCTGGAAAAGGAAAGGCTACACCTTCGAGGGCGGTGTCCATTGGCTCATCGGGGCCAAGAAGGAGATTCCCCTGCATCAAATCTGGTTGGAGACTGGCGCTTTGCAAGACAACAACCCCGTCTATTTCAAAGACCCCATATACACGCTGGTTGACGACAAAGGCACCATGCCCCTGTTTCGCGACCTGCACGGATTGGAAATCACGGGGCTCAGAGACCGGATAGCCTTGTGGCGCCTCCGCTTTCACTTGGCTTGTTTCAAGAACTTTCACCAGCCCATCGTCGATTTGCGCGGCCTTAAAGTACGGAATCCTAAGCCGTTCTCTATCGGCGAGTATGTCAAAATGTTGCCTGCCGTTCTCATCACGCCTTTCCTGCTGGTGCGGTCGGCGAAGCGTCATGCCAAATGGTTCAAGAATCCCCGCATCAGGGCGCTTTTGTCCGCCGTTGTTGATCCCGAAATCAATGCGCTTTCCTTCATCTATACCCTTGGCACGTTCCAGGTGGGCGACAGTGGCTACCCGAAAGGCGGATCGCTGCAGATGGCGCTGAACATGGCCGAAACATTCCAACGTTTGGGTGGCGAAATCCGATACAAAACCCCGGCAGAGAAGATTTACCTCGAAGGGAAAAAATGGTCGGTACGTGCTGGAGGTGAGGTTCTTATGGCGGATGCTGTAGTTGTTTCGGCGGATGCCCGAAGCGCCATCGACACGCTTTTCGGCGAGCCGCTTCAAGACGGCTGGGCCCAAAAGATGCGCGCCGGACTCAGGACGACCCAGTGCAGTTTCCTGGGTGTAGGGGTCGAGGCAGACTTGTCTTCATGGCCCCGTTCCATGCAAATAATGCTCCCTCGCCCGCTGAAAGCCGCCGGACGCACCTACAAAACGCTCATCGTGAACAACTATGCCACCGAAGACGGATATGCCCCGGCGGGATGCAGCGTCCTCACCTGTCTGCTACACGGTCCTACTTACGCTTACTGGAAAGCGGCCCAGGAAGACGGCAGCTATGCGGCCAAGAAGAAAGCGGTGATGGACAGCTTTTTGGAGGTGATTGGGGAGGTGATACCCGAAATCAAAGGCACTGTGGCGGTGACCGATGTGGCCACGCCTCTCACTTACGAGCGTTATTGCGGCACCTTCGAAGGCAGCTACATGTCGGACTGGCCGCCTTTCAGCCCGTTGTACCATGCGCCCATCCGCTATCGGGAAGGACTCTACTTCACGGGACAGCGCACAGCCTATTCCGGCGGCCTTCCACCGGCAGCCCAAAGCGGCCGCACCACAGCCCAAACGGTCTGCAAGGACTTGGGCGTGGAGTTCGTCGGGCATTGAACAAGTTGAAATTTATGTACCTTTGCAGCCAAATTCAAGAATTGACAAAATGACAAAAACTAAGGAAATATACCTCGCCGGAGGTTGCTTCTGGGGAACGGAGCATTATTTCAAACAGATTGAAGGTGTGGTGAATACGGAAGTGGGATTCGCCAACGGGCATACGGAAAATCCGACGTATCAGGAAGTTTATACCGACACGACGGGCTTTGTGGAGACGGTTCATATCCAATACAATCCCGAGGTGGTCGGGCTTGCATTTCTGTTGCAGATGTTCTTCAAGGCCATCGACCCGACAAGTCTCAACAGACAGGGGCATGATGAAGGAACACGTTATCGCACAGGGATTTACTACACTGACCCTGAAGATTTACCCATTATCGAAAAAGTATATCAGGAAGAGCAGAAGCACTATCAGCAACCCTTGGCCGTGGAGAAACTTCCGTTGGAGAACTTCTATACGGCGGAGGAGTATCATCAGGACTACCTCGACAAGAACCCAACGGGTTACTGCCATTTGCCGCAATCGCTGTTCGAGTTTGCAAGGAAAGCCAAGGATAAACGGGGGTAAAACGGTTTGCAGAAGAATAAACAGTCTGCCAACATCTTTGAAACCAAAGAGATTGTCGTCGCACCGCTCCCCGATCTGAAAAAGTTGCAGGATGATGTAGAATCAGGGTGTGGTTTTATTAAGAAAATGGTATTTTTGCGGTCTTAAAATACGTAAAATGAAAAAATGTCTCACCTGCATAGTCGTCGGGCTGCTTGTACTGCTGGCCGGCTGTGCGCAAAAACAACAAAAAATGGCAACTATTTACGATTACAAAGTCCTGAACAACAAGGGCGAAGAGGTTGACCTCGCGCAATATCGCGGCAACGTCCTCATGATTGTCAACACCGCCTCGAAATGCGGTTTCACCCCGCAATATGATGGCTTGGAGGCTCTCTACAAAAAGTACAAAGACCAAGGCCTTGTGATTCTCGGCTTCCCGTGCGACCAGTTCAAGCACCAAGAACCCGGCACCGACGAGGAGATTGCCGAATTCTGTCGCCTGAACCACGGCGTCACTTTCCCGCTGATGAAGAAGATCGACGTCTTTGGCGAAAACGCAGAGCCGCTTTACACGTACCTCACCCAGCAGGTGCCCACCGAAGAGGTCAACGGGCTGAAGAACAAAGCCACGATGGCGCTGGTTGATAGTCTGAGCAAGGCCGAGGGCCGCGGCGAAGGCGACATTCGCTGGAACTTCACCAAGTTCCTCATCTCCAAGGACGGCACCGTCATCAAGCGCTTCCCGCCAGTTGCTACTCCCGAGGATCTGGAACCGGAGATCGAGGCGATGCTGAAATAGTAGTTTCCTCATTTGAGGATTATATGACAACCGCCGCAAGGGTTAAAACTTTGCGGCGGTTGTTACATAAGCACTTCAGGTTTACCATTCAACCTCTTTCACCTTTCCCTCCGGGCTGCGGAACACGTAACTTTTCACCTTCTCATGGCGCGTCAGCAACATGTAATCGCACTGACAGGTAATGGGCGTTCCGTTGGTGCTGATTAGGTAGTCGCCGGTGCGGATTCCTTTCTCGTATGCTTCGGAGCCCTTACGCACAATCGCCTTCATTCCGCCGAGGGTATCGTTTTCTTCGGTAGGTACCAAATCCAAACCGATGGGCTTGTTGTTGGCCACAATTTCCGGATTTCCATCGTTTGGGATAAAGTAGAAACTTTTCTTTGGCGCGTCAATAATCAGCGAGACATGCTCCAGAAAGGACGAGCCGATGGCCATATTGTGCGTGGCGGTCTTGACCCACACGTCTTTGAGGATAATGTCGCTCACTATTATTTCTGGAATGCAGAGTTCCCCGTTGATAACCGTATCATACGAGGCGCCGAAAAGGCCGGCGTATGTCATGACGGTAGTATCCATATTCACCGTCATATCTTCTATTTGCTGCTTGATTATGGGATTGCTTTCCGCCCAACGGTCCAAGAGGTCTTGTGGGAGCCCGAACCAACCGCCGATGGCTCCCATATCGAAAAGCATTTTCGGACTGGCAAACGGTATTTTCGTAGACACATGAGGGCGAAAGCCATGACCGTTGTATTTCACCCTGGCGCGTCCCTTCTCCTCGTTAGCGAAGATTTTGTGGTGGGAAGTCATGATCAGCAGGCTGTCTTTGGTGTCAATTTTGAACGAGATGCCTTTGGCTACGAGGTCAAAACCGAAGGCACCGTCAATGATTCCACATGTAAAATTGCTCAACGCATCATCTACCACCACTCGATAACCCTTTATGGTGAGGTTGCCCATCTTTATGGAAGGAATCTCCATAATGGCCGTTTTTTTCTTTCTGTCTTGAGCATCATAAATGGTGTAGTTGTCGCCCGTTGGTCTCATCCATTCTTCGACGCCTCCTATCCAGAATCCCATTCCGGCGCCGGTGTCGAACATCAGATTCTTGGTTTCCCCTGCAATCTCCACGGGGATGATGATGGCCCCGTCCCATATTTGCACTTTGATGGTATCGGTAAAATCCTGTTCGGAGATGCCGAAATACCGGTCGCTCAGGTGCTGGGCCGATGTCTGAAGAGATGTCACGAGGCTCAATAACAGGACAATGGCAATAGCTTTGATTTGATTATTCATGAAGGTGTTCGTTTTTGAGGTCGCAAAAATACAAAAAATGAGTATTTATGCAGTTGCGGACATTATGGTGCTGCGGCTGGAATTATGATTTTATCTCCACGTATCACGCGAATCTTCACGTATTTCAAACTATATTTACGATAACCCCGATTTATTATACGTGCAAATAAGAGCGATACGCGGAGATGATATTTTCCGCCAAATGAAAACACATATCCTCGTTTTATTTACTTTTGCCGCGTAAAAAAGCACAAAGATAATATGGAACAGAAATTTTGTCAGAGTTGCGGAATGCCGCTGACCCCGGAAATCCTCGGCACCAACGCCGACGGCAGTCAAAACGAAGAATATTGCATCTACTGCTACAAGGACGGTGCATTCACCGGCGACTTCACCATGGAGGAGATGGTGGAGTTCTGCGCACAATTTGTAGAAGAGTACAACAAGAACACTGGCCAAAACCTAAGTCGCGAAGAGTACAAGGGCGTGCTTCGTCAGTATTACCCCAATCTGAAACGTTGGCAACTGCCCGCCGACCAACTGCCGCACGCCACCTCGCCCATCAAACAGCAGCTTATCAACGAAGTCAATGCATTGGGCATCAAGGATATGCCGCGCATTGACAACCTCTTCGTGCTGCAAGGTTCGTTCGTCAACATGGAGTATGTCATCAATGGCAACAAGGTGAAACTCCTCGACGACAACGCCACCTACTGGGGCAATCAGGTCGAAAAACAGGGCGCAAACGGTCGCTGTTTCGGCATTGCCTGCGACGAGCACCATATTCTCGTGAGCGAATACGGCAAAGATGGTGCAGATGCGGAGTTGGTGGTGTTTGTGCGGAGATAAAGAAGTTGCGCAAATAATAATTTATGTACCTTTGCCGCGTAAAATATTGGCTTTATGACAAAGCGCAAATTTGTTGCGGCAATAGACTCTTTCAAGGGTTGTCTGACCTCTCGGGAGGCCAATCAGGCGGCAGCGGAAGGGATTAGAAGCATCTATCCCGATGCCGAGATTGTGCAGGTGCCCGTCAGTGATGGCGGCGAGGGCTTTGTGGAGGCTTTCCATTCTGCCATTGGCGGTGATATTCAGGACCTTACGGTAAATGATCCGCTGATGCGTCCCGTTGTAGCGCACTACCTGCTGAAGGACACCACCGCCGTCATCGAAATCGCGCAAGCCAGCGGATTGCCTCTGCTGACGAAAGAGGAGCGTAACCCATTGATAGCCACCAGCTACGGTACGGGCGAGTTAGTCGTGGATGCTGTCCGCAAAGGCGCGGAGCACATCATCGTGGGACTCGGCGGCAGCGCCACCAGCGATGCTGGTATCGGGATGATCCGCGCCCTGGTGGATGCTTTCACGAAAAATGGCACGTGGGACGACATAACGGAGCTGAAACATGTCCGTTTTACGATAGCGTCCGACGTGAAGAATCCGTTGTGCGGTGAGAATGGCGCGGCCCACGTGTTCGGTCCGCAGAAGGGGGCCACTCCGGAAGATGTCCTCGCGTTGGACAATCGAGCCAGGAGGTTTGCCGAGGCTTCTGCCAACCATTTCGGCTACGACTGCTCCAATATGGAGGGTGCGGGTGCCGCCGGCGGACTGGGCTATGCTTTCCTGCAATACATGGGTGCCGAATGCAAGTCCGGCATACAACTGTTACTCGAGACCATCCATTTCGATGAGATGGTCAAGGATGCCGACCTGGTCATTACGGGCGAGGGTTCTTCCGACCGTCAGACGCTGATGGGCAAGCTCCCCGTGGGCATTTTGGAGCAATCGGGCAATACACCTGTCTGTCTGATCGCTGGGCGCATCAGCGACCGCGAGCAGCTGCTTCAGGCCGGTTTCGCTTACGTGGAGTGCATCAACCCTGCCGGCATCACGCTGGAAGAGGCGATGCGCAAGGAGGTGGCGACGCGGAATATCAGCGAAACTGTTGGCCGCATATTACACAATGATACGGCAAACAGTATCTGACATTCCTAATTTCCGCAATAACTTGCTATTTTTGCCGCTGAAATTATTCTGTAATAAAAGTATGAAAACCGAAGTACAACCCCAGGAGACCAAACGGGCGTTTGCCTTTGAAATGTGGATGAAGTCGCCGATGCCTATGGTGACTCTCACCAAAACCTTTGACGTGAGCCGTATCTATACGATATCCAAACGGAAGAACCTGAAATTCAACATGTTGCTATGCTGGTGCATCGGCAAGGCGGCCAGTGGGATGGAGGAATTCTACCTATTGCCCGAACAGGGCAAGCTGTATCGCTACGACCGTCTGGCCCTCAACGTAATTGTGGACAACAAAGAGG